>Ga0315295_10004697_pt1 | contig 11668 bp, 10 predicted proteins | sample YL17G14_0_MG_FD_204453 | JGI IMG/M metagenome (GOLD analysis project Ga0315295, IMG submission 204453) | Sediment microbial communities from Yellowstone Lake, YNP, Wyoming, USA - YL17G14_0 | ecosystem: Environmental > Aquatic > Freshwater > Lake > Sediment | place: USA: Wyoming | collected...
AGCGGAGATCGCTCGGAACCCGGGCAATCTCGTCCTACGTGGTGGCACGGCTCTCGCTCGCGTCTACTGGCCTGACTTCCGTATCTCCGAAGACCTCGACTTCATCAGTGCCGAGCCGATACCCGATCTCGAGAACCGTCTAACTGGGGTCGTGGGCATCGTGGCCGAAGACTCAGGTCTGGATCTCGTGTTGGCGGCGGGTGGATGGCGGGACGATCAGATGCGGGCCACCGTCCACTGGACGACACCCTGGTCTACGGGCGGAGAGCTGCTCGTGGACGTGGTCCGGTTCCAGCGAGCAGCACTGCCCGTCATGACGCAGCCGCTCCACCTTCCCTACACCGACCTTGGCACTCCGCCAGCCGCCGGGATCCCAGTGCTGGATCTCAAGGAGATCCTGGCGAACAAGTGGCTCATGCTGGAGGCGCGCAGGGAACCACGCGACCTGTTCGACCTATGGTGGGCTCTCACGCAGCAGGGCGTGGCGTTCAGCGAAATCGCAGATGCCCACAAGACCGCCTACCGGTATCCGCCGATGCGCGCATCTGTCGATATAGCGGCGCGGCTTGAAACCGGATGGGTGCAGCGGCTCGGCTACCAGAGAAGGAATCTCCCCCCGTTCGGCGACGTTCTCGCGGCCGTCCGCACGGAATTCGAATCCTGGCGATCATCCGAAGAGGGACTGGCAGGATAGTCGAGACGCATCGGGGAGTCTTGGGGGCGCAGAAGACGTCGCCGATCAGTGCGGAGGGCGGTCGCGACTCGGACACGCAGTTGCTCCGACCGTGTGTCGTGCATCCGGCCGCTCAGCCACCTGTTCGCAGGAATCTGCGTACTCCTCGTTGCCGCAAAACGGGCAGACGGTGCCGTCCCTTTCCCACTCGCCGAGGGGTCTCCACATCACTCATGGCGCCACAGTAGCCCGAAGGCCGGAGAGACGGCGTGAGCCCCCGTGGGTCTGACACAGGAGCGTCTCAGATGTTGAACTCAGCGACGATCGGAGCGTGATCGCTAGGTGAGGTCACGTCTAGTCGGAGTGCGTGACAACCCTCTAGTAGGTCTGCAAGTTCCGCGGAAGCGAAGAGGTAGTCGTCTTGGTGTGGCGTGTCAGGATCATCCTGCTTCAGGAACGTTCTCGTGTGGGTGCACTGAGAACCCCTGCCGCACTGACAGTGGTCCATATCCTTGCGGCGAACAGGATCGTCGTAGCGGTTCTCGGGCAGCCCAGCCTTGAGGCACTCGACCAGGCCGAGGTCCTCGATCCTCTCCAGCACCTCGTGGCCCCCGTACCGAGGTGCGCCTGCAAGGATGTTGAAGTCACCCCCGAGCAGAACGTGCTTGCCGTACTCTTCGTCCTTGAGGATGGGGATGACCTCGGATACGGCTTTCTCCGTCGATTCCCAGTAGGAGGGGTATGCGTCGTCCCCCAGGCCATAGAGGGCAATGGCAGTCACCGACATCGCCCCAAGGTCCGCGCTGCACGCGATCCAAGTGCCGGCACGCCGCTCGGGTTTGAACGGCAGCCGTTCTACTCCGCTAGGAGAGGCAACAGCCGTGGAGAATCGCCGATTGTCGCACTTCTCTCCCTCACAGGGACAGCCGGTCTCCTTCGTGCTGCCGTTCATTTCCACCTCTAGACCCGCACTCTTGATGTGTTCGGGAACGGGTACGGCCTCGCACAGCAGGTACAGGTCGGCCTTCGCAATCGGTTCCCAGTCAAGCAAGCGGTCCCAGTTCGCTGCCTTCTTCTGGTGCTGCATGTTCCATGCGACGACCTTGATGCTCATGGCCCTGAGTATAAGCGGGCGGACATCACGAGGTTGGAAGGCCAGGTGCAGGTCCTGACCACACAGCTCAGCGGCCTGGCAGAAACGAATCCCTTTGACCGAGAATCGAGCGTCATCTCACACATTGGACTTCAATTTCACCCAGTGTGCGTTCCAAGGAACACGAGGGGCGTCTTGCGACACACGAGCTCGTGGACCGTGTGTCGGGACGTGGCGAACCTTGTCGTTCCAGCCTTCAGGCGTGAAGGGCCAGGGTCCGGATTTGTGTGTCTCGATACACGGTGTGTCCAACCGTGTGTCACGATTCGGGCGCTCGCCTAGGCGAGGCGCGAAGGCACACCCGCCGCCGACGGCAGGCCAGTGCGCCGGTTCTAGCGCCGCGATCATCCGCGCACCCACAGGGACTTCGTCCAGCGTAGGCATGAAGATCCAGGATTGCGTTTGGGGCGGCTGCGCACCAGACTGGGTCAGAAACCCGCTCGGAGTTCTAGCCGTGTCCCGGAGCATTGAAACGCAAGCCGCTCGTCGTGGCGCTCGATGGAAACGCGGAGGAAGGGATGACCATGGTGGAATCAGGTGGTGTCCAGAGCATCATCTGCCCGAACTGCGGCAAAACCATCCGGCTGACGGAGGCTCTCACGCTCCAGCTAACAGAGAGCGCCAAGGCGCAACTCGAGGCGGACTACAGCCAACGGCTTGATGCGGAGCGGGCGAAGATAGAGGAGAAGGCTGCGAAGGACGCGGAGAAAGCGAAGCAAAGCGAACTTCACGGACTCCGCGAGGAATTGCACCTGCGGACTGACGAGGTCGACGAACTCAAGAAGCAAGAACTTGAACTGCGTAGGGACCGACAGGACCTGGAGCGCGAGAAGGGGGACCTCGAACTCGAGGTCCAAAGGAAGCTCGATGAGGAGCGGAAGCCGATCCGGGAGGAGGCGGGAGGGCAGGCGGAGGAGAAGTACCTATTGAAGATTGCTGATCTTGAGAAGAAGAACCAGGACGTGGTCCGCCAACTGGAGGAAGCCCAACGGAAGGCGGCCGGGGGTTCGCCCCAGACCGGTGGGAAGGTTCAGGAATACGTCCTTGCGGACGTGCTCAGGGACAAGTTCCCCGATGACAAAATCACTCCGATCAAGACCGGGGCGCGCGGGGCCGATGTCTTGCAGATCGCGAGGACACGTTCCGGTGAACGACAGGGAAGCATCCTGTGGGAGTCGAAGCGACAGAAGAACTGGAACAAGGGTTGGATTGGCAAGCTGAAGCAAGATCAGCAACGAGAGAATGCCGACATCGGCGCAATCGTGTCGGCCGTTCTGCCCTTCGAGAACGGGAAGTTAGACGTCATCGAGGGCGTCTGGGTCACAGATCTTCCCAATGCGGCACACCTAGCGCTCCTGCTCCGTGCGCAGCTATGTGAAGTGTGCCGCGCCAAAGCGGCCGTCGTCAGTCGAGGGACTCTCGCCGAGCATGTGTACGACTACGTGACCGGACCCTTCGTCGAGCGAGTGAAGCGGACGATAGAGCCACTCTTGAAGATGCAAGATGACCTGCACAAGGAACGTGGCTCGATCGAGAGACTCTGGGCCCAGCGTGACAAGGGGATTGAGGAATCCTTCAGCCAGATCGCAGGGATGGTCGGCGACCTGGTGGGCATCGGCGCGTCCCTGCCCGAGGTGAAGGCGCTGGAGTTGCCGTCGGGCGACTGACGCCGGTGAATCGCGGGCTGCGCTGCTCGCGGGCAGTCCCGCCTACCACTTGATGTGCGGGCCGCCCCAGCCTCATAGTCTGGCCGAGGCCAACTGCCGGGAGAGGTGAAGGTCATGGGAGGCCAGTCACTGGAACACACGTTCAGACCGAAGGAGCCCAGCTCGGCCATGAAGGAAATCGCCTCCTGGCGGGTGGTCAGCGAACTTGTTCGCCGTTACCCGGAACGTCTGACGGTGCTTGAGACGCACCCCGGCGGTGGCCAATACGACATGCTGACGCTGATCGACCGTCACCGCATTCATGACCTGGAATCACCGCTGGAACCGTTCCCCGGGGCCTTCCAGTTCAACCGCGTAGGGAGTGTCTTCATCAATGACGGGCGACAGGAGATTGTGTGGCGCGGCTTTTGGTCCGAGATTCTCGCTGTGGAGGATCCTCGCTCATTGATTCGCAGGTTGTCCGCTGCCGCGGGTCTCCCACGCATCCAAAGGCTTCCAGTCCACACTCCTGCCGTTCTCGTCTACCGGCTGATTGCGTCGTTCCTATCTCAGACAACCCTCACCCGCGAAAGGTGGGAGTGCAGAAACGGCTACGTAGACACAAGCGGCTATGGCGGAGGGATAGCGGAATCGTACTTCGCGCAGTTTCCCGGCACCCACACTCGACTAGACATCCGCGAGCCAGGCGACGTGCTCGGAATCCCCGCGTACCGCTTCTGGTTTCTGGTCGAGGGCCAGGAGCAGGTTCCTCGCCTTGCGCTCGAAACCGCGACCGGCATCGCCTGGACGGAGCAAGGGCATGAGTTCGTGCTGGAGAACCTCTATCGGAAGCAGCCTCGAATCCTGCCACTTGTCTACGAGGTCGCCGGGCCGCTGCTTCCGTAGCTTGGACTGCCCTCGTCGCCGTGGGCGGGACATAGCGCGCAGGGTCCGCTTTGCGGCAATGCGCCGAGTGGACCCCTGGAGTCACGTCGTAGAGCCAGGAGCGGCCCGAATGTCAGGGCCATCCGAGCCGCGGACAACCGAACCGTGTGTCATGGCGAGCGGCCAATACATCCCGATCAGATACCCCAATCAACCTCGAACCCGCGCCCGACACCCAGGTCTTCATCGGGGATCTCTCGCACGGGGTGTTCAGCATCGGTCCGCCTGTTCGGTGCGGCTGGTCTACCATCCGTAGAACCTGCGTTGAGTGTGTGAGGGTGCGGTTTGGAGTACAAGTAGTTGGGCCGAGAGGCTCGGGAGTCACACGGCGCGAGGGAGAAGGGCCCGTCTCTCCGACCGAGAGGCTTGCTCGGCGTGCCCGATAAGCCGTCTCGCAGCGTTCTGAGCTGCTGCCAGGACCTCCTGATATGGAGCTGAGAGATCGATGCCGATCACCTCGAGGTCAATCGCCGCTGTCCGGACGTGCTCGACGCGCGATTGCGCCTCGCTCGCATAGACAAGGACACCGCGAGGCAATCCCAACCCGACGCAGTACGCCAGCAGTTGGTACAGGTCGGGATGTGGCCACTCGTCGATCTCGAGCGCCTTGTACTTGGCATCACCGACGGCATAGTCGCGGTTCCCCCTTTGCAGCACAAGATCGGGCTTCATGGCGATGCTGTCGGTGAGGTCGCGATCAGCCTGTCGGTCGAGATACCACCCCGCTTTCTGTACCTCCTCACGCACGACCGATTCGACGAACTTCTCAAACACCTTGTTCATGTCGACGAGGAACGCAGAGCCGATCACGGAGCCTTCGTGGTCGCGCAGAGAGTGCCGGCCAAGCACGAGCCGGGCAAGAACCGTTGCTGGGTGCCAGTGCTCATTCAACCGGTTGAAGGTCAACGTCGCGGGAAGATGCTGGTACTCGACGTCGGTCACATCACTGAATCGCGAGATCAGCTCCCTGAATCGACCGGCTAGCTGCGCGTCAGCGAGGGCAGAGCGCTGAACCGCGCGACAGGCGCCCTTGATCAGTCGATTGATCTCAACATCGTCCGTAAACTCCTGATACGCACACTCGAGCGGAAGCATCATCGACTGATGCCGACTCAACTGCGCGGTCATGTTGATGCGGCCCCTCACGGTCGGAAGCGAGTCAGATCGGTCAACATACCCACGGACCAATCCTCGAGCCAACTGCTTGCGGATCTCCCGATCCAGCATCCACGCAATGATCCGGAAGAGGTCCATGTCCGCCAAGAAAGGGAACGTCTCCTTGGCCCATCGGATGAGGTCGGGTGCGAAGTCGAGCAGGAAGAACAGGTTCTCGACGGACACGCTCGCCTTCGGACTCAGGAGTACGCGGACATGTGGGGTGACGATTGAGCCGACCACCCCGCCTCTCGCTCTGATGGAGTACTCATCCGGTTGGCCGGTGGGCGTCAGCGTGACCCACGGGCTCAGCGAGATGAGATCGTCAAGCTCCTGCTTCGTCACCCGGTACGGGATGGGGCTCGTCTCGTATTCCCTCAGCGTGATCGTCTTCACCGCGGCTCCTCCGTAGGGAGTCGAGCTCGTAGTTCTTCAACTCCTCCGCTTCGCCGAATAGCTGCTCTTCGAGGAACGGCATAACGTCATAGCTCCAGATCCGCCGAAGCTCCCTCTCGTCGAGATTGCGCTTCATGAAGTAGCTATGGCCGAGAGAGACTTGCTGCCCCTTGAATCGGTCTGCCAGCTTCCCATTCAGGCGGTCGACCACCTCCACGACTGTCGTCTGCATCGCCGGAACATTCGCACCCAACCATCGATCCAGGATCCCCTTGAGCGCGTCCTTCCCTGGGAACAGGGGGATGAAGTGGAAGCGCCGACGGAGGGCCGCGTCGACGAGCGCAATCGAACGGTCTGCGGTGTTCATCGTGCCGATGACGAGCAGGTTCTCGGGGAGCTTGAAGCGCCTCCCTTCTGACTCGTACATGAGACTGACATCTCGGTCGCGATACTCGAGAAGGAACAGCAGCTCACCGAAGATCCTTGGGAGGTTCCCGCGGTTGATCTCATCGATCAGGAGAACGTGGCCAACCTCGGAGTTCCGCGCGCGCTCCGCCAGCCGCCGGAGAGGCCCATCCTTCAACTCATAGCCAATCACTCCCTCAGCGGATGTGATTGGCCGATAGCCTTGGATGAAGTCTTCGTAGGAGTAACTCGGGTGGAACTGCACGATGTCGCGAGCATCCGGCGAAGGTGCGAGGAACTCCATGAGCGCCTGCGCGATGTACGTCTTCCCGGTTCCGGGGGGTCCGTAGAAGATGATCTGACGCTTGTCACGGAGCAGGTCGATCCAATCGACCAGATACTCGGCATCTAGATACAGCCGCTCGGCGACGGCCTTCAGACCGTCGGGCGGCCGTTCGTTTCCGCCTCCCGGAAGACCACCTGCTTCCTCTTCAGTTGACACCTCCTCGATGATCTCGCCCCGGAACTTCTGGAACGCCGTTCTCTCCGATACTGGCCATGATGCGATCGGTTCTCGCGCGACATCCGCCTTCGTGATCGCCCATGTGACGCTCTGTGCGTCGAGTCGGTCTCTGAGTTCGACGCCGCGCGACTCCGCCTGCGAGCGCAGCTCGTTGAGGAACTGCAGGGCATGCAGATACCGCTCGACGGGATCGGTGGAGCCAGGTCCTTGAAAGCCCGTCAGCTCGAAGGCCTTCGCGAACGGCGTTGGTCTGAAAGGCGGGAAGGACAAGGGGTCCTCTCCCATCAGAAGGACCGACAAGAACGGGGCGGGCTGCCCACGGAAGGCCACGGAAGGAATCTCTCTGAGGAATGCGGTGCATCGGGCAGCGACGTCGCTCGTATCCGTCCAGAAGCGCTTGAGGGCATCTCGAGCCAGGGCTTCGTTCTGAGCGCACCAACGCCGGAAGTCGTCCACTGCCTGCCACGGAAGCAGGTTGTTCTGCGGCCCGGACAACGCGGTCTTCAGCACTCCTTGCCATCCCACATCGTCGCGCAGGACGGCATCGCGAAGAGCTCGCACCGCATCCGCGGCCTCAAGCTTGTAGTTGCGTTCGTCGTCATCGAATCCGGACCACTCCCGGAATCGCCGAGAGAAGAATACGAAAGCGTCCCAGCCGCTGGTCGGCGGGTCCCAGAGCTGGCGCAGCTTCGGATCGTAGAAGGTGAAGCTGGCACCGTATTCCTTCGACAACGCCACTCGGATGGACGCAAGCATCCTGTCGACGTCATCCGCAGCGGTATCCGCCGCCAAGCTGCTGAAGCGGGCGACGATGCGCCTCTTCCAATCGTTCGAAATGATTGGCTCGAACGTGTCGGGGAAGACTAGGGCGAGGAGAGCTTGCTGTTGCGCGGCGGCGGCACCAGCTGGCGTCGCGAGGAGTAGCGCCTTGAACTTCCAGCCGTCAGCGAGCGCCGACATCCTCTCCTCTTGCGAGAGTCGCTTCAACTTCCGCAGGAACTCCAAGATGAAAGCGAGCTGGAACGGGCGCTGCATGATCGCCGGCCCGTATCCGATAATCCCGTGTTCGAGCACAGGATCGAGGTCGGCCGGCACGTGCACGGGCGATGACGACCACGACAGCACTTTGCCGATGATGTCGCGTTTCGCGGGGGCGCCGATGTCGGCCACTGGCGTGAAGTAGACGAAGAGCAGTTCGCCGGCAAGCTGAACCGTTTCTGGAGGGCTACCTTCGAGCTGTCGCTTGAACTTGTCAACGAAGTTGTCCTGCGAGGTATCGGGATGCTGAACGAATCGCTGATACAGGTCCTCGATGACGAGTAGTGACCAGATCGCAGTGCCCGAGGTGAAGAGCGAGTCGTCTTGAGCCAGTGCCAGGTTGGCGAAGCGCCTTCCGACCTCGTATACGAGCTCAGGACCCTGTCCTTTCAGACGCGGGGAAACAGCTGCAGCAATGGGCTGGTGAACAGCATCTTGTTCCATCTCGTCCGACCTCCACAGTCTAGGGCGCAAGGATAGGCAATCAGCCGCTCACGCGCGCGAGGGGCCATGCGACGATGGGGACATCCCGATCCACGCCGGAAGCGCCCCTACTTCGCAGGCCTTCTGGAGAGGCCGTCCGGACCGACGCTCCGCGTCTTCTCCCCGCGCCTGGACGAGATCAAGAAGAACGCGAAGCTCCTGGAGCGTCTGAACGTGATCAACGTGTCGGCCGACCCTGGGACGCCTACTGACGCCCACTACTGACGAACGGCCCAGTACCCGAACGATGCCAGTAGGCGTGCCTCGTCAAGCGATTCGCGCAAGGCACTCACGGGAAGGATGAGGTACCCAGACTTGGGATCTTGCTCCGCCACAAGGTTCAGCCCAGACAGATGGCCACCCACGTGGCGGAACTGCAGCGATCGGCCCGGGAACATGTTCATGAACCGTCGGTCGGGTTGAGCCGCCCCACGGTAGAAGCGCAGGCCGGTTGGCCCATGGCCCCGGTCGAAGAACTCATCGACGTCGACGTCGCCCCACCCAAGAATCTCTCCCGACAGAGTGAGCAAGGCGCCCAGATAGCTGGGGTCGGACCGGGCTCGGATGAAACCGTCGACCGCACTCCTCGCTCCCATCGCTCTCTCAATCCTACTCAGCGCTCGTGACTCTCGCGCACTTCCAGGGGCGCAACGCCATCGACCCGGACACCGAGACGCACACTGTTGTCTAATCGGCGAGCGTGGGACATGCTTGACACGGCTGCGACGCGGACGGGGGGCGTCTTGGTGAAGGCACGCCGACGAGGCGAGCGGGAAGAGACATGAGCGAGACGCGATGGTCAATCGAGGATCTTCAACAGGCACTTCGCAAGTTCGAGCGTGCCCTTCGCGACGCGAACATGGCGCCCAACACCGTTCAGACGTATGTGGGACGGAGCGAGACCTTCCTCAGGTGGCTCGCTGGCCGGTACCGCCCGACTGGGCCCAGGAACACGGCGGTGGATGTGGCAGCTCCTCCTCTCCCAGGCCGCAGACTGCTGACGGAGTTCCGCGACTCGCTGTCGGCCGAAGCTCTTGGCGGATACCTGCACGACTACGCGGTCCTCACCGCTTACGACCGCAGCTTGAAGCTGCTGCGGTCAGCCTGTGCGGATGGCGTTGATCTCGGTGACCCCGTGCATCGCGATGCGGTTCTCCGGTGGCTGCGCACATGGGGCTGCAGACACCTCCGGCTCGTTGACAACGGGAGGACCTCTTCGGGCCTGCTTTCGTGGTGGCGCCGCTACGGTGACGCCTTGCCGGGAATAGCCAATGAGCTCAGCGAGCTGGGCGACGAACAGATCAACGCTGTGGGGCCGGCCTACTCTGCTCTCGCGTCGATGCCTGCTGCCGGTCGGTCCGCAAGTCGCGAAGTGACGGTCTCGTTCGGCAGCACCGCGGCTGCGAAGACGCTCTTTGCGATTCGCCCACGCGCCTTTCCGCCTTGGGACGATTCGATCCGGGCCGCATTCGGCTTTGGCGCTGCGGACGGCCAAGCCTTCACGACATACCTCGCGCTCGTCGCAGATACGCTCCGTGGTGTTGCCACGCGCGTGGGCGTTCCGATCTCGGAGCTGCCGGCGGTACTCAAGCGCCGGGATTCACCCCCTCCGAAACTCGTGGACGAGTACCTCTGGGTCAGGCTGAGCCGGAGCCTCTAACGGAGCGTTCGCGTACACACGGCTGGTCCGGTTGCGTTTCCTAGCCTCAACACACGCTGTCAGCGAATCGTGCGTCAGATCAAGGGAGTGGTAGCAGGCCAGGGCTCCGTCTTCCCGTGGAGCCGGATAGTGTGAGACCAGGGAGCTGTGGCGGCATCCGCAACTGCCTTCGAGGCCATCCCACGGGGTACAGTGAAGCGGTGCGCCTTCTGGACGTCAGGCTGGATTCGGACCGGGCCGTCGATGCCTCGCTCGACATGGGCAAGCAAGTCCTGGTGCTGTTCGGCCCAAACGATGCCGGGAAGACAAACACGCTGGAGGCCCTCATCACCACACTCAAGTGGGGTCTCGGTCTGAGTGTGCGCGAGCAGGAGCCCTCACGCGTGGCGGGCCAGGACTCAGCAGTGTTCACCGACGCACTCATCGAACTGGACCGGATTGGAGAGGAAGGATCTCCTGACAGGGCACTGTTGGCGCAACTCCTTCAGTTCAAGGTCTCCAACGTGCAGCGACAGCCGCGGGTGGGACCGCGCGAAATAGAAGCGTTCCCCACCTATCGGGAACCGAATGAACGGCAAGTCTGCGGCCATTCGTTCACCCTGGGGTCTGAGCCTTTGATTCTCGCCGAGGTTCTCCGCCTTCTGAAGGAGAACACGCTCCTCTACGCAAGCGACGGCTGTTCGGCGTGGCCGGAGGTCATCGCGGACTTCGAGCTCCTCTTGGATGCGTGCCTGTCTTCGCGGTGGATTGAGTGGATAGCGCGCGACGGGCCCTGGTGGGGCTGTCCCCGGCCGGAAGAGTGTCTGCCTTCGTGGAGGGAGGCTGCTGAGCGCCTCTTGGCTCGTAGGGATACCTGGCAGGAGTGGCCGCCACCGATGATTGGGGGCCTGGTCGAGCAGTTGACGACCAAAGAAGGATTGTGGAGCCCGCTGGAATGGCTCGGTGACGAATCCACGGACCTGCTCCTCTGGAACGTAGTCGCCCGCCTGGGCGATCAGGAGGGGTCTTCCGATATCGCCAAGCGGATCGAGGAGCACCTGGGGAAGATGACTAGGAGGTTCTTGGTTCGCGGAGCGAGCGGTCGGATCGAACGGGCCCAATGGACCGAAGGTCCGATGCCATGGTTTGATGAGATGCCTGACGGCACCTATAGCGTACGACCCGCAATAGTCCAGAGCTTGGAAGCGCTGTGTTCGAGGGCGACACAGATCGCCCCATCGTTCGTCACCAGTGACTACGATATTGAGGGCAGGGTGATTCCACCTACGGACTGGGACATCTCAGAGTCCCGAATCGCAGTCCGGCTTCTCCGCTCTGATGGGGAGGCCTTTCCTCTCGGGTTGACAGGAAGTGGGATCCGTCGCTGGGCGACCTACGCAATCATCGAGGCTATGAGACAGATTGAGCACGAAGTCATGCTGAGATCAGCGGACGAGGATCTCGACAAACTGCCGATCCTCGATGTCCCCGACTTCCGGGGAAGCGAAGACCTGGAACCTGGAACTCCCACCGTCGAAGACCCGGAATTGACGGCCGAGTTCACAGACCAGTTGGTCTTCGTGATTGATGAACCCGAGCTGCATCTGCACCC
>Ga0315295_10004698_pt1 | contig 11667 bp, 9 predicted proteins | sample YL17G14_0_MG_FD_204453 | JGI IMG/M metagenome (GOLD analysis project Ga0315295, IMG submission 204453) | Sediment microbial communities from Yellowstone Lake, YNP, Wyoming, USA - YL17G14_0 | ecosystem: Environmental > Aquatic > Freshwater > Lake > Sediment | place: USA: Wyoming | collected...
GAACCCCGAAAGCGACGCGAAGATCCCCCTCCGTGACCGAAAGACTGCGTGAGCTTTTGTGGCTTTCGGCGTCCGATTGCGTCGTCGGACGATTTCCACGAAGGACAATCCAGTAAAACTACATACTACATAAACCATCCAGAGAATGACGTTTCGGAATGCGCGGAGTCGTACTTGAATCGCGAATGCTCAATAAGGAGAAACACAGGCGCTCACGGCCACTCCCGGATATGCTGTCTGAGAAATGAAAGCCATGAAACTCGAGAGCAAACTAGCAGAAAGGGTGGTTTCGAAGAAGGCTTCGGGGAACCTTCGGAGAACCTATGCGAGCCTGGTGGGTATCGTCTTCATAGTCCTGACGCTGACCTCCAGCACAACGGCCGTCCCGCAATCAGTCATCCACGTCGGAACCAATGACTCGGTGGCCAAGTACCTCGGGCCTTTTGAGGGAAAGTCCAACGTGATTATGGTCGGCGTGTCCTCCATTGACGATTGGGTCTGCATCAAGGTGCCCTTCAAGGGAAGGATCTCGGACCTCAAATCAATAAGATTCTCGGATTACATCGTGCAGTCGGGAGGAGCTCAACTTGAACCCTACGTGGTGCTGAAACTGCCGGAGGGCAAGAGCCTCGTATGCTGCCCCGAGAGTTCGTACGCAAGCGGTGTATGGAGTTTCCAGACCATTACTTGGCAGTCGCGCGACGCCGTGACCCAGGGGAAATGGGTCGTGGCGCCTGTGAAAACGGAATCAATGCTCGCACCGCTGACAATGTGGATGACGATGATCGGGGACAGCAGCGTGATCAGTGTCTCGATCTACGTCGGCGGCTGGGACATCTCCGAACAGTACCAGTGCTATCTAGGCGACTTCTCGATCAACGGGGTCATGATCGATTTTGCCAATATGGCGCGGAAGGCAGGAACGACGCCGGAGCGGCCGATCCAGCTCTAGTCAACGTCTACTCCCAAGGATTTGCAGTCGCTCGATGCCCAGCTTGTAACCCCGTCCGTTGTGCTCGTGACCCTTCCATATCTCGACAAGAATCGGCAGGTCCACATCGCGAGGAAATGAGAAATTGATCTCGCCCTGACCGATCTGAAGCCCTTCAGGCCAACCTTGTAGCAGAGCTTCATCGCCGCTCTGCTCCTCCTGTGCTAAACGTTTCTGAGGTCTGTCGAGGTTCTATTGAAGCGCCTCGCGGTAGTACTCGTAGAGGCGCCTGTTTCTGTGCGCCACTGAGAGCCTCCCTTGTTCGACATCTTTGAATGCGGCTTCGCCCATCCTCTTCCGCGCTGCGTCTTCCTCGATCAGTCTGCCAAGCGAGACTTCCAAAGAGTCCACAACCGAGCTGAAAAGCTTCTCGTTCAACACGGCCTCGCGATATCTCAGCACACTTTCAGGTGTTCTCAGCCTGTCCCGTTCAAAGGAAGCCACCGGGGTGTGTACCAAGAATCCGGTTTCCCCCTCCCTGACGATTTCACCAAAGGCAAACATGTCGGTCGTAACGGTCGGCAACCTGTTTGCCATAGCCTCGAGAACGACATATCCCAGGTTATCCATGTACGATGGCATGCAGAAGATGTCTGACTTAGCGAAATGCTTGTTCCACAGAACGTCCTTGGGGATTCTGGAATAGAGATGGACACCTGGTTCCTTCCGAATGGTCTCCGCGAAGGAATTGAAGTATTCCTCGTGATGTTTGGGTGCGCTAGTCACAAAAGTCAATTCAACATCAAACTTCTGTTTCAGGCGTCTGAATGCATAAAAGAGCTCTCGCCCGCCTTTATCGAAGAAATGAGTGCCGACGAATAGTATCCTCACGGACCCATCATCATCCTTCTTTGGAGGGCTCCGCAGCAAGTTCCTTGAGGGCACAGCTGGTGGAAGAACACCCGTCTTGGCGACAATCGACTCGAATTCCTTCCCCAATCCGAGCCGCAGAGAGTTGAGGGCCGCTTCGGAGTATGTGAGTATTCTCCTGCATCTTGGTCTTGATAGAAGGCGCACAAGCGAGTTGCGCATGGTTGGCCTTGTGTACCACGTGTCATCGAAAGAGAAAATAGCTGAGGCATACTCTATGCTGCCAATTATCCATGGCTTGTCAGTTATTGGCACGACGGCTCCATCGACGTGCACCAAGTCGCATCGTGTCAGAATCGGGACTCTCCTCGGACTTCCCACGACTCGGAAGAAGCGGCCTGCCATATTCACGCCGAGCTTCCTCATCGGCCGGTAGACGGGGGCAACCGAAAAGGTCTCAAAAACGGATGGATCTCTGTTTGCAGAGAAATGAATCCCCTCAGGTGGCTCAAGATACATCGATTCGTGTGCCGGATGAGCAGGGCCGTAGTAGTAAATGCTTGGAATGACTCCCTTCTCGTTGCCTGAAACTGATGTGCCTGGACTACCGCCTATCGGTTTCACATCATCGGTCATCTCATTGAGCATATCAGCCTGCGATATAATTATGTTCGCGCACGAGACGCATCCTGCCAGCTTCCTGCGCATCAGGACGGAGTATGAGGAAGTCTTCAAGAGTTGTACACATGCGATGGCCAAAAAAGGCGCGGTAGGAACCCGTGTAGAACTGACCCTGGAAAAGGAGTAACCTCGGTTCAGGAACGAAAACGATTAATATCATTCCGCTCGGTCGGGTTCAACGTAATGTCAGTGCATGTCATAGAGACCAAGGACCTGGTCAAGAAGTACAATGGCAGAAGCGCAGTGCTGGACGGCATCACGTTCTCCGTTGACGAGGGCGAGTTCGCAATGATCTATGGCAAGTCTGGCTGCGGAAAGACCACTCTTCTGAACATCCTGGGCGGCCTGGACAGACCAACGTCGGGATCCGTTGCCATTGATGGGGAAAGACTCGAAGAGCTTTCGGAGGACCTGCTCGCGGAGATACGGCTCGAGAAGATAGGGGTTGTCTTCCAGGACTTCAATCTGCTCATGGACCTGACAGTAACGGAGAACGTCGCACTTCCCTTGAGGTTCTCAAGGAAAAAGGATGATGGCAGAGTGAATGCCCTGCTGGAGAAGTTTGACATCAGACACATAGCCAAGGAGACCGCGAACAAGATCAGCGGTGGAGAGGCCCAGAGGGTGGCAATTGCGAGGGCCATGATGAACGAGCCGAGGATAATACTCGCAGATGAGCCGACTGGGAACCTGGATCTTGAGAACACCAGCAATGTGATGCAGATGTTCGGCCTGGTGCGCAGGGACTTCGGCACGACGATAGTCCTCGCAACGCATGACAAGGAGCTTGCAAGTCACGCGACAACGAGGATCTTCCTTGAAAACGGCAAGGCAACTGTCGAACAATGAATCGTCCGAGTGAAGCCAATGAGACATGCCCTGGGATTTGAACCTGCCAGATCCGGTGACTCGATAGCAAAAAGGTACAATAGGACCGGTCTACCGCGTCTTTGGATGGTAACCGCGAAACAGATCTAGACTTCTTTCTTCTTTCTTACAACAATCTCCCAATCATAGTACCCTGGCACAGGACACTTGATTCTCCTGACTGCTTTCAGAAAAGGATGTTTGATCAGCGACTCCTTAGTTGCCCCTATCCGACCCAGGACCGAAGCCCCAAGGATCGCCTTTCGTTCTCGTGTTCTTCTGCTCTCCAGGACTTCAAAGCCATGTTCATTGAACAAACTGAGTAGCTGATCATCCTTGTACTCCCTCACATGAGTGGGGTCAATCACGGATTCGCCGCTAGCATTGCGGTAGATATACCATGCCCATGGCTTCTTGAAGACGGTTGTTATGTATGCCACACCGTTCTGGGTCAGTACTCTGTGTATCTGATGGACCATTGCATCATCACTTGGAACATGTTCGATGACTTGAAGGGAGACCAGCATGTCTACGGAGTCTCCATCGATATTCTCCAGCTTGCACGCGTCGTCGACAAAGCATCGAAAAGCACTGTTGATCCCTCGAACGGCCTCTATCCGCTTAGCAGAGATATCCACAGCAGAGACGACCTTGTCCTTGAAGAACCCTCTTCCATCCAGGGCAAAGAGAAGGCTGCCATCCCCGCAACCAACATCTAGGAACACCCGCCATCTGAACGAAGTAAGATACTTCGCTAGCAACGGGGATACGGACTCATCTAGGAAATGGATATGTTCAGCAGCATAGCGTTCCCAGTCTTCACTCATCGGCTCCCCTTTTGTCAAGTCTTTCCTTCCATATCGTCTTTTCTCAGAGTCGACTGGTGAAATCTCTGGAACTCGAATCCCGTCATTGTACAGAAGTGAACATACCCTCTGCAAAGATAATAATAACCCTCCTCAATGCCCGCAAGGGGAACTCCGCACGACCAATGGCATCGAGTTCATAGCTGGCTTCTTGGTAGCCCTGGCAATGACTTTCGCCATAGTCCCCTGGCTTATGCCCAGACTCAAGGCAAGAGGGATCGTGGGAAAGGACCTGAACAAATCCTCGAAACCGGAAATCGCGGAGATGGGCGGAATCGCAGTTGTCGTCGGCTTCTTTGCGGGCGTGAGCGTTCTTGTTGCTCTAAACGGAATTCAGAACATCGACCTGCTCAATGTCTCGCTTTCCGCGGTTCTCGGAGCAGCGTTTGTCGGAATAATGGACGATCTCTTCGACCTCAGGCAGAGGCACAAATCATTCCTTCCCTTCGTGATAGCACTTCCATTCGCTGCTGCCGCTGACCCACACATTGTCATTCCTCATTTGTTTGAAATGAACCTCGGCCCATGGATGCTTCTCGTGGCAGCGTTTGCAATAACCTGCGCGGCCAATGCGGCGAACATGCTCGAAGGATTCAACGGCCTCGGGACAGGGCTCGGCATAATCATGGCGCTCACTCTTGTCATCCTAGGAATTGTCCACAATCGGCTGGACGGCGTCTATCTTCTCGTGCCGCTCCTCGGAGCGCTCATAGCCTTCCTCTACTTCAACAAGTTTCCAGCGAGCATCTTCCCTGGTGACACCATGACGCTCTTCATGGGAGCCACCATCGCGGTAGCGGGGATGCTCTCCAGTCTCCAGGTCCAGACAACCTTCATATTCATACCGATGATTGTGGAATTCTTTCTGAAGCTCAGGGGCCATTTTAAGGCTGAGAACTACTGCTCGGAGTCTGGGAACGGATTCCTGGAATACCACGGAAGAATAGAATCGCTCACACACGTGTTCATGAAGCACATGAGGTTGACTGAAAAGGAATTGGTCGCATTGATATGGGGACTAGAGGTCGCGATGTGCATCATCGTGATATCCGTCGACCTCATTCTGTAAGACTGGTTCATTCGTCTATGGCTGTCATGTACCGGACTATGTGGGCCTCCGGACTAAACCTTTCTTCGTAGATTCTCCTAGCCATATTGCCCATCCTTCGAAGTGCGTGTTTATCCTGCCACAATGAGACAAGGAGTTCGCTGAGTTCCCTTACGTTCCCTGCATTGAAGAGCATCGAGCCCGACTCAGGTGTTAGGATTTCGGGGAGACCGCCTTCTTTCGTTCCAAGGACTGGAACTCCGAATGAGAAGGCCTCCAGCGTTGTCAGAGGCGCGTTGTCCGGCCACTCCGAAGGCACCACCATGAGGGATGCTTGTCTGAGCACCGCAGCTAGATCTGCATCGGAAAGGAACCCGGGGACGGAGATTCTGTCCTGAGCCCCGTTTGATTGCACCTTCTCTCTGAGAGCATTCTTCAGAGGTCCTTCGCCTACAATCACCAATTTGAAGTGCTGATCGTTCTTGCTTTCGATGAACGCCTGAAAGAGCGTCTGGGCGCCCTTTCTTCTCTCGAGTATCCCGACAAACACGATCGTATCCTCTCTGGCAGCGATGCCCGAAATCGATCCGCCTGGATCCGGCACGAAATTCCTCAGCACACAGTGGGCATGGATCCCGTCCACGCGAAGCCTATTTGCGATGTACTCGCTCGGGCAGAGAACCTTGAAACCCTCAGGCAATCTGAGCACACGTCGACCACCGACCCTCCAAAGCTGCGGTGGCTTCTTCCATCTAGCGAGGCAGAATTGGCAGAATTCAGGATTCATGCAGATCTGCTCTCCAGGTTTTAAGAGGTTTGATCTCGGGCACACGGAGTAGTAGTCATGGGCAGTGTAGAGCGACTGCGAACCGCTGGTTGCCAAAGGTCTTCCGACAAATCCTTTGGTGTTGTGCCAATGAACGACATCGAAGCGGGAGCGATTCGTGATCGATTCAAGCCAGTTCTTGGCGTGAGAATCCATTCCGAATGTCAGGGTGAGCAAGAGGTTCGGTCGAGCTGCGAACGGGACGAATTCGTGAATCGTCACGTCCCTGGGAACGGCTTCATTCCGTCCCTGAGGAAGCGCCCCGCGGAGAATGCGATACACTGAGGGATTGTACGCGACGTGGACATCGTGTCCTCTTCGGGCCAGCTCTTCCGCGAGATAGCCCACGAGATTGGCATCTCCTCCCATATTGTATGGCGGAAAGTGGGTTGACACCATTAGGAACCTGAGGGTCTCCATGGCTCATCCACCCCTTCCACTCGTCTTGAGCATGTGCTGCGCGACTACTTCTTCGTAGTACTCAAGCGTTCTGCTTGCCGCCTCCTTCCAGTTGTACCTCCGGATCACGGAATCCCTCGCCCTGCGCCCCATATCAGCTCTAAGTGTCTTGTCTTCAGCCAGCCTTGTCAATGAGTCCGCTAGAGCTTCCGAGTCATTCGCGGGGATCAAGACTCCATCTACACCATCCTCTATCATCTCCGGAATTCCGCCGACACGGGTTGAAACAACCGCGCACTGGGACGCCATTGCCTCGAGAATGCATGCTGGGAAGTTTTCATAGAGTGATGGCAGGACGAAGATGTCCGACAGAGCATATAGGAAGGGGGGTACATCTCCAGCGACGTGGCCGAGAAACGTGAAATTCCGTTGTGGTGTCGCAAATTCCGGCTTCTTCCCAGCACCAGCAAAAATGAAATGCGCATCGGTTCTGCTCAGGACTCTGGGAATCGCTCGCAAAAGAACGTTCATTCCCTTTCGCGTGGCCATTCTCGAGAGGTAGAGTACCTTGGGAGCGGCAACCTCAGCCAGTTCTGGGAACCTGGCACGTGCCTCTTCAACTCTAGATGGGCTGAACCGCAAATAATCCGCACAGATGTTTATGACACGGATTCTTGAAGGTTCTATGCCTTGAGAGTCGATCATCACCTGTTTGGCCCATCGAGAAACCGTGATGTAGTATCGCTGATTCGTGTAGTAGCGTGCCTCGAATCGGCCCAGCACAGGTCCAAGCAGCAACACGAGCTTCTCCGAGGGGGTCAGTTGCGTCGAAGAACTCACAGCCCCCCTGAGCGCTACGGAATGGCCCTCCACGGTTGTGTGCATAGTAGTCACTATTGGGATCCGCAACTTGCTCGGAGAGACCAAATAGTCGGGCATTGAGCTCTGCGAGTGGATTATGTCCACCTTCTCCTTTCTGGCAATTTCGGGAACGTACTTGCTGCAGATCAACTGGAACGAGAGATTCTTGAAGAATGAATCGCTTGCTGTCCCAAGGTATGTCACTTTGACATTTGGAGGGATATCTTCCACGGAATCGAAGGTCCCATCTGTGTGCTTCGCGAGGACACTTTCGCATCTCGGCGTGATTATGTGCACATACACGTCGTCCTGGAAGTTTCTGGCAATCTCAAGCACGTAGTTGCCAACCCCACCATGGACCGGAAGGAACTCCGGGGTAAGCATCAGTACTTTCAATGTAACCACAAACGGAGAGCAGTAAGGTCTCGCTCATCTATATTCCTTTAGCGACCCTCGTATTCTGTAACGACGGATTGCGGAGTGACCAGACCAGCAGCCGCCTTCTGGTTCTGCCAATTCATGAGCGGGAAACAATATATAGCTCCTCTCGCAGTCTAACCGCTGTGAGGCCGAAGGAAGCCTTCATTGCTGTCACCTATTCATGCAATGCTAGATGTCAGATGTGCAACATCTGGAAGAACCCACCGACTGCGATCCTTCAGGCAAAAGAGTACGCCAAACTGCCCTCATCGCTCACAACCATCAACATCACTGGTGGCGAGCCCTTTCTTAGAGCTGATCTGGTCGATGTCGTGCGGACGATTGATTCGATCCTGCCCCGATGCAGGATTGTGTTTTCAACCAACGGCATGATGACGGAAACCATAGTCAAGAAGCTGAAGCAGATTCGCACCTTCCACAGTCGCATTGGCGTGGGCGTTTCGATCGATGGCATCGCGTCCACCCATGATACCATTAGGGGTGTGCCAGACATCTTCGATCATGCCATTGCCACTGTGCGGAAACTGAAGAAAGCGGGTTTTGTCGATTTGCGGATAGCGATGACTCTTCTGGAAAGCAATGTCCGTGAAGTCAGGCAAGTTTTCGAGCTTTCATGTGACTTGGGCGTGGAATTCACAATGACGCTTGTTCACGATTCGGAGCTCTACTTCAAGAAGTCCAACAATGTTTCTTCCAAATTGCTTGGGGCTGTGGCCGAAGAACTTCCCAGTGTTCTCCTCCGTCAACTCAGGTCAAAATCCGCGAAGGATTGGTTCAGGGCGTACCACACCAAGGGCATAATGAATCCAGGACATCGCCGTCAGCTCACATCGAACTGCGAAGCTGGACGGAGGTACATCTTCATGTCTCCGGAAGGTGACGTCTACCCCTGCAATGTGCTCAGTCACAAAATAGGTAACTTATCATCCGTTGGAACTTGGGACGGTTTGTTCACAGATGGTGCTGAGGAACGCGTGAGAGAAATTGTTCGCAACTGCAAGAAGGATTGCTGGATGATCTGCAACGCCCGTAGCCTGATTATTGCCCATCCTATTAAGACGGCGGCTTGGGTCGCAAAGAACAAGATTGCGGCACACCTAAGACCGAGCACCTCCCCCAATCGCGGGTAGTTGAGTGCCAAGTTGCAGTCTTTTCGATTGCGCTTTTTGCTCACTAGCAGCCACAATTAGCCGGCGCGATTGATACCCGATCTAGGCGGTCAGCCAACGCCCCGAAGACTCATCCAGATACTGATAAACCATGTAGTCCCCCAAACCAGTTGACATAAACACGATTGCCCTGTCTCCTATCGGACCGCCTATGTAGAGGACGTTCGTGGCCTCCAGCCTCAGAGTGAAGTCGCTCAAAGGCAAGACGATCTTGCCATTGGGATAGGAATTCACTCCTTTGCTGGCCCAGCTATCCTCCGCCAGATAGTAGAATTCAGGGGAGAGCGACCAATTCCTCTGCAAAGCCATTGGAAGGAAGGTGGTCCTCGGAAGACCAAACGTGCTCTGAACCATGTAGGCCAGACGTTCATCGGTGGACACTAGAGGTGAATTGCCATGAGTCACAACCCACTCAATTGTGTCCAGTTCATATATCTGAGTATCATGCCGTACGCCCAAGAGGTCCTGGCTCTTGTAGGCGAACGGAAAGGACACCAGCAGGCTGATGATCATTAGAAGGCCAAGAATCGAATATGCTCTGCGATGTTGACCATAGAGCCAAACGATAGCCACGCCAACCCCAAGGAAGATGAATATGTCGATCAAATCAAAAGTGCGAAACAAAACCTGGTGAGATGAAAGCGAGAATCCATTGAGCATCCCGATACCCATGATCGAGAGGGGGGACACCACGAGTGCGACCTGTATGGCTCGATGCACGGGCCTTTTCTCCAGAGTCACCTCGCTTCCATACCATGCAAGGCCAAACATGAACGCGAAAGTCGCTCCAAGCAATAGGTAGACATGGGGAGCCGATGGAGAGTAAGGGAACAGAAAACCCGAGTAGTCGAGGGTGACGAGGACAAAAACACCCACACCGACAATCGGCGCGAAGGTCCACCTGGAATGGCTCTGGATTGAGAGGATTAGGTATGCGATGATGCTGATGAGCACGAAAGCAGCAACCATCAACGAGACTCTGACAGGAGACGTCAGCATCGAAATCCTGTCAAAGGAAATGACCATGTAGTAGAGAGCTGCCCACGCCACGGGCATTGCGATCAGGACGAAATCTTCAACGTACCTTCTCTTCGGCAACTTATGAGCCAACGCGAAGCACCAGCTCCATATCAAGAGATATCCAAAAATGAGGATAGTGACCGCTGCCACAAGGTGATGCACGAGCGGCATCAACATAAGAATTGTGAACGCGAGGATCCTGAACTCGATTCTATCCCTGCGCATGTATGCAAGAAGAGCAAAGACGAGTAGGCTGATACCTAGCATCTCCTTCCAAACCGAACCCGTTGTAAAAACAAACGTCCCCATCAAGACTGCCGCGAACGCTGCAACTATCCCTCCCCTGAGACTCCCGGAAACGAGCTTGCCGAGAAGGAATATGCAACCGACCGTGAAAACGGCGACTACCGCTCCCAGAGTCTGGGCGCACAGTAGAGGGTCAATCCCAAGCACGCTCGAGGCGTACGCAAGAAGAATGTTCAGGATAGGGGTGGCTCCGCTGTGGGTTCCATACCATGGGACATCGACCGAGAATCTCAGGTGGCCGCTGCCGAGAATCTTCATCGCAAGTCCACATTCGGTCAACGAGTCGTTGTTGAATGGGTATGGGCTCATCGAAAGCGGGAAGATCCTCGTGAAGAATGCTGCGATTGACATGACTGCTAGAGAGCTTGGAGCAGTGACTCTCCAATAGCGATATCGTCTGCCTATCTCCATGGAATCGGTCCCACGCGGAAGCTAGCCTCTCTGAGATGTGACTCTGCTACATAATCCTTGCTGGCTTGCGGAACGTTGTTATTGAGTGGATGTGCCCCAGCCAGCAACCTGCTCGAATGTGAGTGCTTGGCGTGGATTTCGGCAAGGGTCAGGGCTCGCGAGACCCACCGACCATGGTCTTGAGCAGGTGCTCCATGCCCCTCAAGAACGCGCGCCAAGTTCTTCTGTCCCCGCGCTCGAGAGCGTATGTAAACGCCCATCTCGGCAGAACGACCGAGAAGAACTGAAGCACGTGATAAGCATATACCGTGTCTGAGAAATTCTGCCTGACAAAGTACATGTAGCCCGCGATGTCTCTTCCGATTCGTTTTCCAAGCTTCGCCCTAGAGACACCGACTTTGTGCCATACTCTAGCTGAGGGGACGTAAACAGCTTTGTATCCGGACTTCCTCATCTTGATACAGTACTCGAGGTCTTCAGATCCGAACGGGTAGACGGGGTTTAGGAGAGACTTCTTGGCAAGTTCGCTCTTCAATAGGAACGCAGCGCCCGTGCACCATTCTGTCTCGGTTATCGAGTCGTACTGACCTCTATCCTCCTCGCAATTCCCTACTTGTCTGAACACCAGTTCATTCCACACGTTGATTCTGCCACCTGAGTACCAGATAATGTCATTCCGGCCGTTGAAATCGTACAAGAGGATCTTAGGTCCAAGCATACCGATCCTGTCGTCAGACTCCCCCACCTTGACCAGCTCTGAAAGAAAAAGTGTATCAACAACTGTGTCGTTGTTCAGGAGTAGGATGTATTCCGGATCTAACGCAGCGAGCGCGTACCTCATCCCGATGTTGCAGCCCTCAGCGAACCCATAGTTCTGCTCGTTCCTGATCAGTGTTATCATCCTCTTCGGTGGCACATCAATACCTCGTGAATTCTTGAAAGGTGCATGTACGACATCCTCTCTCGCATAC
>Ga0315295_10004700_pt1 | contig 11663 bp, 12 predicted proteins | sample YL17G14_0_MG_FD_204453 | JGI IMG/M metagenome (GOLD analysis project Ga0315295, IMG submission 204453) | Sediment microbial communities from Yellowstone Lake, YNP, Wyoming, USA - YL17G14_0 | ecosystem: Environmental > Aquatic > Freshwater > Lake > Sediment | place: USA: Wyoming | collected...
CTCATAAGAGGGGGTTTAAAAAAATAAACATTTATAATTAGATAGATGGTAAATTTTAAGATATTACTTGATAATTTGATTAGCAACCAAAAAGAAGGTAAGCTGAGGAAAATAGTGCTTGCTCCCCTTGGCTTGCTTTCTTTTTTTTATGGCTGGGCCGTCTTGGCTCGGGTATTCCTTTATGCCCGGGGATTATTGCAGACCCATTCCCTTCCTTGCAAGGTGGTAAGCGTGGGGAACATAACGTTGGGAGGGACTGGCAAAACTCCCTTCGTCAGCCTGCTCTCAGAAATGATCAAGGCGCGGGGGTATCGAGTGGCCATCCTCAGCCGGGGTTATAAGGGAACTTTTCAGGAACCTTTTAGCCTGGTCTCCGATGGGAGGCGAATTCTGATGGATGCGCAGCAGGCAGGAGATGAACCTTATCTCTTGGCAGGGAAGCTCGAAGGGGTTCCGGTGATTGTTGGAAAGAAGAGGTGGTTGTCGGGCAAGTACGCCGTGGACCATTTCCAAGCCCAAGTCGTCATCTTGGATGATGGATTTCAGCATCTCTCTTTGAAAAGAGACCTGAACTTTCTCCTAATCGACTCGTCTTCTCCATTCGGGAACGGGTACTTAATTCCCCGGGGAGTGCTCAGGGAGCCCCTGGGACAACTTTCCAGAGCTGACGCCATTGTTTTGACAAAGGTGGGAGAATCTGCTAACGTCAAAATTTTAAAGGAAATTTTAAAGAAGATCCCTGGTGGGTATCCCTGCTTTCAAGTTGATTATGTCCCAGATGAAATCCGGTGGTATGATAATGAAAATAAATCTTGGCCGGCTGAGTATATGAAGAGGAAAAAGATTTTGGCCTTTTCTGGCTTAGCCAAGCCAGAGTCATTCCGGCGGACCCTTTTAAGTCTGGGTGCCGAGATTGTTACGGTCGAAACCTTTCCCGACCATCATTGGTATAGCCAAAGAGACGCGGAAAAGCTGTGGGCAAAGGCGGCGAAATTTGGGGTTGATGCCTTGGTGACAACGGAAAAGGACTTGGTAAAGATGCAGGGTTTAACTCTAGGCTCCATTCCTTTGTGGGCACTGTCCATCCGGCATTTTTTCTCTGGAAATGATCAACTGAAATTTGAAGATTTCCTTTTTTCAAGGCTGGGCCTTGGAAGTTGAGAGAAATTTTTATCCGATCCCAGCGGAGAGCGCTGAGATGAAGCCAATCCAGGAAAATATGCAACTATAAACAAATGTCGGCGTTAGCGTACGAAACGATTTTTATGGTCAGGGACCCGGGGATGCTTTTCGTTCGAATGCCTACCCGTTACAGGAATGGTTTCTCTCTCCGGTCCTCGCGAGCTTTGCGGTGAAAGGTTTCGGATTTTTTCGCAGGGAAGGAAGCCGATCGTTTGGCCAGGAATTCCTTGTTTCAGCCATCAATCTCATTCCGCTGAAGTTGAGAGTCCGGCTTCTGGAAGGTTTGGGGCAATTGCTTTATAAGATTGACGGGCGGCACCGGCGAATTTCCCAGAGGAACTTAGCTCTGGCTTTCCGAGAGGTGGGTCATGAGGAACGCTTCCAGATTGCCCGCTCCGCCTTCCGAAATTTGGGTAGGGTGATGGCCGAATTTTCCTTCATCCCGCGGCTGACCCAGCAGAATATCGGACAATATGTTTTTTTCGAGGGCGCGGAAAATTTTCACCGGGCGCACGAAAAGGGGAAAGGGGTTCTTTTTCTCACGGCGCACTTTGGCAATTGGGAATGGATGGCCGCGTCCTTTCCGCTTCTATTTGGTCGCCCTTGTCACGTGGTCGTCCGTCCCCTGGACCACAGATTCTTCGACGGGGTGGTGGAACGATTACGGACGTGGACGGGAAACCAAACGATTCCCAAGGAGAAATCCATGGGCCGGATCTTGCGCCTCCTGAAGGAGGGGGAAGTGGTGGGCGTTCTTTTAGATCAAAACGTGGCACCGCAGGAGGGAATCTTTGTAGATTTCTTCGGTGCCCTGGCTTGCACGAACGTAGGGATGGCTTTGCTGGCGCTGAAGACCGGGGCACCGGTGGTTCCGGCTTTCAACACCAGGCAGGCTGATGGGCGTTATCGAGTGTTCTTTGAGCCAGAATTACAGTTGATCAGGACCGGGGATAAAGATCGGGACGTAGAGAAAAATACAGAGCTCTTCACCCAGGTCATCGAACGGTACATCCGTGAAAACCCCGATCACTGGTTCTGGCTGCACCAAAGATGGAAGACCCGGCCCTGGCAGTCCAAAAAGATAAAAGGATCATAGGGATCAGGGGGAAGTCTTGAAGGTCCCACTTTCAGATGTGAAAAGGGTCCTCATCCGGTCCGCGAATTGGGTGGGAGATGCGGTGATGACCCTGCCAGCCATCGCATCTGTGCGGCTAACTTTTCCTCAGGCGAAGATCTGCATGCTGGCTAAACCTTGGGTAGCCGAAATTTTTCAAGAGAACCCTGTAGTGGATCAGGTGTTTTGCTACCAGAGTCCAGGCATCCATCAGGGGCTTCGCGGGAGATGGCGGCTGTCTGGGGAATTGAAAAAGGAAGGTTTTGAATTGGCCCTTCTCCTGCCAAATTCCTTCGAGGCGGCCTTGATTTCTTTCCTGGCCGGGATCCCCCGGAGAGCAGGGTATGATACAGATGGCAGAGGACTACTTCTGACCCATCCCGTGCGAATGAACGGGAAAATAAAAAAGGGCCATCAGGTTGATTATTACCTGGAAATGGTTGGTTCATTGGGTTTCCAGCACGCTGAACGCATCCCTTCGTTGAAAGTTTCAGAAGAACGGCAAAAAGAGGCGAGCCGAATGTTGAAGGCTCTGGGGCTGGAAGAATCGCAGGGTTTTGTGGGAATAAGCCCTGGGGCGACGTATGGTCCGGCCAAGAAATGGTTTCCTGAAAGGTACGGAGAACTGGCAGACCGGATGGTTAGAAATCTGGGAGCCCAGATCCTGATTTTTGGGAGCGAAGCGGATAAAAAAGTGTCCTCCCAAGTGCGCCAGAATGCCCGAGTTCCATTAGTTGACTTGACTGGGATGACCACGCTGACGCAAGCGATGGCTTTGATTTCTCGCTGCCGACTTTTTGTAACGAACGACTCAGGACTAATGCATGTGGCGGCCGCGCTGCGGATTCCCTTGATTGCCATTTTCGGATCCACGGACCCAGGGAAGACTGGCCCTCTGGGCGAAGTTTGTCGGGTCGTGCGCAAGCCCCTAGCCTGTGGTCCCTGTTTGAAGGCCGAGTGCCCGGAAGAAAGGCGTTGTATGGACCTCATTTCCGTGGACGAGATCTACGATGAAGTGCTCAAGGCCTTTCCGAGGAGGATGGGCCAATGACCAAAGGGCATGTGGCGGTCTTCATGGATCGAGATGGAACAATCTGCGAGGAGGTGGGTTATCTGGATTCTGTCGAGCGGCTTCGCCTCCTTCCCAGATCAGGAGCGGCTATCAAATTACTCAATGACCGAGGGTTCAAAGCGGTGGTGGTGACCAACCAATCCGGCGTGGCCAGGGGGTATTTCTCGGAAGCCCGTTTACAGGAATTGCATGCCGAGTTATTCCGCCAATTAGGTCAGGAGGGGGCATTTCTGGACGGCATTTATTACTGCCCTCATCATCCCAGTGAAGGGGAGGAGCCCTATCGAAAAATCTGCGAATGCCGGAAGCCAGCTCCGGGTCTTCTTAGGAAAGCGGCTGAGGACCTGGACCTGGATTTGACCCTCTCCTACACAGTGGGGGACCGTCTGGCAGACCTGGAGTGCGGGCAACGAGTAGGTGCGAAAGGAGTATTGGTTTTGAGTGGATATGGAAAGGAAGAGCTTCAGTTTCAAAAAGAGAAATGGGGATTTCAACCTTCCTTCATCGCCGGAGATCTTTACGAAGCCGTCCGGTGGATTATTGGAAATGCGGAGAGGGGATGAAACCCAGCTCAGATTGCCCTCCACGGAGAATTTTGATTGTCAAGCTCAGCGCCATCGGAGACGTAGTGCAGACCCTACCCATGGTGGAAGCCCTGAAGAGCTACTACCCACAGGCCCGGATCGATTGGCTCGTGGAGGAGGAAGCCAGCGACCTGCTCATCGACTATCCAGCCCTGGGAAAAGTGATTATCAGTCGCCGCAAGTCCTGGCAAAAGCGACTTTTCCGAAAAGGCGAATTCTGGAACACTCTGCGGGAAATCGGTAAATTCATCCGCGATTTTAGAAACATAGAGTATGACTGGGTTATTGACAATCATGGGATTTTCAAGAGTGGTCTTTGGGTAGCTTGGAGCCGGGGCAGACGGAAGATAGGTTTCCAAGCTTCGCCGGGAATCGCAGATGAGGGGAATTACTTTTTCACCAACGAACGGTATAAGCCGCTGAACATTGAAACCCATGCCTTAGATCGTTACCTGGACCTGATTACCCAGTTGGGGGTTCCCGTGAATAAGCCGACGTTGGATTTTCCCGTACCAGTGGATTCCCGAAAGAAGGCCGAAAATCTTCTCCAATGGCATGGCTTTTCCTCGCACCCTTTAGTAGCCATTCATCCCATTGCCAAATGGGCAACCAAGCAATGGCCTTGTGGGAATTTTGCCAGGCTGGCCGATGGTCTGGCGGAAAGGGGAGCTTCTGTGATTTTTACCGGAAGCCCAGAGGATCGGAAACCCGTGCAAGAGATTTTTCGCTGGATCAAAACACCCCAAAAAGTATTGAACCTTGTGGGGCAAACCAGTTTGAGAGAATTAGCAGGGCTTTTTTCGCTCTCCGACCTTGTATTAACTACCGACACCGGTCCCATGCACTTAGCCGCGGCCGTGAAAGCCTCCCTAATTGCCCTCTTCGGGCCGACGGCGCCCTGGAGGACCGGACCTTACGGGAACGGCCATGTGATTCTACGCAAATCCCTGCCCTGCAGCCCCTGTTTCCAGAAAAAGTGCCCTACGATAGAATGCATGAATTCTCTATCGGTGGAAGGAGTTCTGGAAGCAGCAGAAGACAAATTGCGGATTGCGGATCGAGGATTGAAGGTAAGACAATAACGTAGTAGAGATACGAGGTTGAAAATTTCAAATCTGCAATCCGCAATCTACAATCTTAATGGAAGGGGGATTTATGACCCTGAATAAAGATCTCCTGGAGATCATCGCCTGCCCGAAGTGCGTTCGGGACCCTGGATGCACGGGGGAGCTGGAATACCGGCAAGCAGAAAACCGGCTGGTATGCCACCATTGCAAATTAATCTACCGCATTGAAGATGACATTCCCATCATGCTGATCGAGGAGGCGATTCCCCTGGAACCCCCTCCGCCCGCAGATAAAAGTTAGAGGCATGCAAAAAATCTCAGTGGCCGTCATCACGAAGAACGAAGAGCTCAACATTCGCGAATGCCTGGGAAGCGTGAGGTGGGCGGATGAGATCGTGGTGGTGGATAACGGGAGCACCGACAAAACTCGACAAATTTGCCAGAGCTTCCAGGCTCGGGTGTACATCGAGGAATGGAAAGGATTTTCCCGGCAGAAGAACAGCGCCATCGAGAAGACTCGGAATGAATGGGTTTTAAGCCTGGATGCCGATGAACGGGTTAGCCCCGGCCTGCGCCAGGAAATCGAAGGAGTCCTGGAGCGAGATCTCTCAACCGACGGCTATTTTATCGCCCGGAAAAATTTCTTTCTCGGCCGTTGGATCAAACATTGCGGGTGGTACCCGGATTTTAACCTGAGACTTTTCCGGAAGAGCCGGGGCCGTTTCCAGGAAAGGGCCGTGCACGAACGGGTGGAAATTCAGGGGAAAGTGGGTTACCTGAAAAATCCTCTGGAGCATCGAACGTATCGCTCCCTCAGTGATTTCTTTGAAAGAATGGATCGCTACTCCACCTTAGCGGCTCGGGAGATGCAACACGACGGAAGGAGATTTAGATTTTTCGATGTTTTCTTCCGTCCGCCCTTTACCTTTTTGCAGATGTATCTGCTCCGGGCCGGTTTCTTAGAAGGATACCTGGGGTTCCTTCTATCCGTTCTTTATTCATTTTATACCTTTGCCAAATATAGCAAGCTGAAAGAGTTGCGGGAAGAACGGAACCATGATTAGTATTATCACTCCAGTCCATAATTGCTTGTCCCATAATGAAATTTTTTTGGAGTCTTTAATAAAATATACGTATTCCCCTTATGAATTAATCGTTATCGACAACGCCTCTACGGATGGCTCATACGAGCTCTTCAAAGGGACGGGGTGCAAGATTATCAGAAATGAGAAGAATCTATGTTACCCGGAGTCGATGAATTTGGGCTTAGCCCAAGCGCAGGGGGACTTTATTTGTTTCTTGAATAATGATGTCTTTTGCGGAATAAATTGGGATAAGCATCTATTGGATGGAATGATGATGTATAATTTGGATGTCGTATCGCCCTGTGGAATTGAAAGAATGCCCAGTTTTCCTTTAACCCATTTGTTTTCTAAGCGTTGGCGAAAGGCAGGAGAAAAGAGACATTTGGGGGCCAATGCAGATGGACTCCGCCGTCTTATGGTTTCTATGTATGGAGACTGGGAAAAATTTTGTAATACCATATTTGAAATGTATTATCCCCAAATCATAGAAGGAATTGTGGGGAATTGCGTTTTTCTAAGGAAGTCAGTTTTAGAAAAAATTGGCTTATTAGACGAGAGGATCCAGTCTTCCGACTGGGATCTTTACTTGCGCATCAAAAAGAGAGCGGAAGACATAGGCGATGTTCATCGGGTAATGACCGTTTGTTGGGCCTATTTGCACCACTTTATCAGGACTACCCTTAAGAGTAATCCCGAACCTTTTGCCTGTACCCATCCTAAAAATAGCATTGAGGAAAAATGGGACAAGGAAACAGTTAAACGACTCTGGCCTTTTCCCAACGAAGTCCAGGAAAGACCGTCTTTTTACAAGGAGCCGATAAATTATTGGGGATACAAATGGGGGAAAATAGCGAGCAGAAGGATCAAAACCGACCATGAGAATCAGTGGATTCAGTTTTGGAAAAAACTTGATAGAGCTTGATTATCCCGTTGTGGAATCTATTACCTCCGTATTACCCCTGGTGGACGAGTTTATATTTAATCTGGGGGATTCAAGAGATGCCACAACTGAGCTGGTGACTTCCATTCAGAATGATAAATTAAGGTTTATCCACTCCGTTTGGGATGACTCGATGAGAGAAGACGGTTTAGTCTTCTCCCATCAGGCCAAATTAGCCTTCCAACAGTGCACGGGAGATTGGGCCATCTTTGTCAATGCCGATGAAGTCATCCATGAAAAAGATTACGACTGCATAAAAAATGCCCTAAAAAAATCGCATGACCGGCGAGAAATCATGGGTCTTATGTTCCGGTTCTACCATTTCGACGGAGATTACTGGTCCATTAATCCCTGGAGGTATCACAAAGAGATTCGAATTGTTCGGAATGATGGACGGGTGGAACCTTGTGGAGATATGAGCGGCTTCCGCTGTGTTCGGGATAAAATTTATCTGAAAAGTGGCCCTCCGGATCGATGGACTTTCTCCGGAGCACACATCTATCATTACGGTTGGGTGAGGAAAAATCCCCAAATTATGCTGGAGAGGAATAAACGTCTGGAATATTACTATCATAACGATTCCTACATTCAAGAGAATTATGGGGGAAAGGAAGAATTCGATTATGAATATTACGAAGCCCTGAAAGAATTTTGGGGCGAGCATCCAGCGGTCATGAAAGAACGCGTCTCCAAGGCTGTCCGGCTCAGGGAGAGAAGAAATCGCTGGCTCAACCCCCGCTTCTATAAGGAGGTCTTTACTCATGGCTTCAAGGGATAAGATCTCCTTAGTGATGATTACCTTTAACGAAGAAAGAAACATTGAAGAATGTTTGGAGTCGGCCAAATGGATGGATGAAATCATCGTGGTTGATTCTTTTAGTACTGATCGAACATTGGAAATCTGTAAGCGATATACGCAGCGGATTTTTCAACGGCCATGGCCAGGATTTGGGAAACAAAAAAATTTTGGTATCGAGCAGGTGGCGTTGGATTGGATTTTTGTATTGGAGGGGGATGAACGCATAACTGGCGAGCTCAAACAGGAAATTGAAGGGATTTTACAGCTAACGGAAAATGAACTTTCCGTGTATCGAGTGGCGAGGAAAAACTACTTTTATGGGCATTGGTTGCGGTGGGGTGGGCAATACCCTGATTGGCAGATACGTCTTTTCAAAAAGGGGGTAGGCTCATATGATGATTTTGAGCCCCACCCTGGGTTTATTTTTAAAGGAATGCTAGGGGATCTTAATAATCCAATGATACATTACACAGAACGGAGCATAAGCGATCATTTTCCAAAGCTTAATAATTATACCAACTGGGCAGCTGAGTATCGAGTCAAGACTTGTAATAGGGTGCATTGGTATGATCTAGCTTTTAGACCCCTGGTCACTTTTTTCCAAGTCTATTTTCGTAAACAAGGTTTTCGGGATGGGGTCCCCGGCTTTATCCAAGCTATATTTAAAAGTTTATATACCTTCGTAAAATACGCGAAGGTCTGGGAGATTCATCAACGAAAAGCGGTTTGGGGAAATGCGCATAGGGATTGATGCAACTCCTATTTTTTTGCGCAAAGGTGGCATAGGGTTCTATACTCATAATCTTTTAGATCACCTTACGCGGATAGATACGAAGAATGAATATATCTTATTCAAAACAACCCAGAGTCAACCTGAAGCACCCATTCCCTTTACCACTCGTCCCAATGTGAGAGTAATTTATACACCCAAATGGCTGCAAAATTGGCAATCTTATAAGGAACGGATAGACCTTTATCATGGAACGAATTTTCGCTTGCGGGGAAGGGGATGCAATGGAAATATCGTAACCATTCATGACTTAGCTTTTAAACATTATCCCCACCTTCTCAAAAAGAAATTTGGACAATCTCTGTCATTCTGGAAAACAAAGCGGGACGTCCACAGGGCAGATCGGATAATCGCCGTTTCTCAGCACACGGCCAAAGACGTTATGGAGTTTTTTAAAATTGATAAAGAAAGAGTTAGGGTGGTTTATCATGGAGTGGATGACCATTTCCGTCCAGATGTACCCGCGGGATTGATCTTAGAAAACAAAAAAAATTACCGGATCTTAACACCGAAATATATCTTATGGGTGGGGACCTTAGAGCCCAGGAAAAATCTTCCAACCTTAATCAAGGCGTTCAGTGAGTTAAAAAGCATCCATTCGGAATACACCTTGGTTTTGGGTGGGGGACCGGGCTGGAAGTATCAAGACATTTTGAATTTGACTCTTTCTCTTGGAAATCGGGTTCAAATTACGGGCTATCTTCCCCAGGAGGATCTCATTCCTCTTTATGCCGGGGCCGCTCTATTTGTTTATCCTTCGCTTTATGAAGGTTTCGGCATGCCGCTATTGGAAGCCATGGCCTCTGGAGTTCCAATCGTTGCTTCGCGTACCTCCTCCATACCGGAAGTGGTTGGGGAGGCCGGTGTTTTGGTCGATCCTTTAAGCATCTCCGATGTGAGTGAGGCCATCCGGAAATTACTGGACAATAGTTCCCTCAGGTCATCTTACAGGGAAAAAGGGATTCAAAGGGCTAAGCAATTTACCTGGGAGCGAGCCGCCCAAGAGACCTTGAAAATCTACCAAGAAATTATCAACGGTGTATGAAATAATTATGTTGAAGGTACTAGTCATTAAGCTCCGCTACATCGGGGATACTTTGACGCTGCTCCCGGTTGTCAGAGGCATTAAAAAAGATTGGCCAGATTCCTGGGTGACGGTGATGATCTACAAGGGCACAGAGGGAATCCTTGCGTATCAAAAAGAAATCGATGAAATGATCCTCATTGACCGGGGAGAAATTAAGCAACGAGCTCTTTTAAAAAGGCTGAGACATAATCTGAAGACTTGGAAAGATGTCCATAAAATGAAATTTGACTGGGTCATTGATCTTACCTCTTCTGACCGGAGCGCTTTTATCTCCTTGGCCACGCGGGCTCCCAAACGAATCGGAGCGCCCTTGGGAAATCTTCTGGAACGGTTTGCTTACCACGAATTGATCGGTGGCGATCCTAAAAAGACCCACATCGTCGACTACCAATTGGGCAGCTTAAAAATGCTCGGATCCCTAACCCAAGAACCGGACATGACCCTATTCGTTCCGGAAGAGATAGAAAAAAGGATTCACGACCAGTGGACCTCGGTCATCAATGCTAAGCCACTGGTCATTATCCATCCCGGGGCCAGAAACCGTCTTCGCCAATGGAGAGATGAACGGTTTGCCCGGGTAGCGGATCGGCTAAAAACCGACTATCATGCCCATATTGTCCTCATTGGGGGCCCAAGTGAAGAAAACAGTATAAACCAAGTAGAAACCAAGATGGCCCAGAAACCAGAAGCCAAAACAACCGCCCTTCAACTGATTGAAGCAGCCGCTTTATTGAAGCAGGCCCAGCTCTTTATCGGGAACGATACGGCCACGGGTCACATTGCCGCAGGGGTGGGAACCCCCCATATCATCCTGTTCGGTCCAACCTTCCCCCACCTTTGGACACCCAGGGGGGCAAAAGGGATCTCCCTATTCAAATCTCCAGAGTGCTGTGGATGTCGGCAGATCGAATGTTTGAAGGCAGAGAATCCTTGTATGGACTGGATTAGCGTGGAAGAAGTATGGCAAGCAGCGACGACATTTCTATGATCAGGCTTCCTTGGTTGGAAAACTTTATTTTCTACAACTTCCTGATCACCACCTTTGTCATTCCTATTTCAGTATCTTTGAATGAAATATTTTCGGTACTTACGATCATCTCCTGGGTCACCAAATTAATTGTTCGGAGAGAAAGAATATATGTACCCCCTTTAGGATGGTTTTTCTCGATCTTTCTCTTGGTGGCGATCCTAAGTGCGGTTGGCTCAGATTACAGGTTTGAAGCCCTGAGAGGTGTTTGGGATGTCACCCGTTATACAGTTACTTTTTTTATCGTCATCGATATAATCAAATCTCCGAACCAGGTCCAGAAAGTCATTTGGACACTCATCGTATCCACTGGCATTTGGGTGATTATGGGAGTGGTCCATCAATTCCTCATATTGAAGAGAGAGGTATTTTATCTATTGAAATTTTTTGCCCTGGGAAATAAGAATGCAATTGGACAATATCTGCAAATGATGCTTTCCATTATGGTAGGTTTATTGATTAATAAATCGCTTGACCCAAGGAGACGGATATTATTAATTACGGTCATTGTAATTTCTTCATTGGGCCTTTTTTTGAGTAGTTCAAAGACTATGTGGGTAGCCTTTATCCTTACCCTATTAATTTTCTCCTATCTTAAACGGTCCCGCAAGATCCTCATAGGAGTAAGTTGTATTGTCTTTGCATTTATGGGTACTTTTTTAGTAAATGATCAGGTGCGACATATGGGATTAAATATCCTAAAAACCATTGAGGCTCCCAGCATGCAAGAACGCTACATCGGTTGGAGGCAAAGTTACTACATGTTTATAGACAACCCGATCTTTGGGGTGGGCTCGAAATGTTTTATGGACGCCAGAGAAAAGTATAATGTACCTTCATCTTTCGGCCAGGCTCATAATTTAGTCATTCATACTGCCTGTGAAATGGGAATTGTAGGGGTCGGGAGCCTTATTTC
>Ga0315295_10004701_pt1 | contig 11662 bp, 9 predicted proteins | sample YL17G14_0_MG_FD_204453 | JGI IMG/M metagenome (GOLD analysis project Ga0315295, IMG submission 204453) | Sediment microbial communities from Yellowstone Lake, YNP, Wyoming, USA - YL17G14_0 | ecosystem: Environmental > Aquatic > Freshwater > Lake > Sediment | place: USA: Wyoming | collected...
CGAGCACCGCCTGGGGGGCTCGATCCCCCATGAACGCTCCACAGCAGTATTTCCCAGGTCAGGCGACCGCTTTCAATCGGATCGTCAAGCGGCCGCTGACAGATACGGAGAGGCAGTTCGCAGTCGGATCGTACAAGATGCTCCAAAATGGGCTGAGGGGAATCGCGGTCGTATCCCTTGTCTTCTTTATCTTATACACATTTGTAATCGCGGACCTCATAATCGACGAGACCTTCTCTATGGTGTTTTCCATGATGATGATTGCCATAGGACTCGTGGCACTTGGCATGTCTCTAAACACGATTCTTATGCGCAAGAAGATCTCAGACGCGATGAGAGAGGGTATGGCGATCGAGGTCCAGGGGCCGGCGTACAAGAGCCGCGCGGCAAAGAATGTCCCGTCATGGACTGTGGGCCCGATCTCCCTCATCGCAACCAGGGAGATCGAGGGCTTGATCCAGGAGGGGGCGCAGGTCAGCGTCCTATGCATACCCAGATTGAAGCTCGCTCTCGCGATCAACAATTACGGGCTGAAGCAAGGCGTCCGCGTGACGTTCCCGCCGAATCTGGAAGCAATGGCCGTCCCTGCGGACCAGGTCGCGATGCCATCAGCGGGACAACCGTCTCAGACCGCGTATCCTCAGTACCGCTCTTCGGTCCCTCAAGGACAGCCACCCCAGACGCCGTATCCTGAGGAGGATCTACCACCGCCCCCTCCCCCTGATTTCTGATCGATCAGCATTGACAGGCGTTCAATTTCGCACGCGACTTCCCGGACACCGAAATGGTCCTGTGCAAGAAGACTCCGTGTCCGATCTCCGTTCGGCGAATAATAGAGATGATCATGCTGAGATGGGTTCGAACTTCCGAAGTGCTAACCGAAGACCGGTGCTAATTCCGGCAAACACTATTATAGCTGCTTTGATTTCCCCTTATATAGTCAGTATTCGGGGGAGAAGCATGAAAGACACTAAGGACCCTAGGCCACGACATCGAGTCGTCGAGAACGATCCAGAAGACATGTCAAGATCTGTTCGACAGCCGCCATCTTCTGGGAATCAACATGGGTCTCAGGAAGTTGTCTTGGAGCCTGGTGCCCCCTGGTTCAAGCCGCGTGGTGAGACAGTCAACATCATCAGCGCCAGGCACAAGAAGACCGACGATCTCATCGAAAGTCTTCAGCGGGCACTCAGGGAACAGGCCGTTTCTAGAATGCCCGAGTCGAAGCAGTCGATCCCCTACAGCAGGCTGTCCGGCGCGAGGGCTTCTCGGATAGGGCGAAGACACGACTCCATCCAGGAGCATTCGACAAAGATCGTTCAGACCCGAAAGAAGGATGAGCGCATCCAAATCACCCGCAGTGTGTCGAAGATAGAGAAACTAGTTCCTCTCTCCGAGGCGCAGGGAATCGATATGTCCATGGTGGTCAGGGACATCGCGGACGCGAAGGCGGCCCTCGAGCGGCGAAGGACCACGAAAGCCAAACGCGCCGCAGCAAGCGCAGACCGGCACGCAAGGGATGCCATATCACAGAGGTTTCCGTCGCTGATGCGAGAGACGAACGCCTCCCTCAAGCAACTGGAGAAAGTGTGCGGGAGCGCAGACGCTTTGAGACAGCTCGCGGACCACGCCAGGACCGCCCAGAAGAAGAGAGAGTACGCTGAGGCCCTTCGATCTTTGACAGAGGCGACGAAAGGGATACAGGAGGCCGAGAGCGAGGCGGTCCTCATGATCATCGCCGATGCCAAGGACAGGTTCGTGATGGCGAAGAAGGCGGGACTCAACATCGACGAGGCAGTGAACCTCCTGAATAAGTCCAGGGACATGCTCAGGCAAGGTGAGTTTGAGGAGGCTGTCAGATGCGCAAGGGAGGGCCGGAAGGTCGTGGAGACCTCGTTCGAGCACGGCCGAGAGGCCCGGATTGCTCTTATGGAATGCATCAAGGCCGTCAAGCTCGCTGAGGCCCTTGGAGCCGATGTCCAGGAGATGAACGGGATGTTGGCGGAGGCAAGGAGCCTCTTCAAACAGCATGACCTGACAACGTTTACAGAATGCTCGCACAGACTACTCGACCTCGCCAGGAACGCAGCCTATGGCAGGGCTGCAGAGTCGTACGAGTTGGCCGAGAAGGCTTTGACCCTGGCGAAGAAGGCAGGAGTCGAGGTGTCGGAATCGGAGGAGAAGCTCAGGAGATCGAGAGAGTGCCTCGGCAACGACGAGCTGGCAAAGAGCCTCTCGATGGCCAGCTCGAGCATGTTCGAGTCGTACTCCGCTCTCGCGAACACGATGGATGACAGGCTGAACAACATCGATGAGTTCGCGAAGGGTATAGAACGTGAGGTGGATAGCCTGACGGAGGTCCAGGAGGCGATCGAAAATTCCAAGGAACGGAATCTCGAGAACCTGAGGAAGTACGTCAAGCTCTCGGAGGAGATCATCGGGGATGCGTACGAGAGCGCGGCCGCGTATTCTTGCGTTGCGCAGGATATCGTGAAGCAGGCCTATGAGAGCTCGGTCCAGGTGAGCCCTTTCAAGGATTTGGCAGGGAAGAACACTGGAAGGCTCGATTTGTCCTCCGGGACCGCCTCGACCAACGAACTCCGCTTCGAGGACAAGAGACAAAGGCTCATCGACCTGTATCTCACGGGGAAGGTGTCAGAGAACCAGCTTGACAAGCTCCTGCTGATGATCGATTCGAGCGTCGCGAAGCAGAACCTCGTCTAGTCCAGATCTTCTGAGAAGAGGGCGTGATCCCCGGAGAATGGCGCGAAGCCAAATGGTGATTCAGGGAACCGCAGCTTGCGATAGTAGAAGCGGTACAGGTTGGAGGAGGCGACAGAAAAGAAGATAGAGCCCAGCTCTGTGCAACAACCCTCCGATTGAAAAAGAGCCTGGCGTTTGGACCCGTATACAACTCCCTGCCGGAAAAGACCATAAGCCCTGAAACGCGATTGGGGTCAGGGGGAAGGTTACGAAATGCCCGAAGTGCGGAGCGGAGAATGCTGAAGGCAAAAGGTTTTGTGGCTACTGTGGCGAGGCGATCAGAGAAACGGCGCCTTCCGCTCACAGTCTGGGAACCTCTCGCGAGTCAGGAAGTCCCTCACGGACGGGCAGGTCTTTCAAGATCCCTTCACTCTCAGCAACCACGCTTGCGTTGGGGATTCTCTTGGCGCTGAGCGTGCTCTCATGTTTCTTGCCTTGGGTGAGTGCGAGTGTGACCGTCGGAGACCAGAACACGTCAACTACGAACTATGGCTATGAGTACATCGCTCCACTCGACGCTGCATATGCATCTCCAGTAGCAATCCTGAGCGTGATCGGTTTTGTCTTGGTCGCGTATTCGTTCTGGGCGACAGACAGGATCAAAATGCTGATCGTACTCGGAGGCATCCTTACATCGATCGGGGCGATAGCTGCGTTCATCAATACTTCTAGTGCAGCAATGGCAGATATAGCTGGCAGCTTGAATTATTCCGTCAACGTTGATGGAAGATATGGCATGGGGCTGGAAGTCCTCTTCGGCATTCTGATAGCAATCGCAGGGGCACGCACGGACATCTAAGACTGTCCGAGTGCAAATAGAGAGGACGACGCACGAGGGGCGAAGAAGAGCGGGATTCTCTCAGTTTGCACGGAGCCTCCTGGACACTCCCATTCCATCACGCACTTGTCACACCAGCTCCAAATACCCCTAAATACTCCAATGCAGTTTATCGCGTGGCAAAGCCCTTAGCCGGACACCAGCATGAGGAAGTGGACAAGAAGAGACAAGATCGATCATCCGAACCGCGAAATCAAGACCTGAAGTTGCTGCTGATTTCGCACCATATGTGATTGCCCACTGGCGGTGGGCCTCGGATCTGTCCGGCCAATCAGGCCATAGAACGAGGAGGTAGAGGAGATGGAGAGCAGAAGGCGGGGCATGGGATGGCTGCCCGACTATCCGGACATTCGAGACTACACATTCGAGAACAAGGAACTGCTGAGCAAGAAGGAAATCCATGCGCTTGTCACGCCCATCGGTCTGCAGAAAGCAGACCGGACAACTTTGCCGTCGTCCGTTGACCTCAGGAGATGGTGTCCGCCCATCGAGGACCAGGGCGAGATTGGAGCCTGCACCGCGCATGCAGGCGTTGGGATGGTCGAATACTACGAGAAGAGGGCTTTTGGAAAGCATATCGACGCTTCGCGGCTCTTCCTGTACAAGGCCACGAGGAACCTCTCCGAACTGCACGGAGATAGCGGCGCATCAATCCGTTCCACGATGGGGGCACTCGTCTTGTTTGGAGTCCCGCCTGAGAAATATTGGCCATACAACGACAAGGATCCTGATTTCGACAAGGAGCCGAGTGCTTTCTGCTATTCGTTCGCAGAGAACTACAAGAGCATTAGGTACTTCAGACACGACACGCCTAGACTCTCGGAAGAGGCCGTCCTCAAGAGCGTCAAGAAAACCCTCGTCGCAGGCATTCCCGTGATGTTCGGCTTCACTGTCTACAACTCGATCGATCAGGCGAACAGCACGGGCAAGGTCCCTTTTCCGTGCAGCAACGAGAGAGTGTTGGGGGGACACGCGGTTGTCGCTGTGGGCTACGACGACAAGACCGAGATAAGAAATGCAGACTGCGACGTCTCCGCGAAAGGAGCAATGCTGATCAGGAATTCCTGGGGTGACGGATGGGGGGACGGAGGCTATGGCTGGCTGCCATACGAGTTCTTGTACAGAGAGTTGTCAGTTGATTTCTGGTCGATGCTCAAGCAGGAATGGGTAGACACGAGACAGTTCATGATCGAATGAGAACCCTCGCTCTGAGCCACCTAGACACAATCGTAGGAAGAGCATTCCGAGGAATGCCGGAGACCGTCACGCCAACTGAGAAAGGCCACTGATCGATACGCAGCCTAGACTCTGACCCGATTGAGAGGGACCACGATCGAGGCCAAGAAGAGGCTGAGAAGGGTACCCTCTCGGTGTGACGATAATCTGATCAAGAAAGGCCGGACGTTCGAGTTCGCATACGGCGCATTTTGGGAACGCTTCACAACAACATCCATAGAGAATGAAAGACGACCTCAGAAAGTGTTTTGTTCTTGAGCAAAGATACGGTTCCAGTATCCCTCTGATGGGGATGCTGAGTCGGTGGAAAAGGTGGATCATTCCGATAGGGACGCAGCAGCCGTGAACCCGAAGGAAGTGGCGCTCAGGATGAGACTCGACTATTCGCGCGGAGTGAAGGACCATACTACGAGAGCCATGGAGGCGGTCTGCGACCTCTGTTGGAAACTCGAGCAGCCCCATTTCACTGCCGACTCCTTTGTGAGAGATGCCGCGGAACTGATCTTTAAACTCTTCGGCATAGAGAGCGTGGCGATCGGCGTCAGGGATCCCGTGGACGGACTCTACAGATACAAAGCCGTGGTCGGCCTCGAAAAAGAGATTGCTGATGGATTCTCGAACCTGACCTACACGAGAGAACAGCTCCTGAATAGCAGCACGTATCCGAGCCACGAGATCAGCAGCCATACAAGGTTGTTCCTCAGCGAGGAGCATCCCTACGCGGAAGGCGAAGAGTTCACATACCGTCGGCCCGGGTTAATCGGGATGAAAAGGAGGACGGTCACGGACAGCCTCGAAGCCGACTACTTGGACATCTTCTTCCATGAACCGGATGGGAACATCCTGGGCTTCATCGAGATATCGGGAACGAGGCTTAGGAAGCTCCCCGATGCTGCGACAATAAGGTGGATCGAGCTCATTGGCGCTCTACTCAGTGTCGCCGTTCAGAAAAAGGCGTGATTCTGCGATACTCCTAAGACGTCGCACCATAGAAACCCACGGACCGCGAAACATCAAGAAAATGTTCGGTACCAGCGGCGACCCGTGAAAAGACCATCTAGATGGAAACAAGAAATGTGTCTAACTCGGAGCAACATTGCTCTGTTTGGAAAAGGGCCGGATGTTCGAGCCCATTCACGTCGCCGCGCACATCCCAAGAAAAGACAATAGGGGGGAGAAGACTATCCCAGTAACGGAAGCATGGCGAAGATTGCGACCAGTTGCACAATGCTGTTGCTACTCCTGCTTTTCGCTATCGGGATCCAACCCCAGACCCTCGCATGGAGCAACGGTGGCTACTCTTCCGATCCTGACGATCCCGATTACGGCACTCATGACTGGATCGCTGACAAGGCGCTTGCGATTCAGACAATGGATGCGGGCTTCCTGAAGACCACTCATCACGCCCGATTCCTGCTTGGGACGGAGGCTCCTGATAACACCGCTTACATAGGTGACAGCACGAACCATCACGTCTACTACCACTCATCCGGCGTCCTCCAAGATGGCAAGAGCGCAATCAGAGCGTCGCAGATGTATCAGATTGCTCTTGGTTACCTAGCCTCTCAAGATCTCGGCAATGCCGCATACTATGTCGGTGCCATGACACATTATGTCGCTGATGTCGGCGTCTTTGGGCACACGATGGGAAGCGGGACCGACTGGGGGACGGAAGACCATCACTCAGACTATGAGAACGCCATTCAGTCAATGACCGGTTCTCTCAATGCGCCAACAGGAGTGTCTCTCAGCGACTCCGATGCCTATGCTGCAACTCTCGATCTAGCCAACAAGATCACATTTGGCGGAGGAGTAATAATGCCCAACATCTGGATGGACACGAACTACAGCTGGGCGAATCCCACATTTGTGACGAGCGCCATGGTTTCGTTGAATAGTTCAGTTGCAGCCGTCGCTGCCGTGGTCAATCATCTGCTGGTCGAGGCCGGTTCTCCGTCCACATCGCCCGACCCACAGTCGCCTCAGCCTCCAGAGTCTCTCAGAGCCAATGTGACTGGAGCCTATATCGGTATTTCGTGGTCACCTCCCACGAACGACGGTGGTCGAGCTGTCACTGGCTACAAGATATTTCGCGGGACCGATCCAGACAATCCGTCGCTTGTGGCAACCGTCGCCGACTACGCCCGCAGCTGGACGGATAGATCCGTTGAGAAGGGCAAGACCTACTACTATTGGGTCGTCGCAGAAAACTCTGTTGGTTCAAGCGGCATGTCTCCTGTTGCGTCTGCAACCGTCTCCAGAGAACCCAGCTCATTGATCCTGCCGATATCGATCTCATCTGCTTTGTTCGCCTTCGCTGCCGGAGGCGCCATCCTGTGGCGGAGAAGAGCTCGGAGCAAGTCACGGTCTTGAAGGGCTCATATCTCACTCCCGTCAGCCGGAAAAGTCATAGGGAAGGACAGGCGCGGAAAAGAGGCCTGATCATTTCAAGTTCGCAATGAACCGGTGAGTGAAGCCCCTCGCCATATCGAGCGCGTCAGAGGCCAATGGCCCCTTGAAGCCAGTAACGGCGACATGCAACACCTCTGGATGAGCGCCAAGGCCGCGTTCCCTGGCCAGTTCCTGCATGCGCGTGGCCGCGCTCTTCGTCACCCGTTCGAGCCATTTCTTGCGCTTCTCATCGTCTTCCGACAAAGGCCCCACGGTATCAAAGGTCACGATCGGCCTGGTCTTCCAATAATCAGTGTCCATTCCCTCCACGAACCCTTTGGCCTTCCTGGTCATGCGCCCCATCCTAGTGGGGGAGCCGACGAACATGAAATCTGCTTCGACCTTCTTGACTTCCCTCTCTCCCAGATTCACTATGTCTGCTGAATGTCCATCCACTCTGATCTGCTCTGCTATCGCCTCTGCAACTTGCTTCGTATTGCCATACACGCTGTCGAAGACAACGATTCCCCTCATCATGATTCCTCTGATGTGCAGATGGGCTTGCCAGATATATCAATTTCCGAGCGGGCAAGTAAGGTTGTAGGAGAAAGAACCGGACTCCAAATCCCTTCCTATTTCGGGATAATGGGGAGGACAATGCTTGAAGGGCGCTCTGAATCGTGATATACAGATTGCGTAGCCTTCTCGTAGCGGACCTCCCGACCATACGCGTCTGATACGTTCGGATTCCTGTCATATCTGTTGAAATCGCTGCTTGAGATCTCCACCCTTACCTTGTGTCCTGCCTTGACGACATAGCTAGTTGCTGCCAGGTCAATGTCGAGTTCGAGAGCAGTCCCTGACATGTGGCGGCATCCTGCCGCATCGGATGGCATCGAGCCCGTCCTCAGGACCCCCTCCTGGATCATGTGTGCGTAGCCATTCGGGAAAACATCCACCAACTTGGCCATGAAATCCGTCCCATCAGATGACGACGATGCGAAGAGTCTGAGGGATATCGGACCTGTTATCTCCAAATCACTTGGGAGCCCCGCGGATGTGTAGACCAGCACGTCAGGTCGCCGCTCGGTCTGGCTTCTGTCCTTCATGAACTGGGCAAGATACCACGCGTTCTCATCCAATGATTGTCGAACAGGGTCTGCAGGATCGTAGAGATATGTGTCCGAGGGCTCTGACGCGGGAGGTTCCGTCGATAGTATTCCATCTCCACTCAGGGAATTCGCCTTTCCCCCACTGTGCAGATAGTAGTTCGTCGGCCTCATCTTCTCGAGAGGCCATCCAGTCTCATCTCTCCAAGCGTTGTCGCCAACAACGAATATCTTCACGCGTTTCGTTTTCTGAAAGCCGTTGTCCGCCCCTTTGAGCCAATAGTCGAAGAATTCTGCCATCGATTCAGATGCCTGGTCGACCTTGCTCTTGCCAATCTCCAGCCTGCCGATCCTACCGGAGCTCAATTGCGTCGAACCATGATCGTCCGGGCCGATCAAGAGCCATTGGTTGCCGTCAGCCGCACCCTTGCCCTGAACGCACATCTCCCTCCAACTATCGAGCGTCCCCTTGAGGAAGATATCGTACCAGCCGCCCATATGCAGCATCGGGATAGCGATTCTCTGGCAACGGTCGTTCAAGTTGACTCTGGCCCAATAGGAGTCTCTGTGAGGATGCTCGATACACCGTCTGAAATGAGAATCTCTCAGTCCGGCAGCCTCTCCAAGCGAGATGAGTGGGAGATGCCAGTAGTCCAGCAGAAGATCGTTCTGCTCCCTTCTGTCCTCCTCGCCAATGAGCCAAGAGCCCATAGTCCGCAGGCTGAATGCTCCGCCCTTGAACATCCACACACCGTATATGTCCGTGGCTGTCATGCCTGGCGCGACACAGACCAAGCTAGGGTGCGCTGACACGGCGGCTGCCAACGAAGTGTACCCCATGTACGAAAAACCAGACATGCCAACCCTGCCGTTGCACCACGGCTGCTTCGAAATCCAATCCAAGGCGTCATAACCATCCTCTACCTCGTTGACGAATGGATCCCAGACGCCTTCAGACTTGAACTTCCCTCTAACATCCTGGGCCACGTATGCGTACCCTTTCCTTGCCCAGAACCTGCCCTTTACGGGTTCCGAGCCTCCCCATTCCCTCTTTCCGTACGGCAGCCTAGTCAGAATTGCCGGATACCTTCCATCGTGCTTCGGGAGGTATATGTCAGAGCACAACCGGACCCCGTCGCGCATTGGCACCATGACATTCTTGACTACTCTCACAGGCAGTTTCGGAGGCGGTTCACTCACCGGCATCGATTGGAAGGGCATACTGAAGTGCTTGCGCAACTTGCTCGAGACCGATTGCCTCGCCCTACTTGCCCTCGCCCTTGTCCTCATTGTCCAAGACATCTGCATCCGCCCACGTCAAGCATGATGGACGTGTCCGGCTAAAGAACTTCTTCGGGGGAAAAATGGTCATCGAGTCTGCCTTGATTCGTCTCGTCTCTCATCCGAAGGATGAGCATCAGCCTGCCATCTCATTCTATGGGAGTAGGCCGGCGCCCCTTAGCTCCTGCGTGATCTTTTCGACTGCAATCTCGACGTCCTCAGGCTTTCGCGCGCCGGTACACACCAGCTTCCCGCTGCCGAAAAGCAAAACCACGACCTTCGGGACATCGAGCCTGTAGACCAGACCAGGGAACTGCTCCGGCTCGTACTCTACCTTCTCAAGACCAAGGCTGATGGCGATCGAGTTGAGATTGATCTTCGCCCCGAGGTCGCTTGAGGCAACGATGTTCTGAACCTCTATCTTGGGCGTGGTCTTGATCACGATGCCCGCGGCCTCGATCTGCTTGACCACCTTGCTGATAGCTATCTTCACCTGCTCAAGGCTCTTGCCGCCCGTGCACACAGCCTTTCCACTTCTGAAAAGCAGAGTCGCCGTCTTCGGTTCTTTGAGCCGGTAAATCAAACCTGGGAATTGCTCAGGGTCGTATTCCGCACCGTCCAGTGCAACCACGATCGCCTGAAGATCTAGCTCCGTCCCGAGAGACGTTGAGGCGACAACGTTCTCTATCTTGATGACTGCCATAGAATCGATACCGGCCTTACTGTATTTAAATAGTTTTTCAAGCAACGAGCCCATAATCGATGATTCAGGTCGAAAAATGAGGTTTGAGAGACCGACAGTGGACATTCTTCATCATTGGACAGGACACCAACGGGGGTCAGACATACTCCTCGATGGATGGTATCCTGGCGACATGCTCGAAGATGGCTACTTCCAGAACTTCAAGCGGGACTTCCTTTCGGGGGCACTAGCCTGTGACACGGCGCCGCGGTCGCTCCTTTCCAGCTCTTTGATAGTGAACTCGCCTGTCTCGAGGAGCGAATACAGGTCAACTCCTGTCACTCCCAGGAATATCTCGAAGATATCATCGTCGACGATTGATTTGTCCGATAGATTCAGTCCCAGTTCCGAGAGGAGTCTCTTTCCGAAATTGATCTTGGTTGCACCATCTACATACAGATACTCTCGGACCTTCTCCCCCTTCTCGTAGAGGGTAAAGCCGTAAGTCTTAGATGACGTTTCGCAGATCATCCCAATCACTCCGGTCGAGTGCTTTCTCGAAGACTCTTGGCAGGATTTGGTGTCCGAGAACATGGCCCTCTCCGGGTCATAGATGACGGTCCAGCCAGCGGAAGAAACAACGGCTTTCAAGACCCTATTGTTGCCCAGGTCCCATTTCTGCATGTGCTTTGAAAGCTCAACATCGCCATGGACCTTCGTGCTCTCGCCTAGGTCGCGGTACCCGAACATGCCTAGAGTCTCGTTCAAATGCTTCAAGTGCTCTTGCTTGAAGGCCACAACGCTGACATCAAGATTCATCCCTGCTCATCTCCCACGCCGTTGTCGAGGCTGCGCAGAATCTCTCTCCGAAGTACTAGAAACTTGCCATTTCCGTCATCGGACGACGCCGTGGACAGCAGCCGCATGCGAACATGAACCCTCCCATCCAATGAGAGAAGCGGCTCTCGATGCGACTCGCCTAGAACGATTCTCCTCTTCGTCAAGCCCCTCTATTCCCTTCTTCAACCTTCCGGTCGGCAATGAACGCTTCCGAGAACATGGTCAGAAGAGTTCATATGCCTCTTCGCGCAAACCGTGGCCAAGAGTATATGATGCCCAAATCAATCTCACCCGAATTCATCTGAACTAATCGAGGCATTACATGAAGTGTCTGACTTGTAAGACCGAAAACGACGAAACTCAAAGTCGCTGCCGCAAGTGCGGCAGCCAGCTCACGGCAAATGCTGCCAAGCCAACCATCGTTGCGAATGCGACTCCCCCAAGATCAGCTGCAATCTCTGCGGACGATGTCGCCAGGAAGCTGAAGATGGACTATTCACGTGCCGCAAAGGAGGAAGCGGA
>Ga0315295_10004702_pt1 | contig 11662 bp, 20 predicted proteins | sample YL17G14_0_MG_FD_204453 | JGI IMG/M metagenome (GOLD analysis project Ga0315295, IMG submission 204453) | Sediment microbial communities from Yellowstone Lake, YNP, Wyoming, USA - YL17G14_0 | ecosystem: Environmental > Aquatic > Freshwater > Lake > Sediment | place: USA: Wyoming | collected...
AAGATATTCCAAGAGGGAAAAGATATTACATTATTGGAGAACAAGAGGGATTAGATAAATTTATTTCCTTTTTATTAAACAATAATTTTGTTAATGATAGTGCAATAAATGAACAATTGAAAAAATTGGGTCTTAATGAATTATCGAAACCGAGATAAGATTGTTCAACCCATAACTGACCTATTTTTATTCTGCAATAACTGAAAAATGACAAAATGAGGAAAAAAATTATTGTATTCTGGAACGGCTACTGCGCATTTAATTTACTTAATGGGAATACAGTTCGCATAAGATTAAACCATTGGGACTTTTTTGAAAGTGAAAAAACACGACTTCAAATTTGTGTATTTTGGGGAGAATGCAAATGATTAATATACGGTATTAGGACAAACATATTTAACGAAAGATACTGATTGAAAACTAACCACACATATGATTATTAAGAGTAGAAACACAACCAAGACAACTTTGTCAAGTTTTGACTTGCTTGGGAATGACGAAGTTGCTTTGGCAAAAGCATTTGCATTCTTACTTAGCACAGACAAAGATTGCTATTTTGAGTTTATAAAGTTTTTAGGTATAAGACAAACTAATTCTGAAAAGAACTTTTTTAATAGCGACATAAAGACGGAAAAAAAACGAATCGAAGGAAGAACAGATATTGAATTGGAATTTGGTGATTTGTACCACATAATTGTTGAGTGTAAGGTAAGAGGAAGTAAATTAAGAAAGCAACGGACACAATATCTGACAGCTTTCAACCAAACTGCAAAAAAGAAAATCCTTTGTTTTTTAACGCAAGAACGAGATACAAACAAGCAAATAGCAAACGATGTATCAATTATAAACACAAGCTGGCTTGAAATCATTGAGTTATTTAATTCTAAACACTTTTCCAATAAGCCACTCGTAAAATCATTTTTAAACTTTGCAACTAAGAACTACAAAATGAAATATTTAAAAGAAATTTTAATACAAGATTTAGACTCATCTGAAATTTATCGCTATGAAACCTTTGACGTATATAGACGAGATGAAACTTTTGGAACACCAATTTATTTTGCACCTTACTTTATAAAGGGGACAGGAAAAATGGTAGGAATAACAAATCTTTCAAAAATCTTAGGAATCCTTACTCTGAAACCAAATGATATATTAAACCTTAAATCTGAATTGGAAAGTTTTGCAAACAATCCATCACAAGTTGAAAGATGGATTAAAGGCGTTCAGCATGGTAAAGACAATCAATTGGAAATTTACACTTACTATTTTCTTGACAAACCATTAAAGTTGAAGACAGCTTTAAAAAAGGATAGTGGAATTAAAAAAGGAAGAGGGAAAAATTGGATAGCAGCACATATTACTCCAAACAGATGTGTAACATTTACCGATTTTATAAAACATATTCCAGAACTTGTTTAATATAACCCAGCTTTGAATGCAGCCGCCTTTTTAAACCACAATGGTCAGATATGAAGCTGAGGTGGTACATCAATATCCTTTTAGCACGAGGAGATTTAGCAAGACATCCATAAGTGGCACTGCCTTCGTTTTTAATTCCTTTTTCAATAGTTGAAAACCCCATTGAATTTCGTATTTTTATAATGTATACCCATCATTATGATAGTTATGCAATCGATGCAATAATGCTAAATGACAATGGAACATCTCAATTATAATCATGAATTAAGAAAGATAAAAAGTATAGAGACACTTCGAAAATTATTCTCGGAATTTATTTCTTTGGCACGAGATATATTGACGGATTTCAATAATCAAAGCAATCCTGATTTTCATAAAATCGTTTATCAAAATCTACTACAGAGACTTTATCTTGGAATTAGTGCTATTGATATTCTGTTTGATAAATTCCTCAAAAATAAATACTTCAAATATCCTATTGCAATTCAAATGAGAACTTGCATATTAGATAGTATTACTATCGCATATCTCGCTTTATTTATTGATAAGCAAAATGACACCAAATTCAGAGAACAAGTCTGTAAACTTAACCATCCTCTTGCTCGTGAAATAAATGATGAGATAATAGAAAAGATTAAAAACAGAGACTCGAAATATGATGAAAATTCCAAACTCGCCTTATCTTATTTCTCTGACAATTTTACAAATGAAGGGGGAATAAAATTAAAAAAGGTAAAAGAACTAAAACCAAGCGATATGGTAAAATCACTCAAAGGAACACCTTTAGAGTGGTATAGTGACATATATAAGCTCTATAAACATTATTCAAAATATGAACATTATAACTCAATAAGCAAAAATCTTATAGAGTTTGACGTAGAATATGAATTCGACAATTTTACATTCTCAACTGCTTTTATCTTTCAGGCTGCATATATGACAATGCAATTCATGGAAATTGACAAAGAGAAAATTGAGAAAATGAAACTCATAAGAGACAGAATAATAGAAGTTGAACCAACATTTGATAAAATATAAAATATGATAATCGATTAAGACGATGGGACTTTGGAATCTACCTAATACAGTTCCACCATGGAATTAGAAAAAAGCAAAAACGAATGGGGAATAGGGAATCTTATATATTAAAAATATGGGACTAAAAACAGAGCAGATTGTTAAAATACTTCAAATAAAAGGATTAGAAAGCAAAACCGCTTTTAAAATTTGTGACGTTGCAAATAATGAGACTATAGACAACGATTATGATTTACAAAACTTTATTATTGGCTGTATTGCAAATAAATCGATTTATGGACTTCCTGAATACTCAAAAACAGAACTTAATATTGCATTTGAACAAGGAAGTCAAATTTTAAGAAAATCTGAAAGAGCAGGAATAAAGATACTTTCAACATTTGATAGTGATTTCCCACAATATCTCAAGGATATTCATAACAAACCAATCATTTTAAATTTTAAAGGCAATTACAAAAATTTAAACAATCATGAAGGTATTGCCATAATTGGTACACGAGAACCAACAATAGAAGGGAAAATTAGTGGAGAATTTTATGGTGAGTATTTTGGCAAGAAGGGTTACAATGTGGTAAGTGGACTTGCAAAAGGTTGTGATACTGCAGTACACCTTGGTTGCCTCAAAGGTGGGGGAATGACCACAGCAATTGTAGCGCATGGTCTCCATATGGTATATCCGAAAGAAAATGAGGAATTAGCGGAAAGTATTATTGAAAGTGGTGGTGTTTTGTTATCTGAGTATTTTATTGGGGAAGGTGCACTTGCTAATTACTTCATTGAAAGAGACAGACTTCAGGCAGGCTTATCAAAAGCAACTATAGTAATTCAAACGGATATTAAAGGTAGCACTATGTTTGCAGTAAATGCTACATTAGATAGTAACAAACCTCTGGCAGCAGTTCAGTATAAACCAGATATTTATTCAAGTGAAATCCGAGGCAATGAAATGCTAATTAAAACAGGAAAGGCATTTCTTCTTACATCGAATTCAGTTAATGAATTTTTTAAAATAATATCTGACAAACCAAAGACCGGAGTAAAAACAATTACAAACAATGACATTTTAGTATGAACATTATTGAAACAATTATAAAACGGAAATCATGCAGGACATTTAATCAAGTTGCATTAAAACCTGCTGATAAGAAAGACCTTGAGAGTTTCATCATTGGAAATAGTAAAGGCTTAGAAAATGAGGTTATAAATTTCAGAATCATTGTAAAAAGCGATGCTGACAAGCAAATGATACTTAACTATGGAATGATTCAAGGACATTATGCCTTTATTTTGGGGACGTCAAAATCTTCAATAGATTCAAGGGTAAATTATGGATACCTTATGGAAAAAGTAGTTTTAAAAGCCACGGAAATGAACATTTCAACATGCTGGGTCGGATACTTTGACCACACTTATTTTAATGAAGTTTCCATTGAAGATGATTTTGAAATACCAAGTATAGTAATAATTGGATATTCAGAAAATAAACAGCCATATCTGGACAGATTTGTAAGATTCACTATTAGTGCTTCAAAAAGAAATAATTGGGACAAGTTGTTCTTCAATTACAAATTGAAAACACCTCTTACTCCTGAATACGTAAAGAAATATTCTGATTCGTTAGAGATGGCAAGATTAGCTCCGTCATCTGGAAATACCCAACCATGGAGAGTATATTTTGATGACACTGCGAATGAATTCCACTTTTATAAAAAATCAATAAGCAATAGGTACGAGTTAAGAGGATTGCATGATATTGACATGGGCATTGCATTATCTCATTTCGAGTTAACCTCTTTGCTAAATGGATTATCAGGTAGTTGGCTTAAACATCCAAAAGGAAATGTTAACTCAATTGATGATTTGCAATACATAAGGACTTGGAAATGTGAATAAAATGGACTTAATTCAAAAAGGTTTCAAATGAATGGAATCCCTAAAATAATACCAATACTGCTATATGTGATTGTAGGCGTTGTGAGTATGGCAATGGAAGGGTCGGATTACTGTTGGCAGCACCAGAAATATTGATTATAAATATTTAAATCTCTTTGAAAGAATTAAGCAGATATGATAATTGATTTACATACTATAAAAAAATGAAAATGCAAGGTATAAATCAGTTCTTAATCTACATGGCAGTAGCTATGATAGTGTATTATTCCTTACTCAATTTTATTGTTCGAAAACGTTCTCCACGTCCATACATAAAAATACTTCTTCTTACTCTTTTGGTTACCGCAGGGGGAATGATATTTGCTCGTATTACCTACGGTAGAAATCTGCCTTGGTGGATATTTTATGGTATTCCCGCACTTCTGACATTCCTGCTTCCACCTATTGTTCTGAGAATGTCTTGGCGTGAAGTATTACGTTACATACCTTTGGCTATACTCATGAGTCCAGCAATCCATATCTTTTTCTCGTTCTTCATTGGATGGCATGAATTCATGCCACTATTTTATATTCCATCATGGCGACAGTTATTTGGCTGAAAATATAGTTTTCAAGTCCTATACCTTTTCTGATTTTATGAACTTTACACTAATTCATTAAAACTTTAAGAATAGTAAGATGAAGAATTTCAAAATGTCTCTCAAATTGTTTGTTATTGGATATTTAATTGCAACTATTGTCGGATTTACAACTTATTACATTAATATCGATTTAATGTGGGTTTTGATTTTCACGTTGATGCCTGTAATATTCGGCTATCTATTTTATATATACCTTAGAAAAACAAAATGTGAGATATCTGAAGCATTTAAAGAAACAAATCGACTCATAGTATTATGGATTATTCTATCATTTCTGCTCGATACTGCAGTTTATATAATAATTGTACCCATTATTTATGGGCACAAATCAAATTGGACATTTTTTATTGACCAAACTCCATGGATTTGGTTAAACTATCTGACAATAATAGCTCTTGGGCATATAAGCAGATTTATATATGTGAAAAAACTCAGATTAGCGAATCGAGAATAACTATCTCCAAAAAAGCAACAGTGAAATAATTCTTACTGCAAAAGCCGGAAGGCATGACCACATTCAGCCAGTCAGATTGTCTTTATCATACAAAACTATGTTACAATGATTTAACTCCGACTTGAGTTGGTCAATATAATTCAGCCAAAAGTGGTCAGGGGCAATGGCTTTTCCAATGAGGTCATTAATCTTGTAGTTTTGAGGTAATTGGGCACAGAATTTTTTTATACCAACTTCTTCGCCTAAATCAATTTTAAGTTTATATGATGGTTTTCTCGCCTCTGGAAAATATTGAACATCTATAATTCTACCAACTCGAATATCTAACTTCTGGAAATCTTCAAATGTTGCCATTTTATAATGGGTTTGATAATCAAAAATATATGTAAAATTTGTACGACATCGCTTTAACGCCAATTTATGTCAACAACAATCACATTTCCCTGTTTCCTGAATAGGTGGACATTTCACACTCCCAAATGAACAAAACACACAACAGTCACCCTTTTTAGGTTTGAGAATCTTTCCGCAATTTGTACATTCATAGAAAAACTGACATGAATCCTTTGGCATAGACTCTTCTTTTCTGAAGCCACATTCCGGGCAGGTTATTATCGATTGTAGTTGTACTTCTTTTTTCATCAAGTTTGAATTCTTACTGTCTTGATAATGCTGTACTAAACATTCTTAACCATCAATTGTTATGTAACTATGATTGAAATGTAAGTTTCAGTTGGAAAACTAAAACAAGAAGCCATGAAAAGAAAAATCATTAATCCGCTATATAAAGACACAGTAACATTTGTCAAAACATCTGCTGAATCTGAAGGAAAGATTTCTGAATTGGAAATAACCTTATTACCCGATGGCAAAAATCCCATTCACTATCATAAGACTTATTCAGAAACATTCACTGCAATTGATGGTGAAGCAGGTGTGGGATTGGGAAAGAATAGAAAGAAAATTCTGAAACCGGGAGAATCATACACCGTTGAACCCAATAATCTTCATTATTGGTTCAATCCTGTTGACAGAGAAATAAAGTTCAAGGTTGAAATTAAACCGGGACATGAAGGTTTTGAAAATTCTTTAAGGATTCTTTATGGAATGGCAGCAGACGGACTGACAGATAAAAAAGGAATTCCCAAAAGTATTCAGCATAAGGCAATAGTTGCAATTATGGCTGATATGAATATACCGGGATTTTTTACCTTGATTTTCCCTTTACTAAAACGGATTGCAAAAAAAGCCAAGGCATCAGGATATGAACAACAACTGGTTGATAGATACTGTAAATGACATAATTACTTTCAATAGTTATGTTTTCAGATATCAATAAATTAAAAATTCATAGCAGAAATACCATTCTGTTTCCTATCAAAATCAAAACCATATATAAGAAGTCCCATCTAATGGATTTTTATCCTTCCAGTCACTATCTTTAAAATTATTCCACCAATCTTTGTAAATATCCCTGACAATCAGTATTTCAATACATTTTAACCCTTTTAATCTTTCACTTTCAGCCTTAGAGGTGTCAATTATGAATGGGTCAAGTGAACCATATCCGTAACCATTTCTTATTCCTTCTACCGTCCATAATAAACACTCACTTAAAATAAAATATTCTCTTCCTTCTGGAAATGGTGTGCGTGACGAGATTGGATTAATTGGGAAATTTGTAATATGAGAAGTGTCTTTTGAAAAATCAATAAGGGATTGTATATGACTTCGAGTAAATTTCGGCATCAAAAGCCATAAATTCTCTCCTGTTTCTCCTTTCTCGTAGTAATCATATGTTCCATTTTTTATTTGCTTGACAAAAACTGCGACATCTGGATTATCGATGTCAAATTTGTCTTTTTCACAATTTGTAATCGAAAAGATTATTATGAGTATTACAATGAATTTCAAATATCTCATTTGTTATTATTTGTACACATACTCAGTTACACCGTTTACTTTTATGGGGTAGCCATTAGCATTATATTCATATGTGTATTCTGTTATTTGTACTTTTTCAATCGAAGGGTCAACATCAAAATTAAGTGTATATGTTTCTTTTGTAATATTGTTTGGGTTGGTATAAACACCGGGGGTTATTAATCGCTTGAATGATTGATATGGGTTATGCATATTATCGTATTCATACTCTGTAATTGTACTTAACTCAGCAATTCCAGTAGATGATATAAAGTATTTCGTCTGCTTAATTATATTTCCAGCTATATCATATAAATAATCTGTGTAGCCGGATATGGAATTATTATTATATCCTGTTGTCCTGACTATTCTATCATTTTCATATTGGAATTCCATGTAATCACTATTATTCCCTGAAGGGCGGATAAATGATTTTCGTATTATGTGTTTCATACTGTTATATTCAAGCACATGGGAAATACTTTTTGTTGTATTGTCAGGATTGACCCATTCTTTTCGGTTCATTGCTGCTTCAAGCACACTGCTGTTGCTGCTTGCAATGCGCATATCCCAATAAAAATCAGATGTTATCAACTGATTTTTGTCATTATAGGTGTGCTTAGCGTAATGAAATTTGCTTTTTTCTTCTATCACTAAATTTGCATCATTATATGAATATTCCATATAAATCTCACCACCAATCAATACCTTACTTATCAATGGGATATCCGTATTTTCGATAATTAACTGTTTATCTTTTTCACAGGAAAAGAATATGAGAGAAAAGAAAAACATCAACAATATCTTATTCATGATTTTACATTTTAGAAATTAAATGATATCTCTTTGCCAGACTATTTTAATCCTTCTGGCATTTTTCTGGAAATCATCAATCTTTTCTTGCGTCCATTCAACTTTTTCTCCTTGGTAATTATAGAATTCACACATCGCACAAGAGGATAACCCTATTGAGATTAAATAATAATACTCATTATTCCATTCATATGCGTATACAGTTGTCCCTACATAATAATCAGCAGTTTCCATTTGAGAAATCTTATCAGTTAACCAATCTGGATTTGCTGGAAATTTCTCGTTAGCATCCTTTTTGCATGAAATTAATAAAATGACTGCCAATATTAAAAGTACTTTCCCTTTCATATAAGAGCATATTTATCAATATTTCAATTTGCCGCTATTTAAAGCAACTCCCAAAGTGTCAGCGTCTTTATAAGCCATAACTTTTGTGCTTACTTCAAATTCTCCGCTTGGGACGGATGTGGCTGTAAAAGAAATTATCACATCCTTATTAAAATTCTTCCTTGAATCCAATTCCACATTTGCATCAGACACAACACCGTCTCCATAAGTCCTAACCGTTACCTTATCACCATTTGTAGAACCCACTATTTTCAAGTATACCATTCCGCCACCATAATTATTCCTTGTAAGATACCATTGAGAATCAGTAATGCTAAGTGTTGTACGACTGTTATCTTCTTTTTTGGAGCAAGAAGCAAATGCCATAATTACCAACAGAAAAACTATCTTTTTCATAATAGCAGGTACTATTTGATATTTCTGATTTTAATTTTTCGTGAAATAGAGGTCATATTCACCATTCGAGTATATGACCAAGTCGTTACCATCTATTTTATAACTTGAAGCATAGTACAGACTTTGAACTGTATATGTTTCCCATTCATAATATTTACAGTAAATTTCTGTTGTTATCAGGTCAGTTACTTTAATTTTATCTGTTATGGATGAATATGTATAAGTCCCTGAACCAACATTGCAAACACCCCTAAAAAAGACAATATTTGATGAATTGGTAAATTCAATTGAAATTGTTTTTGCTGCATCACTCGGATAATTTGTAATTGCTTGTGTTTTTGTGTCCTGAATATAGGATAGTATCCATGTAGTTTTCAATAAATCAGTGTCATTCAGGTTTTCTTTTTTACATCCAAAACAGAAAATAATGATTACCAAAATGAATATTGTCTTTTTCATGATGTAAGCATTAATATATTTTCCTGAATGTTAATATTGATTTCTTCGTAGCAATATATTTGCAAAACTTACCAATCTTAATTGTCAGATTCGGTTCATCGAACTTGAAATAGTAAGTTCCACCTTCCATCGAACTTGATAATCCATCTATTACAGAAATACTGTCCCCTGTTATCTTATACGAATAAGGGGCACTTCCAATCTTCGGTAACCAGTATCCATTTGTCATTACAAAACCTCTGGATAAGAAGAAATAACCTGACTGAGTATCAGAATTAAATCTGATTGTATCTGCTAACGTATTAGTTTCAACCCACGAACCTGTAAGTCCTTTCGGAAGGGTATTCGGGTCTGGGAACTCATCTTTCTGACATGCTACCAGAGCAACCATAAATGTCAATGCAATAATGAAATGAATTTGACATTTATCTAAAGTCTTTGTTTTCATGTAAAGGCAAGGTTATTTGGTTTTTTATATTTAATATTCTTTATAATTAGGTGCTTTCCAAACATATTGTTTGCAGCATTTTTCATTGTAATATTTCAGGTTTGTAGCACCATAATAGAGAGTATCCCCGTTTTCTGAAACAGGAGCAATAGATGAAGAACTCAAGATATTGTGATATTCGAAATAGTATTCCTTTTGCCATATATAACGTATCCATGCACCCCAAGAAGCCATATATTTTGGATAATCTTTAATTGTCTGTTCATCTTGGCTAATTCTCGTTTTAAGCCATGCAGGAATTTCATCATCTGGAACATCAGGAAGTGTTTTTTCGCAGGAAAATAAAAGAAGAGAAAAGAAAAACAGCAACAATATCTTTTTCATGATATTGAACATTAAGGATTTGGCTACATTGCGTGAATTGTATCGTGTCTCATAAAGACATTTGAAAGAAAATTATTACCATGGAGAATCTTCATATTTAGGTGCTTTCCACACTAATTGTCTGCAACATTTTTCTTTGTAATAGTCTGAATTTACATCGTTTGCCCAAATATGAAGTGTATCGCCTTTTATTGAAATTGCTCTTGGAAAAGAGGAACTTAACTCGTTGTGATATTCAAAATAATATTCATTTTGCCAATCATAACGTAACCAAGCACCATAGGCATTCATTAATTGTGGTGATTCTTTTATTATTTGTTCTTGTTGTTTAATATTTAATTTCAGCCATGCGGGAACCTCTTTGTCAGGAATCAAATAGTCTTTCTCACAGGAAAGGAAAATAAGAGAAAGGGCAAACATCAATGCTATCTTTTTCATGTAATCAGTGCTAAAGGTCAGATTCTACTAAAGTTAAATTATATACTTGCAAATCGTTTCCAGTTCCTCTTTGAAATATTATATTATTCCCAGACTTAATCAACTTATAATCTCCACTCAAAAGGCAGTCAAATTTAATATTAGTAAACATTACAGTACAAGTACAATCAGGTACGACAGGCATTACGGTTGGGGAAAAAGAAATTGTGTTGTGCTTTATTTTGTAAGTTCCTCTTGTTATGCATGGGAATTTCTGATTCAGTGCTCCCCCTGATGCAACCTCTTCATAGTTGTTTCCATGGAAAGAAATTGCTGCAAATAGAGGTTGTCCTTGGTAAACTAAAGACCCTGAATAATATCCGTCAGCCGAAACAGTATCCAGCTTTTCACAACTTGAAAAGATAGAGAGGCTCGTGAGCGTCATTAAAAAAAACAAAGTTCTTTTTTTATTCATCATAGAAATAATGCTTGAAGCCAAATTTATCAACGTTTAACCACTCCAGTAAAATTTAAATAGTCGTCAACACTAACATGATACTTATAAGAATCACCTGTTCCTGAAAATTTAAAATTATAAGTATAGTAGCAGATACAATTACACATACCAAGTTGTGTGGTTTGAATTTTTATAAGTATTGAATCCCCTTTAATGGAAGATGTAGCACTGTATTCGGAGCAACATGTGGCATTAAATCCAACAAATATTTTCAGACTGTCGTTGGTAACTGAATAAGTTACTGTATCAGGCTTGATAAATGGGTCATTTTTTAATGCTGAACCTTTTTCCAAAAAGCATCCGCCTTCAATCGTTCCAACATATTCAAGATTTCCCAATTCATTTTTATCACAACCAATAAAGGCTGTCAATAGCAGAAGAGAGAACAATATTTTTCTCATTATGTTAGGTCTTGGTTCACAGCAAAATGCGCAAAATTCATACCAATGTTATCTTTTAACAACAAGGAAAGTGAGTATTAAATTGACTTTCACATTTAAAGATTATGT
>Ga0315295_10004704_pt1 | contig 11660 bp, 13 predicted proteins | sample YL17G14_0_MG_FD_204453 | JGI IMG/M metagenome (GOLD analysis project Ga0315295, IMG submission 204453) | Sediment microbial communities from Yellowstone Lake, YNP, Wyoming, USA - YL17G14_0 | ecosystem: Environmental > Aquatic > Freshwater > Lake > Sediment | place: USA: Wyoming | collected...
GTCGCCGGTGTGGAAACCGGCGACCACCTTTTGGTGGTTTGGTTGTGGGAGCGAGCTTGCTCGCGACAGAGTGTGTCCTGAGTCGCGAGCGAGCTCGCTCCCACAGCTTCAACTGCATTGTTCCGGATGAAGAGGGGTGCCCGGCAGGGCGGGGTGTGTGGAGCACTTAACGGAGTAGTGCCAGGCGGCAGCTTGGTTGCAGGCGACATTAAACCGCTGGCCGTGAGACCACGCCCTGCATTGCCTGTTCGCGGGCTCCTGCAGGTAAAGCCGCGTATTCCCCCGAACATACTCGGCAATAGCCGGATCAGGGTCCACCTCACTGCCCGACAACCCATCGGACTCAGCCCCCACCGGCAGTGTCCTCAAACTTCAGTGTATCATCCTTGGTATCCTTGCTCTGCCGGCCGAAATAGTAAGTCAGGCCGGCATAGACCGTGCGCGGACTGCGCCGCCGGGTGTTCTCGCCCTGCAGGCCGGCCGTGTCGAGCCGGCCCCGCTCCTGGAAGCTATCGAACAGATCGGAAATCGTGAGCACCGCGGCCAGTTTCTTTTGGTAAAACTCATGCCGCAGGCCGAGATTGGCGATGTAGGAAGGCAGACGCGAACCCTGCGGGGTGAGTTGCGAGGACGTGTAGCTGGTGTTGAACTGCACCAGCGTGCCCTCGGTCAGGTGGAGATTGGCGCTGAGTTTGGCACTCCAGGAGATTTTGGACTTGCTCGAACTGAATCCGAGGTTCGAGGCATCGAGTTGGTTGAAATAGGTGTTGGAGCTGAAATTCACGCTCAGCGTGCTGGTGACGTCGGCGGTTGCCGCGATCTCGAGTCCCGTGGAATCGCTCCGGCCGAGATTTTCCTGCGTCGACAGGAGCACGCCGTTGCCCTGGTCGTGGGTCACGTTGGTGAACGCGTGGTAGCGGGCGCGGTGATAAATGGTGGCGAGAAACGAAAGATGATCGCGGCGGAACTGATAGCCGGCCTCGAGCGAATGCGTCTCCTCCGGGCGCAACCGCGGATTGCCGGCGCGCAGGTTGAAGGGATCGCTGTAATCGATGAAGGGATTGAGCTCTTCGCTCTCCGGCCGGCGCACGCGGTGGCTGTAGTTCAACTGCAATTCGTGCGCGTCATTCAAGCGATAGGAAAGATGCAGACTCGGATAGACCTTAAAATAGTCGTTAGGCACGTTTTGGCCCGTGGTGATTAGCTGCGAATGCACTCCGGCCTGCTCCGCGCGCAGCCCGGCGAGGTAACCAAACGTCCCGATCGTGCGGGCATAGGTCACATAGCCGGCATGGATTTTCTCCGCATGGCTGAAACGATTCGACTGCAGGAAATTCCGCTCCCAAAGCCCGGAGACGGGGTTCAGGTTCTCGGCGATCAATTCCGTGTCCAGCCGTTCATCGCTGAAGGTATAGCCGGCTTCCAGTTTGGCCACTTTCGACAGCGGCCGCACATACTCGACCACGAGTTCCTTGCCCTCATCGAGCGCGTTGGCGAGGTGGTTGTCGGCGGTCGCGGGCTGCGCCGGCACCCGGAACACGTTCGTGTAGTAACTCGGTTCCCGCTCCCGGCTGTGCGAGGCCTTGAACTCGGCATTCAGCTCATGATCCTCCTCCGCGAATTTGTGCAGGTAAGTCACCGCACCTTCCACGCTCTGCTCGTAATCGGGCTCGAATTGGCGGCGGTCGTAATCCTGCAGGACCGCACCGCTGCCGTCACTGACCCGGGTGCTCGTCAGCGCCTTGCGGGTATAAGTGCGGTGGTAGAAATTGCCATTCACGCCCCACTGGTTGTGCTCGTCGGGTGAATGCGTGAAGCCGAAACGCACGACATTCGAGAGCGGCCGCCCCGTTTGGTTGGATTGTTTCTCCACGCGGGTCACCGCGCCGGTGGCCGGATTCGTGATGGTGCGCGTGTCCGTGCCGCTGCGCTCCCGGTCGTCCTGCTTGAGGCTGTAGCCGCCAAACAGCGTGACTCTGCCGGGATTATAGCTGGCGGTGACTCCGGCATTGTAGCGGTCCTCGTTGCCCGCGCTGAAGCTGGTGCTGGCGGAGGTGCGCCCCTCCTGTTTTTTCTTCAGGGTGATGTTGATGATGCCCGCCGTGCCATCGGGCTTGTATTTTGCCGAGGGATTGGTGATCACCTCGATCTTGTCGATGATGTCGGCCGGCAGCTGTTGCAGCACTTCGCCGCGACTCTTGCCCATGAGGGTCGAAGTCCGGCCATTGATCAGGATCAGCACGCTGTCCGAGCCGCGCAGGCTGACATTGCCATCAATGTCCACCTGGACCGAGGGGATGTTCTGCAGCAGGTCGCTGGCCGTGCCGGTGGCGCTCTGAATTTCACGGCCGACGCTATAGACCTTGCGGTCGATGGTATTGTAGAATTCCCGCTGCCGGTCCCGGACCACCAGTTTTTCCATCTGGAGCACGCCCCCGAATTCCAGCCGCCCGAGGTCCAATGCCCGGGATCCCGCCGCCACGACGAAGGGCTTGGTCTCGATGCTGTCGGATCCGAGATAGCCGTAGTCAATCTTGTAGTCGCCGGCCGGGATATTCTCCTGGGTGAATCGGCCGTCCCGGGCGGTCATGGCGATTTGCACCGGCGTCCCGTCGGCGGCCTTCTTCAGGGTGACCGTGACGGATTCGCACGGTTGGTTGGATGTGCGGTCAAAGATGACTCCCGTCACCGTGCCGCCAGCGGCGGGCTGGGCCTGCAGACTGTCGGGCCGGAGCAGGAGCAGTCCAACCAGGATTGCCAGCAGGCTGGTCCAATCCTGGCGGCAGAGCGTTAGCCCGAGGGCTGGGGAAGAAGGGCAGCGGCAGGCGATCATTGGCCGACTTTAGCAGAGGCAACGTGATGGCATCATTACGCCGGCCCAACAGGCTGAGATCTGCCGGCGGCTGCGACGGGAAGGCGCGCGTGGCTACCGCTCGAAGCGCATCCGCATCTTGTCCACGACCTGGCGGAAGGTGATTTCGGCACGGACGCGTGAGTTGACCTTGAATTCAAAGCCGTCCGGGCCCCACGTCAGCGGGGCGCCGAAGCCGACGATCCACTGGGTCTTGGAGTGGAAGGTGATTTTTTTCGGGACGAACCAGAGCACGCTCGGCCGCAGGTAGAAAAAATGTTCGGTCTCGCCCCCGATGAGTGCCGTCGTGGCGCAGGTGCCGGACAGCGTCCACTTGAGCTGGCCGAGGTCGTAGACGCCGCCCAAGGTGAGCGAGAAGGAGTCGTCCTGCGGCTGGTTAGGCTGGAAGTCGCCGGCCACACTGCTGGACGAGACCAGGTCGAGTCCGGCCCCGGCAAAGGTGGTGAGCTTGGGGTGGCGGGGCAGGTGGCGCTGGATGACGATGCCCGGCGTGATATGGTTGTGGCCGTCGGTCATGTCGAACGGCGGGTGCCCGACGGGCAGGTCCGCGCCCAAGCTGACACTCGCCTCGTATTCCGGGCGCAGCCAGTGCTCGAAAATGAATTTCGTGCCCAACCGCAGCTTGCCGACGCCATAACCGTCCCCGCCGCCGCTGAGGCCGTGGGTCATGAAGGTCGCGGCCTCCGCGCTCAGCTCGAGGTGGTCATACAGGGCCCAGCGTAGCCCCACATCCGTGCGGAGGTAGTCGCGCCGCACGAAATCGCTGACGTGCGGGTGGAAGATGAGCTTCATCGTGCCCGGCGGGTCGAGGGCGGGCAGTTCGATGTCGAACAGGTCGCGGACGCGCGAGAAGAAGTGCGGCTCAGCGCCCGCCGCCGCCGGGTTGCCGGTGTTCGCGGCCGACTGCGCCTGTGCGCAGGCGGCGGTGGCGGTGAGGCTGGCGAGAAGGAGGTGGAGGAGGTGACGGTGGACCATGCGGTGTCAGGGCAGGAGTTGGAGGCTGGCGAATGGCAACCGGACCAACAGGCCCTGCTGCAGCACGTCGAATGACACCACAATTCCCTGTGGGTTCACCGGGTCGTCCACATATCCCTCCAGCCCGTGCAGCGGGCCGCCCTGCACGCGCACATGCGTGCCCTTCCGCATCAGGGGGTGCATGGCGGCCTCGAAGCCGGAGGCGCAGACCAGCTTGACGTCCTCCAACTGCCGGAGGAACACGGGCTCGTTCTCCACCATCAGCGCCCGGACCAGCAGGTCCTGCTGGTAGATGCGGTCCTTCCGCGCCGGCTCGAGCCGGGCGAAGACATAGCCGGGGAAGAGCGGCTTGGTGAAGGTCTTCTTCTGCGCGCCGTAGCGCCGCACGCTCTGGAGGAGCGGCAGGTAGTGGGTGAACTGCTCCACGCCGAGCAGTGTGGAGAATTTCTTCTCGCAGCGCGGCTTGGTGTGGCAGACGAACCAGCGCGGTTCGGCGAAGTCCGGCAAGTGCTGGCCCATGGGGTCAGATCTTCGCCAGCTGCCGCAGCGCCTCGACGTAGCCGGGGAATCCCTTGCCCGCGATCGTCGCAATGCAGGCGCCGGCGGTCAGCGAATGGCGGCGGAATTTCTCGCGCTTCCGGATGTCGGATATGTGCACCTCGATGGCCGGCAGGTCGGCGCTGGCCAGCGCGTCGCGCAGGGCGATGCTCGTGTGCGAATAGGCCCCGAAATTGACGATGAAGGCCTCGATGCCGCGGTCGGTGAGCTGGTGGATCTTGTCGATCAGCGCGCCCTCGTGGGCCGACTGGAAGAACACGACGCTGAAGCCCAGGCGCTTCGCCTCGGCACGGATGAGCTTCTCCAGGTCCGGGAGCGTGGCCGTGCCGTAGATTTCCGGCTGGCGCCGGCCGAGCCGGTCGAGGTTGGGGCCGTGGAGGATGGCGATTTTCATCGGGAAACGGTTTTACCCGAAGAACGCAAAGGCAGCGAAGCAACCTCAATGCATCGTGCCTTGGCGATCTTTGCGGCCTTGGTGTGAAAAATCATAGCGGATTCTCGGTTTCAATGAACTCCCAGGGCAACCGGAATTTTTTGGCCAGCTCGGTGGCGAGGGCCTTCACCCCGTGCACCTCCGTCGCGTAATGGCCGCAGCAGATGAGATTGAGCCGGTGCTCCTGGGCGTAATTGAACCACTCCTCGCGGAGTTCGCCGGTGACGAGCGTGTCCACGCCGGCCGCCACCAGCTGGGGCACCGCGCCGTTGCCGCTGCCGCTGCAGAAGCCGACCTGCTTCGGGACGGCCGGGCCGCAGTCGATGGCGGTGACACGGGGGTAGAGTTCCTCGAGGCGGGCGCAGAGCTGGGAGCGCTTCAGCTTGTTCGGCGCGATCCAGCCGATGGCCTCGTTCTCGTGAAAGAGGAACGGCCGCCGGGGCTTCAGGCCGAGCTGGCGGGCGAGGAGGACGTTGTTGCCGATCTCCTCGTGGGCGTCGAGGGGCAGGTGGCTCGAATAGACCGCGCAGTTGCCGCGGATGAGCGCGGCGTAGCGTGCGTAGGCCGGCCCGGTCAGCGGCGTCACGCCGCCCCAGAACAGGCCGTGGTGCACGAGGAGGAAGTCGATGCCGCGGGCCACGGCGGTCTCGAAGGGCACCAGCCCGGCATCCACGGCGGCGCCGATGCGGGTGACGCGCCCGTCGTTGCCGACCTGCAGGCCGTTGTAGGCGCCGGGGAAGTCCTTGAAGGCGGCGCGGCGGGTGCGTTTGTCGCAATATTCGGTTAGTTGCTGGAGGGAGGCCATGGGTCAGATGCCAATGCGGCAGCTATGTGCGCTAAACCCCGCGCCGAAACTGACGAGCCAAAAATCACCGTCCGGCCCCGGCGAGGCCGTCCGCAGGGTCTCTTCCAGGGCGAAAAGCACCGATGGGCTGCTCATGTTGCCGCAGTCGCGCAGCACCGTCCGGCTGGCGGTGAGCGAATGGGGCGCGAGCACCGGCTCCAGGGCGTCGAGCACGTCGCGGCCGCCGGGATGCGTCACCACGCGGCTGACCGGCCGCGCGCCGCGCCCGGCCCAGAGCTGGGCCACGGCGGCGGCGGCGAGCTCCGGCACGGTCCGGTCGAGGAGGTTGCGGAGCTTGCCGTCGCGCTGCTCGAAGCGGAGCTTGTCGCGCTCGGCGGGGAGGAGGACGGTGTCGAAGCCAAAGCAGCGCAGGCCGGTGGGGCCGGGGGTGGCGCGCCAGATGGTGGCGGCGGCGCCGTCGCTGAACAGGCAGGCGCTGATGATGACGCCGGGGTCGTCGTCGAGGTAGAATGCGGCCGAGCAGATCTCCAGGGCGATGCAGGCGACGGTGGCCCCGGGTTCCGCGGCGAGGATGGCATTGGCCGCGCGCAGGGAAGGGATGGCGGCACCGCAGCCGAGCCCGACCAGATCCTGCAGGAAGGCGTTGGGCCGGAGACCAAGCAGCTCGGACACGTAGCTGGTCAGTCCGGGGCAGACATAGCCGGTGCAGGTGCAGATGAGCAGGGCGTCGAGTCCGGCGGGCTTGACGCCGGCCGAGGCCAGCGCGGCCGCGAGGGCGCGCACCGCGAGCCGCGGCCCCTCGATGCGGAAAGCGTGGTTGAGCTGGTCGCTCGTGCGGTCGAAGATCCCGTCGATCTCCGGGACGGCGAAATGCCGCGTGGCGATGCCATGGTTCCCCCGCAGGATGGTGCGCAGGATGAGCATGGAGCGCTTGTGCAGGTGGGCGCGCACCGGGGATTTTTGCACGAGGTCCCAGCATTGGGCCTGCGTGAAGCTGTTCCCGGGCACGGCGGTGGCGAGGGCGTGGAGATACATTCGACTAATGCAGCATGGCGTAGAACAAGCGAAAGGGCAACAGGCGGGCGCGGGCCAGTCCGGCCAGCCAGCGCTGGCGTGAGCTTTGCAGCAGATACGGATGGAGCAGCCGGGCGGAGGCGAGCCGCAGCCGGAAACGCCCGCGCAGCCGGGAGCGGATGAGCCGGGTCGTGGTCCGCCAGTCGCTCTGCCCGCACGCATAGTCGAGCAGGGGAGTGAGGGCGGTCTCCGCGCTTTGAAAGGCCATGGCCATGCCGTTGCCGGTGAAAGGCGGGATCATCGCGCAGGCGTCGCCGAGCTGCAGGCGCGGGGCCGCGGGCACCCGGGCGTCAAAACCCAGCGCGGCGACGGCGCTGAACGAGGCGGCGTCGCACCGGGCCGCCTGCAGCCGCGCTGCCAGCGCCGGGAGCCCTGCGGCCTCGAGATATTTCACAAGCAATCCCACGCCCGGGGCGGCGAGGGGGCGGCGGCGGAAAAGTCCGCAGATGTTCACGCGGCCTTCCTCGACGCGGGTGAGGCCGACATACGCCTCGTCGCCGAGATGCAGCTCGAGGTCGCGTTCGAGCGGGAGGCCGGGCGCGTGGATTTTCAACCCCAGCCACGGGGAGCGTCCCTGCCGCCGGCCCGTGGCGAAGACCCGGCCGGGCTGCGGGGCGTCATCGGTCACGCGCGCCAACGTCCGCAGTTCGCCGCCGGCCGCCGTGAAGGCCGCCGCCAGGCGGGCATCGAGGGTGTGGCGGCTCAGGCCGAGGGCGGGCGCGGGCAACCGCTGGATGCGCGGCGGCCGGCCGGCGATGAACCAGGCGACTGCGCGGTGAGGCAGCGCGCCGGCCAGAGCCGGCCCGAGCTGCAGGCGGGCGATGGTCGTGGCTGAGAGTCCGGTGATGAATTCGCCGCAGACGCGGTGTCGCGGGTAGGTGCCCGCCTCGTGGATCGTGACCGGCACGCTTTCCCGGCGCAACGCGAGGCCGAGGGACAGACCCGCGAGGCCCCCGCCGATGATCTCGATCGGGCGCAGCGCACTCATGGCGGGGGAAGCCTGACGGCCACCATCTGGCAGGCGCCGCGGCGGGTCGTGCGGCATCGCCAGTTCCACCGGGCCGGATCGAGCCCGAGCAGTTGCGGCAATTCGTCGCCGTCAAACCCGGCGTCGATGCTGACATGGGCGTCGTGGAGGGTGACGCGGTTGGCGCGGAACACCGGGGCGACGAGCGCGAAAAGCTGCTGGGAAAATTTCCTCCGCGCCGGCTCGCACGCGATGATGACCCGCACGGCATCGCGGAGCGACCGGCCCAGCGCCGCCAGCTCTGCGTCGGAGAAATGGTGGAAGATCAGGTTGCCGATGACCGCGTGGTATTGCCCATACCCGGAGAAGTTGAGCAGGTTCGCGTTGTGCCAGGCCAGGCCGGCGGGCCAGCCGGGCGGCGGCGGCGCGAGGTCAAGGGCGTCCACCGTCCGGCCCGCGCCGGCGAGGCGGCAGGCCAGGACCCCGTCCCCGGCGCCGAGTTCGAGGATCCGTTCGCCATCGTGCACGGCGCCGGCCACCACGCGCGCCAGCCACCGGTGGTTGCCCATGAACAGATTGATCAGGCGCAAATCCCGCCGGCTGTGCCGCGCGTCGGGGTGCTCCGGCGGCAGGGCGTCGAGTAGCTCGGGCTGGAGCAGGCGTGGCATGCTGGAGAGGAAGGTTGCCCAATCGCGCCGGGTTGTCCAGCGTGCCACCCGGAATCCATGAAACCGCCCGCCAATCCCATCGACCTCATCGCCCGAGCCACGGAGAAGTTTTCCCAGCGTCCGACCTGGGACGAGTATTTCATGGCCACGGCCAAGCTGATCGCCTCGCGCTCGAACTGCGAGCGCCTCAACGTCGGCTGCGTCATCGTCACCGCCGGCGCGCGCAAGAACCGCCTCGTCGCGGCCGGCTACAACGGCTGGCTGCCGGGCACGCCGCACGCCTCGCGCATGCGCGACGGGCACGAGCAGGCGACGGTCCACGCCGAGCAGAACGCCATCGCCGACGCGGCGCGGCGCGGCTCGAGCGTCGACGGCTGCACGGCCTACGTGACGCACTACCCGTGCATCAATTGCGCCAAGATCCTCGCGGCCTCGGGCATTGCCGAGATCCGCTACCACCAGGATTACCACAACGACCCGCTGGTGCGGCCCATCCTCAAGGACGCCACGGTGAAGATCACCAAGCTGTGATGTGGAAGGCTGGAAGTCAGGAAATGAAAAGCCCGGGGTTTATTCCTGATTTCCTGAGTTCCATATTCAATCCATCATGAAGGAACGCCGATCCGCGCGCCAGACCACGAGCCTCGCCGGCCAGCTCCTCCTCGCGTCGCCGGCGCTGCGGGAGGCCACCTTCAGGCGCACCGTCATCCTCCTGTCCGCGCACGACGGCGACGGCGCGATGGGGGTCGTGCTCAACCGGCCGCTGGGCAAGCAGCTCGCCGAGCTGAACACGGAGTTTGCCTTCGGCCCGCTGGCGGCGGTGCCGCTCTACGCCGGCGGTCCCGTCCAGCCGGCGCAGCTCGTCTTCGTCGCGTGGCAGTGGCTGAAGGCGGAGGGGGCCTTCCAGCTGCAGTTCGGCCTCGAGCCCGAGAAGGCCGCCGGGCTCGTCGGCACACCCGGCGTGGTCCTCCGCGCCTTCCTCGGCTATGCCGGCTGGGGCAAGGGCCAGCTGGAAAACGAGATGAAGCACGACACCTGGTTCATCACGACCGTGGATGGCGCCCAGTTGGAAGAGACCGACGGGGTCGGCCTCTGGCGCAACCTGCTCGGGTCGGTCGACCCCGACCTGCGGCTCCTGGCGAACGAACCCGAAGACCCGACGGTAAACTAGGCCGGGCAGGGATTTAGCGCGGTGGAGCACCCCGCCGGATTCATCGCCGAGGGGAGGAAATCATTTCCGTTGACAGGGGTCCCGGCGGACATCTTCTTTCGTCGTTTTTATGAAAGTCGTTTCCTCCATCAAATCGGCCAAACTGCGTCACCCGGCCTGCCAGGTCGTGCGCCGCAAGGGCAAGATCTACGTCATCAACAAAGTCGAGCCGCGCTACAAGGCGCGCCAAGGCTGAGCCAACCCTTCCTTTACCGTGAAAGAGAAAGTCCATCCCGCCCTGAACAACGTCTGCTTCCTCGACATCGGAACCGGCAAGCGATTCCTCACCAAGTCCACGATGAAGTCCGCCCGCACCGAGAAGATCGACGGCCAGGACTACTTCGTGATCCTGCGCGACGTCACCATGGACTCGCATCCCGCCTACACCGGCGAGAAGCGCCTCGTGGACACGGCCGGCCGCGTCGAAAAGTTCACCACGAAGTTCAAGCGCGCCACCAAGATCAAGTAAGCCCCATTGCCGCCCAGCCCGAAGCCCTCCCGCCGCGGAGGGCTTTTTTGTTGGTCCACGAAACACACGAATGGCCGCGAATGAGGGATTATGTCCATTCTTTGTCATTCTGAGCGCAGCGAAGAATCCACGCTCTCGCAGGCGATGCCACGCTCGCATCCGTGGATCCTTCGCTTCGCTCAGGATGACAGACTTCAGGGGATGGAGCGCATTTCTGCGTCATCGGCGGGCAAAAAGCCTTTCCACCTTCCGCGGCGTGTGTTTCGTCTGGGTCACCGTCATGCGTATCCGCGCCTTACAAGGTCTGGTCCCCGTCCCGCCCCACGCGCCCGAAGTGGCCTGCGTGCCCTACGATGTGGTCGACACCGCCGAGGCCGCGGCGCTGGCCGCGGGCAAGCCGCACAGCCTGCTGCACGTGGACCGCGCCGAGATCGGCCTGCCGCCCGGCACCGACCCCCACAGCAATGTGGTCTATGCGAAGGCGCAGGAGAATTTTCAAAACCTCCAACGCGACGGCGTGCTGGTGCGCGAGGGCGGGCCGTGCCTTTATCTCTACCAGCAGCAGATGGGCGCGCACGCCCAGCGCGGGCTCGTGGCGGTGTGCCACGTGGACGATTACGGCGCCGGCCTCATCAAGAAGCACGAGAAGACCCGCAAGGACAAGGAGGACGACCGCACCAGGCTGATCGACACGCTTGGGGCGAACACCGGGCCGGTTTTCCTGACGTATCGCGACGAGACGGCGGTGGGCGCCCTGGTGGCGGCCAAGGTCAAGGAGCAGCCGCAGCACGATTTCACCGCGCCCGACGGCATCCGGCACACGGTGTGGCGCATCGCGGGCGGGGCGGATTTCATCGCCGCGTTCGGCCGGGTGCCGGTGACCTACATCGCCGACGGCCACCACCGGGCCGCCAGCGCGGCGCGCGTGGCCCGGCTGCGGCGCGAGCGCAATCCCGCGCACACCGGGGCGGAGGACTACAACTGGTTCCTGTGCGTCATCTTTCCGGCGAGCGAGCTGAAGATTCTGCCCTACAACCGGCACGTGTTCAACCTGAACGGCCACCCGCCCGCGGCGTTCCTCGAAAAGGTGAGGGCGACCTTCGGGCTGGAGGAAAACGCTGCGCCGTCGCCCGCCGCCACCGGCCGGGTGAGCATGTATCTCGGGGGCAAATGGCACGGGCTGCGCTGCCCCGTGGATCCCCAGGCCGATCCCGTGGCGCGCCTCGACGTGAGCGTGCTGCAGGACAAGCTGCTGGCGCCGCTGCTCGGGGTGGACGACCCGCGCACGAGCAAGCGCCTCGATTTCGTCGGTGGCATCCGCGGCCCGGCCGATCTGGTGAGGCGCGTGGACGCGTCGGGCGGCGTGGCCTTTTCCCTTTATCCGGTCACGATCGCGCAGCTGATGGACATCGCCGACGCCGGGCAGATCATGCCCCCGAAAAGCACCTGGTTCGAGCCGAAGCTGCGCTCGGGGCTGTTCGTGCACACTTTCTGATCAGGCGTTTATTCCCCGTGGGTTCAATACCCCGGAGCTTGCTCCGGCTTGGATGAAACGTAGCCACGAGCGTGAGCGAGTGGTAGTTTGTCCACTCGCTCACGCTCGTGGCTACTGGCCGAGCCGGAAATGAG
>Ga0315295_10004706_pt1 | contig 11659 bp, 17 predicted proteins | sample YL17G14_0_MG_FD_204453 | JGI IMG/M metagenome (GOLD analysis project Ga0315295, IMG submission 204453) | Sediment microbial communities from Yellowstone Lake, YNP, Wyoming, USA - YL17G14_0 | ecosystem: Environmental > Aquatic > Freshwater > Lake > Sediment | place: USA: Wyoming | collected...
CATTCAAGATATGAAAATTCAGATGTTACTACTTTTAATTCTGATCGTATTTATGATGCTGTTATCTGTATTGATGTTATTGAACATATCGAAAAAGAAAAGGGTAAAGAACTTATTACAAAGATGATCAAATGGTCTAATAAAAAAGTTATTATTTACACTCCTAATGGAGATGTATTTCAAGGAGATCCATATCATGATGGTAATAAATATCAAGATCATTTATCAATATGGTATCCAAGCGATTTCAGAGAGATTGGTTTTAAAGTTATAGGTGATTGTGGGTGGAAACCTTTGCGTGGTGAAGGATCTAACATTCGGATAACCAGTCCAACTATTTTAAGATATGCGTGTGCTGGATTATCTTATCTGAGTGAACCAATATGTAAAATCTTTCCAGAATATGCTTTTTCATTATTTGTAGTTTATTCAAAAACTGGATGGGGGAGTTTGACTTGATTAAATCAGATCTTAAAATCTTATTTCTTGGTACTTTTAAAGCTCCATTTATACGAAAAGATTACGAACTTTTGAAACAATATTATAATATTGATGCAGTAAATTTGGATATTACTCAAATAGATAAAGAAGGAGTAATTCTTTATTTGTGGTGGATAATATCTAAAGGTATTTTTAAAGTCTCGAAATATGATATAATTTATATATGGTTCGCTGATATTCATGCTATTCCTTTGATAATATTATCTAAATTATTTAGAAAAAAAAGTATTATTGTTATTGGTGGTGGTGAAGTAGCTGCAATTCCCGAATTAAATTATGGAAATCAACGTAGTAAATTTCGTGGATTTTCTTCCAGATGGTGTATTAGAAATGCAAATTTTATAATTGTACCATCTGAATCATATGAGTTTATTACAAAATCTGTTGAACCAAGATCAAATGTTTATGTTGTGCCACATTCAATAGATAAATCTTTATATGAACACCCTTTACCAGAGAAATTGGATAGGATTGTTACTGCACTCTGTACATTGAAATCTACCAAAATGCTCAAAGGCATTCATACATTTGAATCAGCTGCAAAATTAGTTCCATATGAATGTGTTATTTATAAAGGTATCCCTCATGAATTATTGATGGATAAATTACGTGAATCAAAAGTATATTGCCAACTTTCTTATACAGAATCATTTGGGGTAACAAATTTAGAGGCTATGGCATGTGGATGTGTACCAGTGGTAACAAATCGTAATTCTTTACCAGAGGTTGTTGGTGATTCTGGGATAGTTGTACCATATGGAGATGTAGAAGCAACTGCTAAAGCTATGAAGATAGCAATAACTATGGATGGGGGTAAAGCTCGTGAAAGATCAAAATTATTTACTGATGAGAAGAAAATAAGTGTAATATCAAAAATTTTTGAAATTACGCCATTAGTATCAGTTGTTATTCCATCATATGATTCGGCAAAATGGCTTCCAGAAATTATTGAATCAATATTAAATCAAACATATAAAAATATTGAAATTATTGTTGTAGATGATTGTAGTAATGATAGTACATTTGAAATTATTTCAAAATATAATAATGTAAGATATTTTAAAAATCATATAAATATGGGAGAATGTGTATCTTCGAGAAGAGGATTTGATGAGGCAAATGGAGAATATATTTGTAGATTATCCTCTGATGATATGTATGCAAATATAAATAAAATAAAAAATCAAATGGAGATTATGAGAAGATCTAATGCGGATTGGTCTTATAACTCAGTAAATTGTAGTGGTGAAACACTTAAAAATTCAAAAATCACACAATCCGCTTGGATATCGTTTTCATATATAAATTTTATCACTCATATATTTGATGGTTTAATTCTTAAATTTCCATATTTATGTTTTGTATTATTGTTTTTTGGAAACCCTGTTAATAGTAGTACATTTATGTTTAAAAAATCTTCATATATGAAAAGTATTAGATGGACAACTGGAAAACGTAGGACGGATTGTGATGGTATGTTATTATATAATTTATTTTTGGACAGGTTCAAATGTGTTGTTATAAATGAAATGGGATCATTTTATAGAGTTCATCCAGGTCAAATGTCTCATAATCCAATAGCTATAAAAGATGTTAGAGCTAATAGACTTGAAATGATTGAAAAGGTTATTTGTGGTAATTATCCATTGTGGTTAAAATATACTGTTAAAATTATAAGGAGATTTATATGATTTTTGATTGGAATGATCATTATAAAGCTGGTGGTAGAAGTGGACCATCAGATTATTATGAAGTATCAGTTATATGGAAAAATATTTTATCATTATATTGTGATCTGAATAAAGATACTTTTATTGATATTGGATGTGGAGATTTAGAAATATGGAATAATAAATTACCATCACATTATACTGGGGTTGATATTTCAACAGAGATAGTTCTAAAAAATAAGAAAAAATATCCAGAATTAACCTTCATTGATTCAAATGCAGCTATTGATCTTAATATTTCAGCTGATATTGTAGTTTGTCTTAATGTTCTCTATCATGTAATGGATGATGACGACTATATTAAAATATTAAATAATATTAAAAAATATAGTAATCATTATATATTTATTGTTACATGGAACAAAAATATATTTGATAGGGGGATATTGTTTAAATTATGGGAACAGGTTGTCAACATAAAAAAAGGTAGACCTATAAATTTTAGAATTACTGATGGTGATGGTATTTATCAAAAATATAGAGATTTTCTAAAAATATCTATACCCATATTCTTTCCAGAGTTTAAATTGATAAATCAAATAATAGATAAGGATTATCCAGATGGTTCTGTATATGTTTTTGAAAAGATTTGGGTTATAACTATAAATATTACTTAATATTATATTTAATGGGATGTGTTGATTATAGTTGATGAAGTGATACCATACAAAAAAACATTCTTGAAGAGTAAAATATTCAGGGATGACCAGATTGAGATTCGTATTTACGATGGGGATGAAGATCCAACAAAGATGAATCCAAAACGCATAGGTATTTATTTGTTCAAAAATGATGAATTTATTGCTAGTGAATGGATAGAGTGCGGAAAAATTGTTGGAAATTTTGTTGTAAGTAATCCTGAGATTACAGCAGATAAAAAGAATAAGATGATAAAGAAAGCAATGGATAATATGAAGAATAAATTAAAAGAACTTGAAGATAAAGTTATTATTGATTTACAAAAAGAGGCTTTAAAACAATGACGGATTATTGGGAGAGGCATTACTCAGAAGGTGGTGTTAGTGGTCATGGTAATGTTGACGAATCACACAGATGGAAAATGAAAATATTATTTGATTGTGGATTTCATCCAGATAAATCAATTATTGATGTTAGATGTGGAGATATGGTATTTTGGAAAAATTTGCATTTAATGGATTATACGGGTATAGATATTTCATCATATCAAATTGAAAAAAATAAGAAAAAATATCCGGATTATAAATTTTATTATACAAATTCTGGTAATTTTATTGAATTACCAAAAGCAGATATTGTAATATGTTTTGATATGTTATTTCATATTATGAATGAAGATGAATATGTACAAACATTATTAAATCTTACAAATTATAGTAAAAAGAAAATATTTGTTTATACATGGGGAAATAATCCGTTTGAATCATTTATTAACAAATTTATTATTAAAAAACCATTTCAAAGAAAAGTAGTAACTGATGGTATATATCAATATTATAGAAATTATAAAAAATTTTCTAAAATTTATATTGAAGGAGAGTTTGATCTTATAAATACTTTTACAGATAAAAGATGGAAATATGGAGAAATGTATTATTATGAAATAAAGGAGGATTAAAAAATGTCACGAATTCTTATAACTGGCGGTCTTGGATTTGTTGGAAGAAATTTAGAGAGAAGATTGATAAAAGAAGGTCATGAAGTTTATATTTTTGATTTTGTTAGATCAAAAAGGGAGAGGTATTTTCATGGAGATATTATAGATTATCATAATATTTCACAAGCTTTTAAAAGTGTGAGACCAGAAGTTGTGTTTCATCTGGCGGCTAAAATATCTCGTAAAGAATGTGAAGAAGCACCTTATATGTCAATTGAGACAAATGTAGTTGGTACATTGAATGTAGTAGATTTATGTAAAGAATATTCATCAAGGCTTATTTATTCTGGATCCTCTGAGGAGTATGGAGATGCTTTCAATGAAAAGAATAATTATACAGTGAATGAGGATACTCCAATTGGCATTCCCACTTCATATTATGCTATGACTAAGAGAATGTCGGATGAAGTCATTCAATATAATGCTACATATAATAATCTTGTTGCTACAACGGTACGGTTTTGTATGTTGTATGGTGCTGAGGATGATTGTGAATATAGAAGTGCTGTAACAAGATTTATTTATGCAGCTTTAAGAAATGATGAAATTATAGCTCATAAAGATACTGAAAGATCATGGTGCTATATAAATGATGCTATTGATGCAATGATGTTGATTTTGAATAGGAAACAGGAAAAGAATTATGAATTATATAACATCAATAATGAAGAACCAGTTAGTGCAATAGATCTTGCAAAGATTGTTCGTAAATTAACAAAATCAAAATCAAAAATAAAGATAATGCCTGTAGAACCTACAATTATTCCGATTAAGAGAATGGGGTTTGAAAGGATGAGGAGTGTTTTCGGATGGGAACCAAAAATATTATTAAAAAAAGGTTTAAAAATAACAATTAAAGATATTATCAATCAAAATTATTAACCCCAATATTTAAATATCTTTAACTCCTATTTTTAATTACATGCTTGAATTGAATACTATATATTGTGGGAATTGTGTAGATATAATGAAAAAGATGGATGAATCTATTGTTGATCTTGTTGTTACATCTCCACCTTATGATGATTTAAGAGATTATGAAGGATATGAATTTGATGTGTCAAAAATAGCAAAACCATTATATAGAATAATGAAACCTGGTGGAGTTATTATATGGGTGGTTGGAGATAAGACTTATAAAGGGGGAGAAACATTGACATCATTTAAACATGCATTAGCATTTCAAGGTGCTGGATTTAATGTTCGTACAATGATTTATAAAAAAGCGGGGATGTCTTATCCCTCTAAACATTTTTATAACCGCCAGTTTGAATATATGTTTGCGTTTATTAAAGGAGAGAAAGCAAAAACATTTAATCCTATTAAAGATAGAGAGAACAAATGGGCGGGATTTAGTAATTGGGGTGATATTACAACAAGGAAGAAAAATGGTACTCTTAAATTGCAGAAAAAGAAAGAAGATAATACTTATGTAATTCCACCATATGGAAAGCGTGGTGATATATGGGAATATGCAACTGGTAAAGGAAATACATCAAGAGATTTAGAAGCATTTGAGCATCCGGCAAGTTTCCCGGAAAAATTAGTACATGATCATATTATATCATGGACAAATCCAGGTGATCTTGTATTAGATCCTATGTGTGGTGGAGGCACTACTCTTAAAATGGCAAAATTATTAGAGAGAAACTATATAGGAATGGACGTATCAGATAAGTATTGTGATATTGCAATGAGGAGATTAGCTAAGTATTAGAGGTTATGATGTCAAAATTTACAAAAATACCTATTGAGGTTGAAGCTATAAAGCTTAAAGATCCAGTTTTTCTTGAAACACTTGAAGGTAATATGCTTGCAAGAGTTGGGGATTGGCTGGTTACTGGTATAGATGGTGAACAATATCCTGTAAAACACAGAATATTTATAAAATCATTTATACCAATGGGAGAGGATAAATGTAATTACTGTTTGTATAAAACATTACATAAATGTAATTGTGATGCTCCGTGTGATAGGAATGGTGGAAAATGTGTATTTGAATGGAATAATTGGAAGTGGTAATAATGATAAAATGGTTTAAATGTGAATGGTGCCCAAAAGAATCTACATTAGAAATGGATAATTTTTATGAGGTTGAAGTTTGTGGTGTTAATCATATTATATGTTCAGATTGTAATTATCATTTAAAACTGATTAAGAGGAACTAATGAAACCGATAGCAGTTATTGATGTAGATGAAACTTTATGGGATTTTAGTAATGCATTGTACTCTGTTGTGAGACAGCGTGGATATAAATTTCCACCACCTATACGATGGACGCGATGGAATATATTTTGGGATTATTTATCAAAAGAAGAAATGTTCCCAATATTTGATGAAGTACATTCAAATCAATGTAAATATAAACCATTTCCGGATGCAAAGAAATTTCTTAATTACTTATCAAATGATTATTATATTATAATAGCATCCCATAGAAATCCCAAATTTAAAAAAGAATTGATAAAATGGCTGAAAATGTATGATCTTTATTATGATAGAGTTGATGTATCATATGATAAAACAAAACTTTTTAAAGATCCTAGAGTGAGTATAGTTGTTGATGATCGTGATGAAACATTAAATATTGCAATAGATCATAATATTAGAGCTATGGGGCTACAAAGACCTTGGAATATAAATGGTATAAAACAAAAATGTAAATTATTTCCAACTCTTACATCAATAAAAGATTATTTATCCGAGGGAGATAATAATGGTAATTGATAATAATAGATCGGAACTATTAAATATATTTTAACTAATAATATAATATGAATTTTAAATTATCAAATAATTATTTAAATATAACTAAGAATAATGTTTTTAAAGAATATTTTAAAAAATCTTTAATATTGTGCGGTATAACATTATTTATTGGAATTATTATTGGATATTTAATGGGTGCTAATTATACTATATCAGCAGTAAAATATGTCGTTATAGATAGTGGATCTGCTCAATTGATGATAGCAACACAAAATTCAAATATTTTAAGATTATTGGCTACATTCTTTAATAATTTATTAGTAGCTGGGTTAATATTGATAATACCAATTCATTTATTTAATTTACTCAAATCTCATACAGAAAATTGGACAAAAAAATCTATATTTACTTTTATAAATCCAGTATGGTTTGCATATCTTTTAATATCAGTTCAAATGTTAATGGTTGGAAATTTTATAGGGTTTGCAATTCCTATTATAAATAACAATTTGCTTGTGATAACCTCTCTTGTACCACATGGTATTATAGAAATACCAATAATATTAGCATCTGGTGCAGTTGGTATGTCTTATGCAAGTAGAAATGTAAATTTTAATTTTTCTTATAATGATGTATTAACTTTTTTTATTAGAATAATAATACCTATTATTATGATAGCTGCATTTACAGAAACTTTTATAACACCAATGTTTGTAAATTTAATAAAATAGAAAAAATTATCCGGTGACGAAGTTTACATCTTCGGCACGAATAACTTTACGACCAGCATGATTTGCAGCTGCAACAGCTTCTTTTGTGAGCTTTGCAAGATACTCCTCTGCCTTTGCCGCCATAGCGACAGCCGCTTCTTTTCCAACCTTGGTTGCACCATTCTGCTTTGCGATACGTGCGGCTGCTGCCGCGCTGATTGCTGGTCTCTTTGGCTTAGCTTCAGCCTTCGGTTTAACGTTCTGTTTAACATCTACCATTCATTTCACCTATATACAATGGTAATCATCTATTTATATAGTTTATCATTGTTATGGATTTAAAATTGTAAATTGGAATAGGCAAACCTTTATTATTTATAAGTAACTAATAATTAGTTATGAAAACAGATAAAAAAAAGGGTAAACGAGGTAGACCGAGAAAACATCCAATTAAAATAGAAACAGAGCCAGCTATAAAACGGGGGCGTGGTAGACCACCTAAAGTTAAAGATTTGAAAAATATTGAAATGGTAAAGAAAAAAGAAGATATAAAAGAAGAAAATTATGTAGAACCAAAAATTCATAGAAAAATTAGAGTTTTTAGATTTGATAGATCTATATTTCATGCTTTTGCTAAAAAATTTAATGGTGATTTAATAACAATGAGTTATATTGTTGATAAACTCATGAGCAAATATTTAGATCATAAAATAAAAATTGATAAGATGGATAAATCATTTAAATATTATCGAGAATGGTGTAAAGGGAGCCCACCTCTAGAACCAGTTGGATCAAATGATCTTGCACAAGCTAGTGCAGTTTCGCGGGGAATTCCATTACAATATAAATATTCACTTATTATAGACGAGGATACTTATAATAAATTTCAAAAACATTATGATTATTATCCACCATTTCTTATAAATATACTGGTGAAAATGTATTTGAATGAAGAAAATAAAATAAGTATAGATATAAGAAAAGCGTCTGGATGGTGTAACTTTGAATAGGGTATCAAAAGAACAGTGGTTTTTAAATGTTGCACTCGATTGTGCGATGCGCAGTACTTGTTTAAGAAGAAAATATGGTGCTATCATTGTTGATCCCGATAATTTTATTTTAGCGACAGGGTATAATGGCTCTCCAAGAGGAGTTACAGATTGTTTAGATCTAAAGTCTTGCTGGAGAGAAGCTATGGGTATCCCATCGGGTCAGTTTTATGAAAAATGTATGTCTGTTCATGCGGAAATGAATGCTCTTTTACAAGCAGGTAAAGCTGCAAAAAATGGTACAATGTATTTATCGGGATATGATGTAAAAACTCAAAATATTCCAGATAATATGATTCCTTGCTCTTTATGTACAAAATTACTTATAAATTCCCAAGTGAGAAATGTGATAATGATGGATGGGGATATTGTAAATTATAAATATAAAATAATGACCCCACTTCAAATATGGAAGATAAGAGAGAGAGAAATATTAAGTCCATGTTAAATCTATTTATATAGATGCGATAAAGATTTATATATGCGAATAAAGTATATAATAATTTTATCTTTTATCCTTCTGATGATATGTCCGGTAATAGGAGCCCAAATAAATCTTGGTGATGGATCGTTTGGAATAGCTTCTGGTGATATGTTCGAATTAACTGGTAAAATGCAATCAGCATCATCAATGGGATATTTGTGGCTATTTACTTTTGCTCAAAATGGAAATATTTATGGAGCTCCATTAAATATATCTTCGGGTGAATTTACATCGAGAGTGTATAATACAAGAAATTTATCAGAGGGGATTTATACAGTGGTTGTACAATCAGCTGGTAAAAATGGAGTTCAGGAAGTTATCTATAACGAATCACAGCAAAAGTTTATTAGTCCTTGGATATATGTCACTCCTATAAAGGCATCTGATAATCCTTATATAAAGATCGCACAGATTGAAAAATTTTGTATAGATAATAAACAATATTGTGATGATACATTTTATACAGCAAATGTAACTATTGAAAAACCATTTGTTAAATTTACAGATATGTATCAATATTCTTATAGTGATATTTATCAAGGAAAAAGTGGGGAAAGGGATATTACAAAAAGTGGATTGTTGCTAGTTGGTGGAACAACAAATTTAAATCCAGATAATCCAATAACAATTGTTTTAGATTACAACCAGACGGTTACAGCTGTAACAAAATCTAATACATATGGATATTACACATGGCAAGCATTTTTAGATATTTCTAAATTAAGACCTGGATCTCATAAAATTTTAATATCATCACCCAAAACTGATAATATGGTATCAAATCTTGAAATCGGACTTACAATTCCAACACCAACTCCAACGCCGGTTAAAATTAAAGTAGTATCTAATAGTTTTGAATCATCACAGCCAACTGATATAGGAGTGCCTGTTGGTGGAGCTCCTATATCAAATCCAGCGCCAGTTCTTACTATGATTCAATCTCAACCAAAACAATTTGTTCCTATTCTAACACCAACTCCAACGCAGGAGGTAATTGAATCAAAACCTGGAGCCAAATCTATTGAACCTAAAACAACTAACAAAATTGAATATAGTCCAATTGCGGTTGATGCAACACCTGTATCAAATAAAATTCCGATAGATCTAATATATATAATTATTGGATTATTTATATCGATAACTTTATTTGTATTACGTAAAAAGGTTTAAATAATGTTACTACAAAGTATTATAATGCAACTGATAGTAAAAGTAAAAATACAACTAGGTGATAAGAACTAAATGAATAATAACCAGGAACTATTAGAACTTACAGATGATCAAATATCAAAAAAATTTAGAGTTGATGGGCATTGGGGTCTTGCAATTGGTATTGATTTAGAAAGATGTAATATGGATAAAATAACCAATCCAGATATTATTCGTGATTTTGTAATAGGTGTTTGTGATTATATTAACATGAAACGATTTGGAGAGCCAATTATTATTAAATTTGGTAATGATCCTAAATTAAGTGGATATTCTCTTATGCAACTTATAGAAACATCATCTATTACTGGTCATTTTAAAGATTTTGATGGTAGTGCTTTTCTTGATATATTTAGCTGTAAAGCTTATTCACCACACGCAACAGCTAATTTTTGTAAAAAATACTTTAATGCACAAAAATTAAAAATTTGTTATATTACTTATCGTGATTAAATTTATATATCCATAAAACCATTATTTATTATGAATTTTGATAAAGTAGCAGTTTGTGGTAGTCATTCTTGTGGAAAAACTACGTTAATAAATGAATTAAAAAAACATATGATTTTTGAAACACATCCTTTAATAGCTGAATTAGCTGCAAAATTTGATCCAAAATTAAGATTAAAAATGGAAACACAATTCCAGATAATGCAAAGACAGGTTATTGCAGAAGTTACTTTTACAAAAAATTATGGTAAATTTCTTAGCGATAGAAGTATAATAGATAATCTTGCTTATTCAACACTCGTTAATAAAGCTTATAAAAATGATAGTATTTATAGAAAATGTATAGGGTTAGCATATTCTCATTTATATTCACTGATCCCACCATATGATCTATTGATATTTGTTGATGAAATTTTACCTTATAAAGAAGCAGATCATAGAAATTTTAGTACATATAAAGAACAAGAATTTATCTATGAATTTATTAAAACAGAATTAAATAAAACAAAAATCCCAGTTATAGTAATAAGTGGATCAACAAATCAAAGATTAGTAACTATTCTTGATTTTATTTCCAATAATCAAAATAAATAAAATCATTTTTATACTTTTAAATTAAATAGTAATCATAGTGATATTTATGTCAGATAAATGTAAGTACCGATTTGTATTGCACGAGCACTATGCTTCCCATCATCATTTTGATTTTAGACTTGAAAGATATGGAATTTTAAAAAGTTGGGCTCTTCCAAAAGGATTGCCAACAAAAATTGGAGATAGAAATCTTGCCGCACAAGTTCCAAATCATCCCTTGTCATATATAAATTTTAGAGGAACAATTCCGAAAGGTGAATATGGTGCTGGTATAGTATCTATAGCTGATTCTGGTTGCTATCAACTAATTTCATGGAATGATAGAAAAATTGAAATTGTTCTTGAAGGAAAAAAATATAATGGAAAATACGTTATGGTTCCATTTGCTGAAAAAGGTCAATGGCTCATAATGAAAGTAAAGATGCGATAACTTAAATACTCATAATGTAAAATAATGTTGATAAAATATATGAAAAAAGGTAAAAATAAAATTAAATTCAATAAACAAGCCATTAAACAAATGGTTAAAAAGTTGAAAGGAAAAGATATTTCTATTGATATGATTGAAGAAGTTATTCCCAACGTG
>Ga0315295_10004709_pt1 | contig 11650 bp, 11 predicted proteins | sample YL17G14_0_MG_FD_204453 | JGI IMG/M metagenome (GOLD analysis project Ga0315295, IMG submission 204453) | Sediment microbial communities from Yellowstone Lake, YNP, Wyoming, USA - YL17G14_0 | ecosystem: Environmental > Aquatic > Freshwater > Lake > Sediment | place: USA: Wyoming | collected...
AACCATTTCTTCAAATTATCTAAATACCAACAACAGTTAATCGATCTTATTACAAGTGATGCACTTTACATCATCCCTGAATTCCGAAAAAATGAAGTCCTATCGTTTCTCAAGCAACCACTCCAGGACATTTCGATATCACGAACGAATGAACGGGCAAAAAACTGGGGAGTCCCGGTTCCCAATGATCCGACACAACGTATCTATGTCTGGTTTGATGCGCTCAACATTTACCAATCCGGTATCGGATTTGAGTGGGATGAAAAAAACTACGAGAAATGGTGGCCTGCTGATATCCATGTGATCGGCAAAGGAATAACCCGATTCCACGCAATCTATTGGCCGGCATTCCTTCTTTCTGCAAACCTCAAGCTTCCCAAAATAATTTTCATCCACGGCTACCTTACGGTAGACGGCCAAAAGATGAGTAAAACTGTAGGAAATGTCATTGATCCGTTTGAACTTGTAAAAAAATACGGAGCAGATCCTCTGCGGTATTATTTTTTACGGGAAATCCCGCCCTTTGCCGATGGCGATTTTTCCGAACGGAGATTTAAGGAATTGTATAATGCAGACCTCGCTAATGGTCTCGGAAATCTTGTAGCAAGAGTAGCTAAATTGGCTTGCGATATACGATGTACGATGTACGATGTACGATTTGAAAATATTTATAAAGGAGAATATAAAAAGACGCTGGAGGAATTCAGATTTAATGATGCGCTTGCCGGTATTTGGGAACTCGTGAAAGAGACGGATAAATATATTGATGAGCACGAACCATGGAAACTTCAAGGGAAACAACTCGAAGATGTGTTAGTGAAAGCGATTGACAATATTCGTACGATTGCATCACTTCTTCAACCCTTCCTTCCGGAAACTTCAGAAAAAATCCTCACGCAATTCAAAGGACCGACAATTCTGTCGCAACCGCCACTATTTCCGAGAATACAGTAACATAATTTTCAAATCACAAATCACAATTTTCAAAGAAATTTCAAATTACAAATCTCAAACATATTCCCTGCAAAGCAGGGACTATTGAAAATTTAAAATTGAAAATTACTTTTATGTATATCGATACCCATTGCCATCTCACATTTCCGGAATTTGACGAAGACAGAACCACAGTTATTTGTAATGCAAAAAAAGCAGGAGTAAAGGAATTCCTCATTCCCGGAGCAAGCATCGGATCTTCCTATAAAGCTGTTTCGTTTGCCAGAAGTCAAAAAAATGGAATATTTGCCTCTGTCGGCTGCCATCCGTATGAAACAAAAAATTTTCCGGATGTGAGACAGTTGGAAAAAATAATTGAGGAAAAAGTCGTTGCCATCGGAGAATGCGGGCTGGATTACCACGCATATAAAGGATTTCCGGCTGTGGGCAAAAAAGAAGAACAAAAGCAGTTATTTTATGAACAATTGCGTCTTGCTCTCAAACACCATCTTCCGGTCATCATCCATTGCCGCGAAGCGTACGAAGACATCTTTGATGTTCTGGACAGCCTTCCTTCTATACCGCGGGGTGTCTTTCATTGTTTTTGCGGAGGCCCGGAAGATTTAAAGCAGGTGGAAAAACGGGGATTCTATTTCGGCATTGACGGCAATGTGACGTATTCCAAACAGCTTGCTCTCACCGTCCCCCTTATCCCTCTTTCCAAACTTTTGCTGGAAACCGATTCCCCGCTTCTTCCTCCGACTCCTCACCGGGGAAAGCGCAACGAACCAAAATACATCCCTCTTATTGCCAAAAAAATTGCTGAATTGAAAGGGTGTGATATTAAAGAGGTGGAAGAACAGACAACGAGAAATGCACAAGCGTTATTTCAACTTTAGAGCGCGCGGGGAGCGTAAAAAATTTTATTCGGCTTCACTTCCTCTTTAGGAAAAAAAGCTCATGGAGAGATGTGGCATGGAACTGAAGACCGAAAAAATTTTTTATGCGACCGCAAGCGCGCCACTAAAGAAAAGGTGAGAGCGGTAGCCTGCCTGCCGGCAGGCAGGGACCCGCATCGATAAAATATGGTAAAATAGGCACAGCTTGTCTTTATGCGCCGACTCATAGAAATTACCATCCCTCTCTCTGCATGGCTTCTCATCACCATGCCTCTCTGGCTTTCCTTTTGGCATCCGGCGCTTGTTGCCTACCTCATCATCACCTTTGACATATACTGGTTTTACAAATCATTTTCCCTCGCATACTATGCCATCCGTTCATTTTTAACCATGCAGGCGCACATAAAAGTTGATTGGATAAGCGAGGCGAAACGACAAAAAAATTTCGCCAAACTTCATCATGTCATCATCATCCCCCAATTTAAAGAACCGATCCATATTTTGAGGCGGACTTTGGACAGCCTTTCGTCCCAGGATTTTCCAAAAAAACGATTGTTCGTCGTTTTGGCAACGGAAGAGAAAGATGAAAAACACGAAGAAACCGCACAAATATTGCTCAAAGAGTATGGCAAAAAATTCGGAAAATTTATCGTCACAATCCATCCGCTTCTTGCGGGAGAAGTTGCCGGTAAATCTTCCAACATGGCATTTGCCGGAAAACATATCGTTTCCGTATTACAAAAAGACAACATTGATTTGGCTCTTACGACGGTAACCTCGTGCGATGCGGATGCCATGCTCCACCCGAAGTATTTTTCCTATCTTTCGTATATGTTCCTGACGGATCCGGATCGGCAGTATCATTTTTACCAAGGGGCCATCCTTTTCTATTCCAATATCTGGCGGATACCTCTTCCCAATAAAATGTTTAACACAATCGGCAGCATCTGGAATTTTTCACTTCTCTCCCAACCAAACCGGTTTATCAACTTTTCTACATACTCATTATCGCTTCAGACTGTTGTCGATGCCGGTTTTTGGGATACCGATGTCATCCCGGAGGATTATCATCTCTATTTCAAGGTGTACTTCACGAAAGGAAAAAAGGTTGCCACTCATGGGTTGTTCCTGCCGGTTCTTGTGGATGCAGCGGAAAGCACGGGATTTTTTCGGACGTTTGTCAACCAATATGAACAGTCAAAACGATGGGCGTGGGGAGTCTCGGATGTCCCCTTTGTCATCATGAATGCATGTGTTCATAAAGAAATCGTTTTTACCGACCGGCTAAGAAGAATCATCCTTCTTTTAGAACAGCATATATTTTGGCCAAGCAACTGGTTTTTGCTTACCTTAGGGAGCACTCTTCCTCCCCTTATCAATCCCGACTTTGCCCGAACCGTCCTTGGACACAATCTTGCCAGAATCTCCTCGGGAATACTCACGCTGTCTGCAATATTTTTGGTGATTGTTTTTATCATTGACTGGCGCATCAAACCTTCCCGGCCGAAAGAGTATGCCATGTGGAAATTGCCGTTTCTGTACCTGCAGTGGTTTACGCTTCCGATTATTTCCTTTTTCCTCTCTGCTCTCCCTGGACTGGATGCGCATACGCGGCTTATGCTGGGAAAACGATTGGAATATCGGGTAACGGAGAAGGTATAATCATAATAAGTTCGTAAAGTTATTGAGTGAAAAGTTATTGAGTTATTTGAACTTTATGAACTTTATAACTTTTAACTTTATGAACTTTTTATTCACTCACACCCCACTTTTCTATTTTATCCAGAGCTTCTGGCGTGATGAGGCATTTTCCATATTATTAGCCCAACAACCGTTAAGCGTGATTTTCCAAAAAACGTCCGTTGAACCGCCAGTTTATTACTTGCTTCTTCATTTCTGGATAAAATTATTCGGCACAAGCGAAATAGCTGCAAGGAGTCTCTCGTTTATTGGGTTTGCACTGGCTACCATTGTGGTTATTGAATGGGCCCATATACTTTTTAAAAACCATTGGCTCTCAAAATATACACCGCTTCTTTTTTTTCTCAATCCGATGCTCCTTTACTATGCGTTTGAAGTTCGGGCATACGGATGGTATATCTTTTTTGCCACACTTTCACTTTTTGCGTATGACCAGAAAAAATGGCGTCTGTACCGAATTGCGGTTATTCTTGGAATTTATACGCATTTGTACTTAGGCATTATCCCCTTTGTACACGTAATTCATTACGCATGGACAAAAAAACGTGCACTCTATTCCCGGTCCGCCAGCTGGCGGAGGGGCATCTCAAACTTTTTCAAAGATCCATTTGTTACATCGATCCTTATCATCGGTATCTCTTTCATTCCATGGATCATTCGCCTCTTTATGGAACTTGGAAAATTCAAAAATTCGTGGTACTTTCCTGTAGATTTCCACCTTATCCGGTCAGTACTGGGAAATATGTTTCTGGGATATGAAGGGACGCCGTGGTATCTGTGGGGATGGACGCAAATTCTTTCCGTCATCCTTTTTATCTTTTTTTGTATTGCTTGTATCCCAAAACAAAACAGGGGCAAAACCGTCCCATTGTTTCTCATGATCTTTATTCCTCTTATTATTGTTATCAGCATCTCGTTTGTGAAACCGCTTTTTGTAAATCGCTATCTTATTTTCGTCACGATTGCCCAGACAGTACTCCTCTCCTATACGATCAAATCATTTTCAAATACAACGTACCAAAAAATTCTTGCCGGATGTATCTTTGCCGGAGTTATTGCATTTAATATTTGGTATCCGTTGCAACACCCGAAACCTGATGTAAGAAAAACATTTCAGGAAGTCAATCTTCTGAAAAATCCACACGATATGATCGTTGCATCCGATGCGATAATTTTTTTGGAAACGCTCTATTATGCAGAAGATAAAAAGAGCGTTCGGTTGTATAATCCGAAAAATGTTCCGTTTCCTTGGTATATCGGTGAGACTGTTTTTTCCCCCGAATATCAAATTTCATCATTTCCCACATACCCTAGCCGTGCGTTTTTGATAAAACCCGATGGATCATACATAATGACGTATTATCTTCCTGAAAACCTATGAATATAGTGATGAAAAACGAAGTTGACAAGCTTGCCTCTTTACATAAAAATACGAACATCCTCTGGTCAAGCAGGATGACTGTTTTATTGATATTCTCCTGCCTGACACTCCTTCTTATATCATGGAATAAACTCCCCTTAGAGGTGCCTCTTTGGTATTCTAAGCCCTGGGGAGCGGATCGGCTTGCTCCCCCTTTGTATCTTTTCCTTTTACCCGGCGCCAGTTTTGGCTGGTATATCATCAATTCTTTTATTTCTGTCCATGTGACAAAAGATCATCTGGTGTTTTCACAGATACTCTTCTTAAGCTCGCTTTTGGTAAGTATATTTTCTTTTGTCACCCTTGGCATGATCATATGGATTATCAGCTAATGCTTTCTATCGCCGCTGCATTTGCCCTTGCATTTACCTCCACATACCTGGTAACCCCGTGCGTTATCACATTTGCAAAGCGACATGGACTCGTTGACGATCCGAAAAAACGGTATCATCCGGCTCATACGCATAAGGGAATCATTCCCAGAGCTGGCGGTTTGGCGCTTTTTTCCGGCATTGCCATTGCTTCAATAGTCTTGCTGCCAATCAATCGTTTGTTCAAAAGCGTCATGATTTCTTCAATACTTTTGGTTGCTATTGGACTTTTAGATGATAAAAAAGACGTGAATCCGTATATCAGACTTGTGACGAATGGCATTGCTGCCCTTATTGTTATTCTTGCAGGAGCAAGTGTGCCGTATATCACCAATCCGTTCACCGGAGGCATTATTTCACTCTCATCCAAAGCACTCACTCTCCCTCTTTTTGGAAATAATGCAATCCTTCTTCTTTCCGATTGTGTTGCATTTATTTGGATCATGTGGACGATGAGCATCGTCGGTTGGTCATCAGGAGTAGACGGACAAATGCCGGGGTTTGTCGCAATTGCCGCAGCCGTATTGGGAATTCTGTCACTTCGCTTCAGTATCGCCGACCCGTCGCAAATTCCGGTTACACTCCTTGCATTCATCGTGGCGGGCGCATTTTCCGGATTTATCCCATGGAACTTTTATCCGCAAAAACTCATGCCCGGGTACGGCGGAAAAACACTCGCAGGATTTTTCCTTGCTCTTCTTGGAATTCTCTCGTACGCAAAACTCGGAACTGCACTTCTTGTCCTTGGAGTTCCTATGATTGACGCTGTGTATACGCTGGTTCGCCGGTTTATCAAACGGTCTTCCCCGGTGAAAGCTGACCGCGGGCATCTCCACCATAAACTTCTCGAGTTAGGATGGGGGAGGCGCAGGATTGCCTTGTTTTACTGGGGAGTGTCGGCTATACTGGGAATGATCGCGCTTGTAGTCAAAAGCCAGCAAAAACTGTTTGCGCTTTTATTGTTTAGCGTCATCATCGGAGGGTTTCTTTTATGGGTCAACTTCTTTTCTCACTTTTCAAAACAGCAAGACCCAGACAGTGGCTGAAAAACGTCGCTGTTTTTACTACCATCCTTTTTACCGGACAATTGTTAAACGGAAAAGCATTCAACGCAACGCTCTGGGCGTTTGTAGCGTTTTGCCTTTTATCCTCTTCATCATATTTTATCAATGATATTTTGGATATTCCCAAAGACAAAAAACATCCATTTAAAAAATTCCGGCCTATTGCAAGCGGCAAGCTGCCTTTGTCTCTTGCGTGGATAAGCGCAATTCTTTTGTTAGGTGTTGGCATTTCCATCAGCATCATCTTAGGAAAATCTTTTTTCATTCTGGCATTGGTTTTTATGACGTTGCAATACAGTTATTCATTTGTTCTCAAACATAGAAGCATTATCGATATTTTAGCAATCACGGCCGCGTATTTTTTACGCGTCTACGCCGGAGAAATGGCGACAGGGTATCACATCTCCATATGGCTTGCTTTGGCAGCATTGTCGCTTGCGCTTTTTTTGGCGGTTGGAAAACGGAGGGCTGAATTAACCCTCATCCAGGGGTATCAGGGAGTATTACCCAAAGACACCAGGGAAACGCTTTCCCGATATTCGGAAAAACTTTTGGATACGTTTACTGCAATGTTTGCCACGTCAACGTTTATCACGTACGCGTATTACACATTTTTGGAAAAACCTCTGAACCGCGGATTTTTCTTCCACGGGTACAATGAATTTGCCGGTGAACTGCCTGATAGGAAATGGATGATGGTCACGATTGTTTTTGTTCTTTTCGGCATCATGCGGTACATGCAGCTTATTTACGAGGGTAAAGGCGAATCGCCGGAAAAAGTTTTAACGTCTGATCTTCCGCTTCTTTCAACCGTCATTCTCTGGGGAGTAAGCGTCTTTTTGATCGTCTACGGAATTGGAGGATAGTTATTCCACTTTTTGTGCGTATTGAGAGGAAATCCATCCGCTTTTTGTCGCTTCCAGTTGAATTTTAAACCAATCACTCTTCTCATCTATGATCGAATATTTTTCACCCGGTTTCACACGCGCAAGTTCAGCTGATGTCGTTGCCGCATCGCTCCTCACGCGCAAAAATCCGGTCGGCGTATCTTTGATAAGCGCGTAGGGTTTTGTGGGGTCCGCGCTTGTTGATTTTGTCGGTGTGGGTTTTGGAGAACCGGTCGGTGTAGGACTTCCTTTGGGTGTCGGTTTGGTATCAGTTGGTTTTGCTGATGAGGTTGCTTGTGAATCTGATGAAGATAATCCTCCTCCTGGCGCTAAGCTCAGTTTTATGGATGCAATCAACCGATATCCTGCGTTTAATTTAATTTTTATCGTTCTTGTCAAAAATCCTCGGGAAACAACGGAAAGCGTATGGTCTCCGGGAGTAAGATCGGAAATGATCATGGGTGAGATGCCTTTGGGTTCATCATCCAAAAGAACGTTTGCTCCGTCAGGCGTTGTCACAACGGAAAGCTCAGATTTTTTTCCGGTCATTTTTTCAAGCCACAACACGTATGAGGATGTGGTGAGGTCGGATTCAGACAATGATACGTCCACGTAGGTCAGGGTGTTTGGTGAAATTTTTATTTTTTCCTGAAAATTGGCAAGCGACACTGCTCCCGTGTCAGGTGTAATCTTTAACGTATATTCTCCGGCGTTTACTTTATATGACGTTTTGCCAATCGGCGTTCTTCCTATGTGTTTCTCGTCCAAAAACACGCTGGCAGACGGCTGACTTTCCACTTTCAACTCTCCCTGCTTTGGCGCCCGCGACCGAACAACAGTGATGACAATGCCGATAGTGACAAAAAGAAGAACAGTACCTATGAGAAATCCCACCTTTTGCTTCATGATGGCCTGATAGTAGCACAAAGGGCAAGTTTTAGGCAACTCTACCCTACTTTTTTAGCAAAGCAGGAAATCCACTCGACATATCGTTTGTCCGGCCACCGGTCATGGGAATTCCAGGTATAGAGTTCGACAATGGCAAACCCTGCGCTTTTCATACACTTTTTGATCTCATCCAACTCAACCAATGTGAATTTGCGAAGCTCATAAGATGCAAGACCATCTTTGATGTCCGCTTTTCCTTTTCCCTGTTTCATTAAAAGAAAAAGAATTCCATTCTCCGTTAATATCCGGTGAAAAGATTGAATCACCGGCAACATATCTTCTCTTTTTAAATGAATAAGAACTGCACAGGCAAAAATTCCATCGAATGAATTTGCAGGAAAATGAATTGAGCGCACATCTTGAATAAGATACTTTACATGAGTTGATTTTTGTTTTGCAAGGTTGAGAAGTTTTTTTGACAAATCAATACCTGTTACATGAAATCCTTTCGTATAAAAATATTCGCTGTCTCTTCCGGCTGCGCATCCGGCATCCAGTATCGATCCTCCTTTTTTTACGAGATGAATAAATTTCTCCCGTTCAATCTCCGGAGTATATGCAATATTTCCTTTTGCATAATCCTCTGCAATTTTATCGTATACCGCAATTACTTTTTTTAAATAATCATCCATAGATTACCTATGAAATCGCTTTTTATAATGTGCAACGTCATATTGCGTAATAAGTGATAATGGGGTTGGCAGGTGATCAATCGGAAACCACTTAATCTCATCGCATTTTTCCGGTTCCATAATTTTCGGAGTACTCCCTTTTTTGAGTTTTGCTAAAAATGTTGTCGGCACCCAATGTTGTTTATCCGAGGGGATAATATGATTTGCTGCTGGAAATTGTTCAAGTAGTTCGATGTCTATACCCAATTCTTCCTTTATTTCCCGATGTATTGCATCTTCAAGAGTTTCATTGAATTCAACTGCTCCGCCCGGAATCTCCCAGCATCCCCGCTCGTTTGATGCTCGCTGACTCCGCTTACACAAAAGCACCTCTCCTTTATCATTAAGAATCATCGCCCCGACCGATACGCCGATATAATCAATCCCGCGTTTCATACGCTAATTATACTAAAAACCCCGCTTTCGCGGGATTTTTAGGTTTATACTTTTTTTCTTTGTTCTTTATATCTCAGTATCTTTGTCTCTTTATATCTTTTTTAGTAGTCCATTCCTCCCATTCCTCCCATACCTCCGGCTCCTCCCTGTCCGCCGGCTGGCGGAGCTTTTTCAGGAAGATCAGTCACCAATGCCTCGGTCGTAAGGACCATCATCCCAACGGATGCGGCGTTTTGAACCGCAGTCCGGGTCACTTTTGCAGGATCCAAAATTCCCGCTGTCAGCATGGACCTGAATTCCATCGTCATAGCGTCAAATCCATAATCCAAAACTTTGTTCTCTTCAACAGTCTTCATAACCCACCCATCATCAGCACCTGCATTTTTAGCTATCCACCGGATGGGCTCACCGAGTGCTGTATAAAGAATATCGATTCCAATTTTTTCATCTTGTATTTTCAGGGAATCTCTGAGCTTCAAAAGCGCAGCTCTTGCCCGAAGAAGCGCAACTCCTCCGCCCGGAACAATACCTTCCTCAAGTGCTGCCTTTGTCGCAGCAACCGCATCGTTGACGCGCTCTTTTTTATCCTTAAGTTCAATTTCCGTTGCAGCTCCGACGTTGATGACAGCGACACCTCCTGAGAGTTTAGCAAGTCGTTCCTGCAACTTTTCTTTATCAAAGTCACTGGTTGTATCTCCAATTTCCCGTTTAATCTGGGCAATTCTGGCTGTAAGAGCAGCTTTCGGACCTTTCCCTCCGATTATCCGGCAGTTCTCTTTATCTGCCCAGACTTTATCCGCACGTCCGCAATCTTCGACCGTGATGTTTTCCAGTTTCCGTCCGGTGTCCTCAGAGATGACCGTGCCGCCGGTAATAGTGGCGATATCATCAAGCACTGCCTTTCGTCTATCACCAAAACCCGGAGCTTTGACTGCCAACACATTAAATGTTCCCCTGAGTTTATTCACCACAAGGGTTGCGAGCGCTTCACCGTCAATCTCATCAGCAATGATGACCAGGTTTTTGGAAACTTTGATGAACTTTTCCAAAAACGGCAGAAGATCGGAAATTGCTGAAATTTTCTTATCAGTAATGAGGATATACGGATCCTCAATTTCCGCTTCCATCCTATCCGGAATTGTGACAAAATATGCAGATGCATAACCTTTATCAAACTCCATCCCCTCTTTGTATTCAATTTCCATAGTCAGGCCTTTGCCTTCCTCAACAGTCACAACTCCATCTTTCCCTACTTTTGCAAGCGCTTCCGCAATCATGGATCCGATTTTTTCATCTTGAGCAGAAATGGTTGCGACCTTGGCAACATCAGCGTCTTTGACAGTCTTACTCATTTTTTTGATTTCAGAGACAACTGCTTCAACGCCTTTTTCCATCCCAACTTTGAGAATCATGGGGTTGGCTCCAGCTGTCACATTTTTAAATCCTGCGTTGATAATGGATTGTGCCAGAAGTGTAGCGGTTGTGGTGCCGTCTCCTGCAACATCATTGGTTTTGCTGGCCGCTTCTTTGACCAGTTGTGCGCCCATGTTTTCAAATGGGTCTTCAAGGTCGATCTCTTTGGCGACTGATACGCCATCATGGATGACATTCGGTGCTCCCCATTTTCTATCAATTGCGACATTTCTACCTTTTGGCCCAAGTGTCGTCACCACTGCTTTTGATAAAATATTGACGCCTTTGACAAGTGCCGTCCGTGCATCATCGGAAAATTTAATTTGTTTTGCCATATATACTCCTTTTCTAGAAGCTCTTTCTAATCCAAAGGATTAGATTAGAGATTCTTGAACCCTTCCGAAGCGCTTCCGCCCAAGGCGGATAAGCGTAGGCGGGCTAATCAATAATACTTATTTCACCACCACCAAAATATCCTTCTGCTCCACAATCATCCACTCTTGCCCTTTCACTTTCACTTCCTGTCCTCCCCATTTTTTATACATCACCGTATCTCCAACACGAACAACCATTTTTACTTTCTTACCATGATCATCAGTTGTTCCGGGCCCGATAGCCATGACGACTCCTTTTTGGGGTTTTTCTTTTGCAGAATCAGGAAGTACGATGCCGGAAGGTAATTGATCTTCTCCTTCGAGGGGTTTAATGAGAACATTATCAAATAATGGCTGAATGTTTAACTTACTCATAAAATTACTCTTTCTAGAAATTCTTTCCAATTCAAAGAATTGGATTAGAATTTCTTGAACCCGCCGAAACGCCTCCGCCCAGGGCGGATAAGCGAAGGAGGGCTAAATATTTTTTTACTTTACTTCTTAATCTTTCTCTGGCAGTCTTTTGAAGTGACTGCTATTTTACGTTCGGAAAAAAATCTTGTCAAGGGGGAG
>Ga0315295_10004710_pt1 | contig 11649 bp, 11 predicted proteins | sample YL17G14_0_MG_FD_204453 | JGI IMG/M metagenome (GOLD analysis project Ga0315295, IMG submission 204453) | Sediment microbial communities from Yellowstone Lake, YNP, Wyoming, USA - YL17G14_0 | ecosystem: Environmental > Aquatic > Freshwater > Lake > Sediment | place: USA: Wyoming | collected...
CACGCTGGCCGCATCAGCCGCGCTCTCCCAGCCGGAACGAAATGAGCCATCTCAGGAGGTCCCTGCAGGGATGACAAAGCCATCGCAGCCCCAGGTTGAGAAGAGAAACCCCGGTGCGTGGCAGAATTTTGTGTGCCAGTTATGTGGTAACGCGATTCAGATATCCCCTGCCTTTGGGCTAAAAGAGGTGAAGTGCAGCAAATGTAATCAGAGGATCGTCTTTGAGTGATTTACCCTGGCAGAGGAGATCTTCCCCAGAAGATCAGGGGAGAAACGTGACATCTCCACCACACCAGGGGGGAGGGAACCCAAGGTGGTATAGTCAAGGTACGAACCCATGGCCCAACCAGATTCACAATGCGCGGTAAAGATCAAGCGCGATAATATGCATTTCCCCTCCCCCCTGGTGGGGGAGGGACAGGGAGAGGGGGGGGTAATGTGCGATGGATGGCAACATCTCTGAAAAAGTGCGCAAGAACTGGATGACCCATTATTCCTTGAGGCCGACCCATGCCGAGGGCGGGCCGATGAGGACGAAGGGCGCCGGATTTATGGGACCTCCGCCTAAAGCCATGTAGCCTGCGCATATGAAGAGATGCTCGTTGATCTGACGCACCTCGTCGTGCATGGAGTGGATCAATCCGGTATTAAAAGTGCTGTAATCAAGGTGGAAAGAGTCCTTTTCGTCCTTTCCGATGGTGGTCGGTCCGATCCAGGTCCTGAACTTCCGGGTACGCAAGACCTGCCGCTGCCCGCTGGTGGGGCCAGCGGAGAACAGGTTATACCCATATCCGCTCGTCTTTTCGGCAGGGAGAAAGGCCTTCCCTTCCCAGTGCGTGTTCAGGGTGATGTTCCCGGTGGGGAAAATATGATGCGTGAAGTAGATGCTGGCCGGACCCAGCACCCCACCCTTGAGTACCTCTGCCTGGTACTCCCCCTGCATGGATCGGAAATCAGGTGTCTCGGCGGCATAGAAGAGCTGCATGGTTTCTGAACGGGAGAGCCTCTTCACATCTTCAACGAAGGCCTGCGCGGGATCCTTGCCGAGAATCTCCCCCATAATCCTGCCATCCGGTTTTCTGGGGCCAGCCTGGAGAATATTAACCGCAGTCAGGGCAAGGTTTGAGAACGCGGCTGCTCCAGCCAAGATGGCCAATCTTTTGAATACTCCCACAGCGCCCTCCTTCTTGTATGTAATTTCATTATGGAAATTTACCGTGGTTAAACAATAATTCACGCAGGGGAAATGAGCAAGCGCATAATAGAGGTGCGTGCAAGGATTCAGACCTTGACAAAGGAGCCTATTGATTATAGAAGGAGGACGCTGACGCGGGGTGGAGCAGTCCGGTAGCTCGTTGGGCTCATAACCCAAAGGTCGGAGGTTCAAATCCTCCCCCCGCTACCAATTAAATCAACCATTTATACGGTTTAACAAAACAATTCAATCTTGATAATTTAACCTATTGATAACCGCATGTCAGGTTTTCCTACTCATAAAATACGAACGCCCCGGTCATCGCCAGGGCTCCTTGTTCCTCATGCTGGTGGGTTCGATTCCCATGCGCTTCCGCCAAATATCATGATTCTCTCTCCCCACCCTCTCCCCACATTTAGGCATATAAGAAAAGGCCCCAGGTTTCCCCGGAGCCCTCCCAACTCACCCTACTCGAAGCGGTTGGCATAGATATTCCACCGGGTGCCGTCGTACTGATCCCAGACCGCAATCGCATTGCCGTTAGGGTCTATGGCTACCTGAGGATCCCCGGCATCCGCGTTGTTGTCAGTCTCGATGAGCCCGGCCGTGCCCCAGCCGCTCGCCGGGGTAAACCGGTTGGCACAGATGTTGTATCGGGTACCGTCCGACTGCCACCAGATCACAATCGCATTGCCATTAGGGTCTATGGCTACCTGAGGATGTAATGCATCTCCGTGGTTGTCCTCGATGAGCCCAGCCGTGCCCCACCCGCTCACCGGAGTAAAATGGTTGGCACAGATGTTGAACCGAGTTCCATCCCACTGGCACCATACCACTATCGCATTGCCGTTAGGGTCTATGGCTACCTCAGGATATAATGCATCTCCGGGGTTGTCCTCGATGAGCCCAGCCGTGCCCCACCCGCTCGCCGGGGTATACCGGTTGGCCCAGATGTTGTACTGGATTCCATCTCCCTGCCGCCAGACCGCAATCGCATTGCTATCCGGGTCAACGGCTACCTGAGGATACACTGCACCACCAATGTTGTCCTCTATGGGCTCGGCCGTGCCCCACCCGCTCGCCGGGGTATACCGGTTGGCCCAGATGCGGTACCTCCCAATCTCGTTCGGCTGGAACCAGACAACAATCGCATTGCCGTTAGGGTCTATGGCTACCTGAGGATCCCCGGCATCCGCGTTGTTGTCAGTCTCGATGAGCCCGGCCGTGCCCCAGCCGCTCGCCGGGGTATACCGGTTGGCCCAGATGCTGAGCCGGGTGCCGTCCCACTGGCGCCATGCAGCTATTGCATTGCCATCCGGGTCTATGGCTACCTGAGTATACTCTGCAGTTCCGGCATTGTCCGTCTCGATGAGCTCGGCCGTGCCCCACCCGCTCGCCGGGGTAAACCGGTTGGACCAGATGTTATCACGGGTGCCATCCCACTGGTACCAGACCACGATCGCATTGCCGTTAGGGTCTATGGCTACCTGAGGATGTACAGCATCTCCGGCGTTGTCGGTCTCAATGAGCCCGGCCGTGCCCCACCCACTCTCTGGGGTAAACCGATTGGCCCAGATGCTGAGCCGGGTGCCGTCCCACTGACGCCAGACCGCTATCGCATTGCCATTAGGGTCTATGGCTACCTGAGGATGTAATGCATCTCCGGGGTTGTCCTCGATGAGCCCAGCTATTCCCCAGCCACCGTCCCTGGTGGTGAAATTGAAGCTGAAGTCAGAGCCCATGGGTTGGCCATATCTATTCCTGACGTTAGCCTTAATCGTGACGGTGAAGCCCCTGTACAGTGCGAGGTCTCTCTTCGGGGTGAAGGTTGTGACTTGTTTGCTGTATGAAACCATTCCCTCCACAGGGTTGTTCAGGCTATCCTTCACCAGGAACGTACCGGAATTCACGGTAGCAGGGTTGGCTTCCATGTTGAAGGTGACTTTGATGATTGCATTCCGGTCAACTCCGGTATCCCCATTCGCAGGGTCAGTACTTACTACCTTCATACAGCCGCTCACCAGGGCGGCAACCGTGATCAAGGTAAAGAATGTTAAGGCTTTCCTCATACGAGACCTCCTCCCATTATGGAGACATGGGAATACAGTTTACTATAATAATTCCCCTCAGCTCATATGCAAGGGGAGGGGGCGTACAGAATCCCCACCATTGGCCCCAGGGTGCATTTCTTTTCGCGATCATGGGGGATTGCATTGCCCGTTTTGCCACATTGCAGCCAGACCTACAAGGGCCTGCCGTGTGTAAACCATCTTGCGCCCAGTCGATCCTTCAGGGGTTCCCGTGCGGGAATGGTCTGTTACAAATTGCCGTTGGCATCGAGCTTGAGGAGGTAACAATCCCACCCTACACGGTTGGCGACCCCGGCGATATCGGTCGAAGAGGACACCCCGGCGGCGATATCCAAACAGATAACAGGAAAACAACCTCTGGCACGGTTACAGATTTAGTTACAATCATAGATTGTGGACATAAAAAAAGCTCTATCAGATACAACGTCCGATAGAGCTAATGATTTTCTAAATAAAATTACTGTATATATTTTATATGATTGTTTTTGTTCCTATCTGATATCAATTGAAAAGATTTAACATGATGGAAACATGGGATAAAGATCATACCTTTTGGATGTTTCAATATCAAGCAAGTTACATATCAGATTTTGAACATCTTTAAAATATATAAGATAGTTATTCCTCATTTCGTATACAGAAAACTTGATGCCATCATATCTAGCTTTCCGTGAATCATCTTGTAGACTTCTGTACTTGCTATATATCGGTTTAAGATTATTAATTATACCAATAATTCGTTGTAATTCAAAATGATCACCGGGGTGCATATTTTTATTAATAGCTAAGTATGCATGTATATAATGAAGGGCCATATAAAAAATCATTGTTTCAGACCAATCAGTATATTCTGAATATTTTGAGCATAAAGGATGAGATAGAAGGGCTAGCGCCTTGAAATTGTGATCAATTATTACTAGATGTTCTTCCTTAGAGGGCATGAACCATTGGTTTGTGATAAAGAACTCTTTTATTTGTTATGAGTGAATTCAAATCGGTAGATTTTGTAATATAATCAATAACGAAATAAATATTGAAATCGAGGTATATTTCAAACATTTTAAGTTCAATGTCATAAATTTTCTCTCTAACTTCTATATCTCTCTTACTTAAAATAGTCGTAAATCGTTTAATATTCTCTGATTCATAAAATACTATTGCCTCAATATTTGGCAATTTACTGACTTCGTAAGCATAGTATTTTTCAGGCGATAATACTTGTGGTTTCCAAGTGTCTTGTAACCTATCTGTTATTCTACTTAGATCAGATACTATTAATGAATATGTATTATGTTCTTCAATAAAAGGTGATGCCTTAATAGTAGAGCCCCAAAGCTGAAGTACTTTCTTCATCAAGTCAGATTTATCTATTAAAGCATTCCACCTAAAAGAACTATAACACATACTCATTAACATGATAGATCCATTGGCAGGTAATGATGGGGATACAAAAGAAGAGTGGAACCGTAACATCCTATCTAGGGGATCAGTTGCTTGATCAGTATAATCTTTATCTTCGAATGATCCCCAACTATATAAAATATCAGAGGAAGTTGTAGAAAATTCTGTGTGCATTTTCATCTCCTAGGATCAAAATATAAACTCACGATACTTTCAAGATGATCTGGCATTTCATTAAAGAACCGGTCAATGTCGATTGGACTAAAATTGACTTCTGGTGCCTCAAAATTAGAGTATGTATTTATATCATTCTTAACAAGTACCACGGGCGTTTTATCATCATCCAGTAGGTTTGCCGGCATTATCCTTACCCAAGAATTAACATCGAAGTCGCGATACTTGTATTTCTTTAATGAATGAATCTCAAAACTCTTAGTATTATTAAATGGTTTTACTAGATATTCATCTTTGCAAAATTTATCAGCTATGTACTGGGATGGTAGTTTATCCACTACCTTGAATACACGCTCGGTCATCAAAGCAATTCTCTGGACTCTAATATCCTTGTGAGTCTTATAAGATTTATAAACTCCAAGAGCATACGCAGCAAATTCATGGATAGAAGGTTCTTGAATGGATAGGTTCAGAGGTTTGCTAAAAATAATATTTGTTCTCTCAACCGAAATTTCTAACACCCAGGCCCCATCACTGGATTTCATAATGAGTCTAGGAATTTCCTGAGGAGCCTCCTGAGGAAGTGGGAAACTTGTCAGATCACCACCAAACTTATTATTTGAAATATCTTGGATAAACCTCACCAAGGATGATGTATTCCCTATTATAAGATCAGGTGTAAAAATGCTGGCTATTATTTTAGTGATTATGAAATCCATAGTGCTATCCTTTTACCAAAGGTCCTATCGAGAAAGTGTTTTTCAAACTTGAATTATCCCTATGGCTTATTTACAGTAAGGAAATTGGGCTTGAAGATAGCCAAGAATATTTGTCTAAAAACTTATTCTGGACACACTCCGTACATGTGGGTGAAAAAGAGATTTAGATATTTACGTCATGCAGATAATACCCATATGGGCATATGCTATATAATTAGCATTAAAACGATAGATTAATCAAAGATATTTTGTCAAACAAAAGTTATATTCGTTATCAGCTTGCTCAATATCTACCAGTCGTCACAATAGACAAATGAAGAGAAGAGTGGGTTACCCATTAAAAGCTTCTGTCCATAGATAATTCCGGTTTTTTGTGTGCCTTAATATTACAAATGATGCAAAAAATGTGTTTAAATTGCCTATGAATGGCATAAAAACTGCCTTATTTTGAGGGTTTTTTATTGCCATTTCCTGCATCCAAGCCATTTTGCGCCACTTTTTTTCAAATTAATTATGCGAAAATTCGCGCGTTATTCCAACTCGGGTATTTTTCTAACGACATTGAAGAAGTGATCCGCCCCCCCCCCATCCGTATTACGCAACCAGCTTCCCCAGCTCCTCAACGAATGCCGGGTATCGTTCCGCGAGCCTCTTGAATGCCGGACTGAATCCCTCAAGGCCCGCCTTTGCAACATCCTTCTTCCCGTTTTTCATTTTCTCTCTCCTCTTCTATTTTTTCTTTTTTGCCCCATCCGCCTCTAAATGCCGATGCCATGGCTCATCGATCTGGAAATGACACCCGCCTATAAGCTTGAAGGAGCATTCTTGCCTGTTTGGATTGTTCATCTGATTTGCCCAGTTCTTCGCCTTCTTTATGCATGCAATGTTTGATTTGAGCGTTAAGTATAGCCGCGCCACCTCTGCACTAAGTTGACCACCCCGGCCCCATTCAGCCTCATCATTCATCTGGAGAGCAACAATAGCGATGCCTTTATCAAGCCGATTGTGAATATCTTTCAATAGACCTGCGACCAGATAAAAATTATCATGGAGTTCCAGGTAATCGATCAGATTATATCCGTCAGGCTTTATCACATCGGCAAAGTTCGAGCTCCGTTCCTTGGGATGAAAATGCGACCATGCATCCTTTGGCATGTTGAACTTCTCAATCCTTTCTTTCAGTTCGAGCGGTCCCATCTCACTAGAGAAGTAATAGAAATCTACTCCCGGATTTAGGACTGGATAATTCAATATAAATCCTGTCTTGCCAGCATTGGGTGCACCCGCGACGATTATAATGTTCTTCGGCATAGTGCGGACCATGTGCTCGATGCCGAGAGGATGCTTGATATCCAGGAAATCGCCCGTTGCATGCATCCAGTCCAAGTCCGGGCACTCAAGATCAACCTTGATATATTGGCCTCGCCGATCCCCGTATTTTCTAAGCACGCCTTCTCTTACAAGTCTTTGTAGTTCCAAAATGGCGGCGTGCTTCTCTTCATTTGAGACTAGATGAGACTCGTTGTATACATCTGAGACTAAGAAGATACCAGATGAGACTACGACGAACTCGCGCACCAGTTCGGCAATGTTTTTGCCGCGACGTAAAAAAAATGCTTTTGCAGCCTGGATTTTTGCCTGTATTTCTTTTTCTGGAAAAGGTGGGATGCAATTTCTACCCAGGATTTCAAGCACTTGGCTTACCTCATCGTCCTGAGCACTTCCTTGGTATAACTTCCATCCAACTCTAAAAAGGTCATCATCTCGGGTGCCCTCTAAGAACATTTTGAGACTAGATGAGACTCGTTGAGACTTATTGTGATCATCTTCCTGTGTAAAATTTGATGGGTCCCCCCTATAAAAGATTTTATTTAAAAGATTTAATAGTACGCTGGGCACCGGTAAAGATTCGCAATCATCCGGGGAGATTAACCATTCATATTTCTTGCCCACACCATTTGTTGAAGGTGGCATCATCGCATAGCCGCCTTCCCCCTTGACATCGATATTCTTTAGTATAGCGTTTTTGGATCTAATCCCAGGCTCCCAGAGAAAGTGATAATGCCGTCCGCCTCGGGGTGTTGTTGCTAATGGCGTCTCGCATATCTCGGGTAGATAATTGTTCTGAAAAATCTCAAGAGCATCTTCGGAATCAACATCAATGACGATCAGATTTGAAATAGGCCCTGTTACCACGCCAATCATTGCATCGGGATGCTCTCTCCACCAGGAATGCACCTCTTCTGTTGTCGCAAGACGGGACTGGTATTCAGTCCATCCCACATATGGGATCTTCTTTTTGGGGTTCTTGTCGCGTATGATTGGGATCACGCTCCAACCCCTGACTAAGTATTTAAGAGCTGCCGACAGGGTGTCATTCATGGCCGGATTCTCGATAGAAAGGGCTTGATTCGATATGGAAGAGGTGATATATAAAGGGCTCCAATAGATGCTTTCCTGTTCCCCTCCGATGCCCTAGCCTGGCTCGGGGTTTATCTTGATCTGGGGGCCGTGATTGTTCCTTCGGATAGACCTTCATTGGATTACCCCCGCTGGATACTATCAGCGGTTAAGATTTTGTTGGAATCAAGCCATTCCTCAATGTCCTGTGGTTTGTATAAGACCTTTCTTCCCAATTTGTAATACTGAGGGCCAACCTTTCTGAGGCGCAGGTTTGCAAGTGTTCCGGGATTGAGGCCGTAAAGTGCCCGGCAGTCTTGCGGGGTGATAGCCCGTGGGTTCTGGATCATTTCTTTGGTTCTATTCATCTCTGCATCTCCTTAGTGTTTTTTAATGCGCCGATATGACGCGCATTTACCTATAGAAAAGGTCGATATAAGGGGGGCGCTTATTTCGTAGATAATGAAAAAGGCCCCCGAAATGAGCCAGGGGCCTTGTTTATGCGGTTTGTATGCTATTACGGGTTAGTCGTTATCATCAGAGGTCTTTGCCTGCCGATAACTGCCATCATACTGAAGCTCGTCGTGAAACTCGACTGTCCTAATGGATGGTTGTTTTCCCATGAGCTTTATATATTCGGAACATGGGAGCCATTCACCACTTTTGTAACAAGGGAGCCGCTTTCCGGCAATATGGGGGCACTTCGCGCAAAGCTCAGTGGCCTCCTCAAATTTTGCTCCGTTCTCGTACTTTGATTCGGGTTCATAGGGCTTGCCATAGATCTTCTCATAGGCCAGGCGCCATTGCGTTTTTACAGTCGATAACGGTCGACCCACCTTCCTCGAGATTGTCCGGAATGATTTCTGCCAAGGGGTTTGTCCGGCCTTGTCCCACAAATCCCAGACCTCCAGAAGTTCATCCGCTATGGGAAGCCACTTGAGACGGGATTCTTTGACAGGCCCGCCACCTTTATGAATCCAGCCCGATTGATAATCTTTTCTTGCTTCATGAAAGAGCCGTTCTACCTCTGCCAGGATCACCTTCTTCGATCTCTTTAAATCAATTGATATGAGCAAAGTTTCGCCCGGGTGGGGGAGAATCATCTGGTCCAGGATGAGTTTTGCTTCCTCCAAAATCTGCTCTCTCCACATGGTGATGCGCTCATTATATCCTGTTCCCGGCTTGGGCTTTTTATTGATTATAAGCCTCATATAGGACCAAATAAAACCGGCCTGCCATGCGGCAGGGAGACACATGCCTTTCCTGATAGCTCTCTCGATGATATCTCTCTCGATCTCCTCTTCTAATTCCTTATGATTTTTACGGGATGCCCGAAAATCCTTGAACGCATCTTCAGTGTCTCGCATCTTTTCCGGATTTCGCTTTAAAAACTCGTAGCGGGCTTCACTGAGTTTCTTGGTCTGGTCCTTTGGATGGATCTTCTTTTTCATCGTTCCTTCCCCTTCTTGCCGATCTTGACGACCTTCCCCTTGCCATTGAATGCCGCCTCGATGCCGTTGACGGCATCTTTCTTATGGTCCGGGCTCAAATGGCTGTACCGTTCACTCATCGAAATGCTTCTATGCCCCATCAATCGTGCAATGGTATATATAGGCGTCCCCTGCATTGCCAACCAGGACGCGAAGCTATGCCGACATGTGTGGAATACAACCCGCTGTCGTGAGTCGATAACACCGTTATTCAGGTCGAGCCGATCCACAACGCGCTCAAAGGCGTTTGACACCTCTTTGAGCTTCCGGCCATGTTCATCTGTGAAAATATAGTTCTTCGGGTCTATCGACATTCGACGTTTCAGCATCTCGCGGACGGCTTCAGTCATGGGAGCATAGCGGGTTTCGGTGTTCTTGGTATCCCTGAGGGCAATCAGGCCATTCCTGAAGTCTATATCCAGCCCCTTTAAGTTGAAGATCTCGGAAGCCCTTGCTCCAGTATGAAGTGAAAGCAAAGCGATATCGTGGAGCTTCGGGTCTTCAAGCTCTCGATATCCGGTTTTGAAACGGACGTTGCGCTTTAGCTCATGGAGCAGCATTTCGGCTTCCTCAAATGACAAAAAGCGGTCGCGGGCGTTTTGTATGACGGGCATCTTGACTTTTTTAACGGGATTCGGCCCCTGGTATATATTCCATTCTGTAGCCCTGTTGAACATCGCTCGAACGAGGCCCAGGCAATGTGAAATAGTCTTGGGTGCACTTTCGGCTTTTGCCATTTCCGATTTCATTCGTTCCAGATCGAAAGGTGAGATTTCATCAAGCCGCTTTTCATCAAAGCGGTCTTTCAAATGGTTCTCGTATCGGCTTTTATCCTCGATCCCGGCCCTGTTCTTATTTTCAGAGGACCATTGTAGGTATCTCTCAGCCAGGACCTTAAAGGTCGGAGCCTTCTTTCGTTGCTGTGGAAGCTCATCCCCATGGCGCAATGAACGCAACCGTTCCGAACGTACAACTGCCGCAGTTTGGATACTATAGCCGTCTGAAAGCCAACCCACTTTCTCCCAAGTTAGTTTTCTGTTGAGTTTATATGCTATGTAATAGCTGACATCGTGGATTTTTTTGCCACGCGGGTCTTTTGTGAATCTTGTTTCCGAAATAACCTCATAAACACCCTTCTCCCTCGTCGCTTTTCTTGTAGCTCCTTGTCGTGTCATATTTCACCCTCCCCGGTTAATGTTAACCTATTGATAACCTCTGTCATTATTTTTGATGATTTTGGATGATTTAATGCCCAAAGGTCATTCATATAACAGGTATAATTATTAAGGCGAATTATGTCAAGTGATATATGATGAACAAGTTAAGATTTTGCTAAGAATGGGCTCATAACCCAAAGGTCGGAGGTTCAAATCCTCCCCCCGCTACCAAGAAATAGTAAATATATAAAGCAGTTAGGCAAGTTGTCTGGCTGCTTTATAAATTTTATAATCATATGGTGTACGCATGGTGTACAATTAAATCCGTTATTTCGACACATGCCTGGCAGGTATTAATGATTGTAAGTGATGGTTCACTTGAAACCCATACCTGCACGCGCGACCCCTTAGAGATTAAAATCTAATTACTTTGTCCTGTCAGAGGATCTCGCTTTAAATCTTTCAATGAGAGCTCGCTCATTTGCCATGAGACATCCAGCAGTTCACACAGGCAATGGATTCATATCTAAGGAAGTGCAATTGCAGCATTGATAGTGAGAGGTTTAAGCAAGATCTCATAGAGCATGCTCTCTTGGCTGAATCTGGTCGCCTGAAATCAAGGTCTCTCTGTGTTTCTCCGATAAAGAAATTATGGTAACTCGTGTGAAAAATGCCAGCGATGATAGGAGACCGTTATGATCGCGGACCTCCGCTCATTTGCGCTTAAAATAGTTTCTTACCTTCATGCGCTCTTAAGGTTCTTACAGTCCGCATTGTTGTTGATAACACAGAGATTTCGGTCTGCGAACCTGCGATTCAAGATTGCTTTCTTTACGGTTGTTCTCCTGACCAGCACCTCGTTTGTTTTCTGTATAATAACGGTCCATATAATGAATAATTACATACTGAATGAGATTATCAAGAGAGGGGAATCAGTGGGTAAGAGTATCGCTGCGTCGGCAGGATACAGTCTTCTGTCGCGAGATCTCCTGGGCCTGGACAATCTTGTCTTTAATGCAAAGT
>Ga0315295_10004712_pt1 | contig 11644 bp, 7 predicted proteins | sample YL17G14_0_MG_FD_204453 | JGI IMG/M metagenome (GOLD analysis project Ga0315295, IMG submission 204453) | Sediment microbial communities from Yellowstone Lake, YNP, Wyoming, USA - YL17G14_0 | ecosystem: Environmental > Aquatic > Freshwater > Lake > Sediment | place: USA: Wyoming | collected...
CACTGTCCCCACACGCGTGGGGGTGAACCGATGTGTAAAGTCTGCCACTATACACCCCCGCAAACTGTCCCCACACGCGTGGGGGTGAACCTGGACGCCGCGAGATTATCGTCCTTATACTGTGACTGTCCCCACACGCGTGGGGGTGAACCGAGCAGGCATTGACGTTGCTCGCGGAGCAAGGCACTGTCCCCACACGCGTGGGGGTGAACCTGCTGCGGTGAACCAGTGAGGTGCGCTTCTATAACTGTCCCCACACGCGTGGGGGTGAACCTAAGATGTTAACCATTAACGAGGAAGCTGCAACACTGTCCCCACACGCGTGGGGGTGAACCTATTCTTCCCGCAAACGTAGTAGATGACCTATCACTGTCCCCACACGCGTGGGGGTGAACCTATGTACTTCGCCCGCGCCTTGAGTAACGGCCAACTGTCCCCACACGCGTGGGGGTGAACCGCGGCAATAGCTGATTTACCGACCAACACCGAAAACTGTCCCCACACGCGTGGGGGTGAACCGCATTTATGCTTATACTATATATGTATAGTAGGCACTGTCCCCACACGCGTGGGGGTGAACCTACAGATCCTACTGGATATATGGCAGACAATGAACTGTCCCCACACGCGTGGGGGTGAACCTAATATCCCATCCTGTGCGATGTTCCGTAAGCGCACTGTCCCCACACGCGTGGGGGTGAACCTGGATATGATCCATGCCATGTAGTATCTACGGAACTGTCCCCACACGCGTGGGGGTGAACCGCAGGATATGGTAACGCTGTACTACCCCTGAAATAGTAACCCATGCTCCTGCCTTCGTAGCCTTGCTTTCCAAGTGTTTTTCTCAGTCGTTCCTAGAAGAGCCATTCCCGTTTCATGAACGATATATTCTTGAATTTTCGTGTGCGTGCGTTGACATAACTATTACCCCCCTATACAAACCAAGAGGATCCTTCTCATGTCGAAGTGAACTTTGAAGCTATATCGGCGGGTACGTGGTGATATCATTTTCCCCACATTCGAAGGCATGAACCGTTAGCCGTGATGGCCGAGCTGTCCAGGTTGAGATATTCTCTACATGCGTGGGGATGAACCGGTTGGAATTCTTTCCAACTTGGAAGTTCAATCATCCATGTGGGTGTAAATCAGCAGGGGATCACCGATGCCCTCTTTTGCCAGGTACGCAGGATGAACAAATTTATGGGCGGTTAAGTGATCGCTGTTGGTTGGCTTCCAGTCTTCCTCTGGCGTGGGAACGAAGACTATCGCGATCTTATCTCGTTCGTTGTGCGGGGTAAGGTCCTTTTATATGCCTATCTGCTCCCAAGCGCATCCAGTTTCAGCTTATCCTCGCTGTTACGGTCAAGATAGAAGAATTTTCAAGTAGAAGGAAACCTAATAAGTGCCCAAAACACGAGAATTCGTGTGAATTCGTGTGATTTTCCTCCAAGTTGGAAGCACCAATAAGGTGCAGTAATAGCGAGGAAAGTCCTCCTTCGAGTCCCTAGGTGATGACTGAAATTCGCTGCCAGGGAGAGTTGATTGACTTCGTCGCCGTGTCTCGACCAATCAACTCTAGCTTGACTTCAGCGGAGGTGCTAGCGAGTTTCTTCAGCGGTGATGGAGCGTAGTAGCAGCGTATTTGTGTAGAAGGTCAGAGCATGTGAGACAATTTTTGTCCCAAATGTTCTGAGGATACACAAGAATCTAACGAGTAAACTTGGAAGATTGATATTTATTTATGGATTTTTGCTTATAAAGTCAGAGATTAAATTTATAGACATCTCGAATCGACTACAATTATTTTCATCTAATTTAACAATATCAGATTCACTAGGCATGATTCCTGCCATAATTCTAATTATCAATGAAAAATAATTATATTGAGCTTCAATACAATTTTCTATCTCATTATGTGGAACAGTCATTGACATTGGCACAATAATACCACCGAGTGAAACTTGAATTTCATATGAGGCGTCAATTACTTGTTGGGATGAATCAGTAATCTTTAGAAGAATATCTTGATTATTTGGACTCTCAAGATATGCCTGATATAGAATTGGATAATCCAATGAACGGATAACGTCACGGAAAAAATCTCCATAAGTTGTATTACCTAGTCCACTATAAGAAGCATATCCACCCGGTATGTTTCTGGTTAATAATTTATCCCAGTCACTGATTGGGCCATTATTAAAGGCATCAATTAATTCCAATGTGTGGCGCATATTTCTTGAATATATTTGCTCGGGTGTTAATGTAGGAGTTAGAGTTGGAAGTATTATCTGAATTGGAGTTAGAGTTGGAAGTATAATCTGAATTGGAGCGATAGCTGGATTTCCATGTTCTTTGAAATAATTTGTTAACATTATAAATATGGCTATACTTCCAAGTACTATAACAATTGCTACTGTTGCAGTGATAGTCCACAGAGTAGTTCGGCTTCTTTTAATATGCGTTGGTAGCTTTTGATGTGTTGATGTCGCTGGAGGAGTTCCTTGTCTTGATACATTGGTAGTAGAAGTATTTTGAACAGTACTAATATTTTCTGGTTTTGATACCACGTTTTTCGGTTTTTGGGTTATTTCTTCAATTGTCGACCCCTGCAGGAATTCTAACTGAGCCAGTGCCTTTTGTGCAGCTTGATTAGTCGGGTTAATTGATAGAACTTTTAATAAACAATACTTCTTTTGTTCATCATTTGTTATACAAGCAGCTAAATATAACCATGCCGTTTCATTTTGGGGTTCTGTTCTAACAATATCTGCTAATAGTTGTTTTGCTTTAGGTTTATTTCCAGCTTTGAGTTCTCCTATTGCCAAATTAAGTCTCTCTACCGTCATTATTTTTTCTCCATTTTATGAAGCAGGCTAATGATTATGAATTGATGTGGCTGGAAGAGTGAAAGTCGAGGCTCCGGTTCACTGCGCCGCCATATCAATCCGAGTTGAACTAAGCCGGTTTGGGGAGGTCAAGGAATTGCTTGGGGATTATGTGTAATCGCTATCCAAGAAAGTTCCTTGAGTCGATCCCGATATATGAGATTATACAAGAAAAAAGGTCGGAGGAGTCGATCTTGGAAAGGTATGGTGATGAGGATTTCATCGGACTTTGCGCCTGAGGGAAAACAGAACCAGGGATGCTGCGAAGATGAACAGCATCCGATATGGAGAGGGGGAAGGGGGAAAAGAGGCTATCGGAGTGGACAACGTCCGGTGGGCAGTGCCCTGAGCTGGTAGGTTGGCTTGTCGAAACCCTGTCGAAGGCCTGAATTGTGTGCAAGCGTCTCATGGGCTGACCATAGATGGGGCAGGAAAAAGCCTGGAGGTAGCTGGCTGGGGGAGGTGCCGCTGGGATTATTGGAGCTGGCGGTGCGGAGTGTGATCCGGGAGAATGTGTATCAAGGGGCGCCACTGCCGGGGAAGTGTGGGCGGCGGTGCGGAGGGAGTTGGGGAATCCCTTGGATGTGAGGTTGGCGATGGAGGATTGGGTGGAGAGGAAGTATCGGGCGCTCGTGCGCCCGATACAGCCGAAGACGGCATGACGCCACCTAGGCCAGTGGTTTTGAAATGAGGGGGAAGCCGAAAGCTGCCCGCGAAGCGGAGCAGATGTAGGCCACATTTTTCCCTTTTTCGCGAAGAGGGCTGCACAGAAGGCTGGGTTGAAAATATCGAATATAAGAACACCCTAGTAAATTAAGGTTCAGGTGATTGATTTTTCCTCGCTCTCGTGCTAATATGAATGCAAGGGAATATTATTGGTATCGGATATTATGTAGAGTTTGTGGCGAATCTCTTTCTACCCTGCGAGAGGGCAAAACCGTCTCCTGCCGGGCATTCAAACCACTCACCATCACGTAGTTCTTGTGGGCATAGATGGTGATATAACGCTCAATAGGGATTGAACTCGGCTCATCATTCATGATACACTCCTTGTGTAGTTACGGCTGGGGCGCAGATTTATGGGTCAGGAGTTTCAAAAACCAATTGGGTCTCAGTACAGCAGTACTATCCCAGATGAGATAGTGCGACGGGGAGCTAAATAATGCGACGGGCTTATTCATCCCATATCGCGCACGTCTCGCCTAGACGCTCCGCACCCCGGATGCATTCCCGTCACTCAACGACTTAAGAATAGCACCCGCTGCGTACAGCCGCAATTACATTCTAATAATGCAAGTGAGTCTCGCCCGTCCCGCCGCTGAGTCCAACCGTTAAGCGCTTGTTTCATGTAATGCACCATCCATCAAAAAGGAGTACACATGTTGCACAAAGTCGTCGCCCGAAGAGTCATATTCGTTATAGTTTTGGTTCTAATTAGTCTAAGCCCATCAAATATAGCTAATGCTGGAGTCAACTTCTGGAGTAGTATCGGACCAGAAGGCGGAACTATTCACTCCATTATAATCACGCCGACTGCGCCGGATACGCTTTATGTGGGAACAGACGGCGGCGTGTTCAAAAGTACGAATGGGGGCGGGAGTTGGAGTGCAGTCAACACTGGTTTAACAAACCTATATATTGCTACTTTGGCCGTTGATCCGATAACTCCGACTATCCTTTATGCGGGAACAGCCGCCGGTGTGTTCAAGAGTACGAACTATGGTGGAAGCTGGAGTGCCTTCAATACTGGCCTACCAGACTGGCCTCGTATTAATGCGTTAGCAATTGATCCAACTACACCAAACATTCTCTATGTAGGAGAAAGTAGTACTGGGGTGTACAAAAGCATCAATGGCGGTTCCAATTGGAACGCGGTCAACACTGACCTGACCGATACCAGTGTCCAAACTCTAGCGATTGATCCCACAACACCTGCCACCTTATACGCTGGGACATACGGTGGCGTATTTCAAAGCACTAATAGCGGTGGAAACTGGAATGCGGTCAACACTGGTTTGGGCACTAACAGTGTCCAGACTCTGGTGATTGACCCCACAACACCTGCCACCTTATACGCTGGGACATACGGTGGCGTATTTCAAAGCACTAATAGCGGTGGAAACTGGAATGCGGTCAACACTGGCCTGACTAATACCTTTGTCCTGACTCTGGTGATTGACCCCGCAATACCCACCACCTTATATGCTGGGACATACGGTGGCGTATTTCAAAGCACGAACAGTGGCGGAAACTGGACCGCGATCAACATTGGCTTGACCAATGACTTTGTCATGTCCATAGCGATTAACCCCACAATGCCCTCCACCTTGTATGCTGGGACCTATGGCGGTGCATTCAAGAGCACGAATAGCGGCGGAAACTGGAACGCGGTCAACACTGGCCTGACCAATACAAGTGTCCAAGCTCTGGTGATTGACCCTACAAATCCCGCCACCCTGTATGCCGGGACATATGGCGGTGTATTCAAGAGTACAAACAGTGGTCAAAGCTGGGGGGCTATTAACACCGGCCTGACTAGCACTTTCGTCCTCGCATTAGCAATGGATCCGATGAATCCATCTACGCTGTATGCGGGAACAGATGGCGGTACTGGTATGTCCAAAACTATGAATGGTGGTGGGAATTGGAATGCGCTCAACATTGGCGAAAATCAGACCAATGTCCAAGCCATAGCGATTGACCCCGCGACACCCGCCACTCTCTATGCGGGGACGAATGGCGGTGACGTGGGCGTGACCAAGAGTATAAACAGTGGTGGAAGCTGGATCACGGCTAATACTGGACTGACCACCACTTATGTATATACTCTGGTGATTGATCCCGCGACACCTGCCACTCTCTATGCGGGAACAAATAGCGGTGTATTCAAGAGCACAAATGGTGGCGAAAACTGGAACGCGGTCAACAATGGCCTGACTGCTAACTATATCTACGAATTGGCGATTGACACCACGGATCCAGCTACTATCTATGCAGGTGGGTTTGGTGGTGTATTCAAAAGTACAAACGGTGGTGGAAACTGGAGTGCTGTCAATAATGGTCTGACTAACATCAATATCTATGCCCTTACGATTGACCTTACAACTCCAACCACTATTTATGCAGGGCCATCCAGCGAAGGTGTATTCAAGAGCACGAATGGCGGTAGAAGCTGGAATGCTCTCGCCACTGGCCTGCCCTCTAACAACACTATCAGCACTCTAGCAATTGATCCGGTGACCCCAACCATCCTTTATGCAGGGACTAATGGCAGCGGCTTGTACACTGCTTCCCTAAATACCTACCTGTTGAGTGTCATCAAGACCGGCACAGGTAGCGGCATGGTGACTAGCGATTTGGCGGGTATCGATTGCGGATCGGACTGTTCTGAAACCTATGACTACAACACCAGCGTCACATTAACAGCGACAGCCTCCATTGGCTCTACATTCGCAGGTTGGAGCGGTGGTGGTTGCACTGGCACAGACATCTGCACAGTAAGTATGGATGCGAACAAAGAGGTCACGGCCACCTTCACGTTAGATGTCCCACTCAACCATCCGCCAGTCATCACGGAAGGCGGTTCAGCCTCTGTGGCGATGAGTAAAAACAGTTTACCAACCCTCTTTGATCTGACCCTACACGCCACGGATGTGGATGGCGATATGCTTATCTGGAGCATCAGCACGGCGGCCAGCAACGGCACGGCCAGCGCCAGCGGAACAGGTGATTCAAATGATATCATCTACACGCCCAATATTGATTATTATGGGTTGGATTCCTTTGTGGTGCAGGTGGACGATGGAAATGGGGGCCTGGATACCATCACGGTGAATGTCTCTGTACAGAGCGCAACACCCAGGGTAATTACGCGCATATCGGCTAATTCTTCGAATAGCGAGGTACTTCCTGGTTACCCTTTGGTGTGCTCCATTTCTGCCGATGGGCGCTATGTGGCATTTGATTCCGATGCCAGCACCCTGGTAGGAGGGGATACGAATGGATCGTACGATGTTTTTGTATATGACCGGCGTTATGGCACCACTAAACGTGTCTCAGTTGATTCGAATGGCAGGGAAGGAAATTCTAACTCCACATACCCATCCATCTCTGCTGATGGACGGTATGTTGCATTCGTATCCTTTGCCAACAACCTGGTAGATGGAGACACGAATGGAGTGAGCGATATTTTTGTTCACGATCAGCAAACAGGCAACACCACGCGCGTCTCGGTCAATTCGACCGGCGGGGAGGGAAATGGATCCTCCGGTGGCCTATCCCTTGGCCCATCCATCTCTGCGGATGGGCGTTATGTGGCATTTATGTCCAGGGCAAATAACCTGGTAAATGGGGATACGAATGAGGCATATGATGTTTTCGTTCACGATATGCAATTGGGCAGCACGACGCGCGCCTCAGTCGATTCGAGTGGTACCGAGGGAAATGCGATGTCCATTAGACCATCCATCTCTGCTGATGGGAGCCATGTGGCATTCGTTTCCTTTGCAGACAACTTGGTAGAAGGCGATACAAATGAGGCAAGTGATATTTTCGTTCACGATCAGCAAACAGGCAACACCACGCGCATCTCGGTCGATTCAAGCGGTGGGGAGGGGAATGCTTACTCCGATGGCCCCTCTATTTCTGCTGATGGGCGGTATGTGGCTTTTGCATCTTGGGACAGCAACCTGGTGGAGGGGGATACGAATGGAGTATGGGATGCTTTTGTTCATGACCTGCAAACCGGCAACACCATACGCGTCTCGGTAGATTCGAACGGCGCGGAGGGAAATAACCACTCAGTGACTTCATCCATTTCTGCCGATGGGCGATATGTAGCATTCAGTTCCTGGGCTACCAACCTGGTGGAGGGGGATACGAATGGGGTGGGCGATGATTTCATTCACGATCTGCAAACTGGCATAACCACACGCGCCTCAGTAAATTCGAGCGGTGGGGAGGGAAATTCTGATTCAATTGGACCATCCATCTCTGCAGATGGTCACACTGTGGCATTTCCTTCCTATGCCAACAACCTGGTTTCCGGGGATACGAATCAGGAATGGAATGTCTTCGTGGCATCAGATGTACCAGATAGCGATGGGGATGGCATACCCAATGATGTAGATAACGCGCCTAATGTTTTCAACCCCGACCAGCTCGATATAGATGGTGACGGATTGGCAGATGTGATCGATCCCTGCCCGGCAGATGCCATCAATACCTGCAACCAGCAGGGCTCAGCCGCTACCTCCATTGGAACTGAAGGTGGCGTACTGACCACATCAAATGGAAACACATCCATCCAAGTGCCTTCAGGTGCCCTGGCTAATTATGTCTCTCTATCCATCACAGATACTGGCAGTGGATATGTAGTCGGCTCAAACCAAGGTCCTTTACAGTCCGTCGCTTCAGCTGTGATTGGCCCTTCTGGCACAACTTTTGCCAAACCAATCACGCTCAGCTTCCACTGGCAAGATGCGGACGATGATGGTTTTGTGGATGGTACGACGTTGGATGAAAGAGATTTACGCCTGAGCAAGGACACTTTAGTCATTGCAGGTCCATGTGTGGTGGATCCGGCTTGTGACATGGATGCCAATACTTTCACTATCGAGGTTTCGAGCCTGTCCACTTTTGTCGTTGGTGCTCCCAACCGTCCGCCGGTTGTAATGACTATCACTGCTCCGGTTGATCCACGCCAAGTCAACTCCATCGTCAATGCAAGTGCCACCTTCCTTGATGCCGATTTGAATGATACCCACACTGCGGTCTGGGATTGGGGGGATGGAACGACCTCTTCCGGAAATGTTAGCGAAGCAAACAAAACTATCGAGGGAAGCCACACCTACTCTAAAGCTGGAGTTTACACGATCATGGTAGTGGTTACAGACGCGGCTGATGCTTCCAATCTGCTCTCCTATAGCTTCGTAGTGGTATACGATCCGAACGGTGGCTTTGTGACTGGTGGTGGGTGGATCATCTCGCCACTGGGGGCATATATCCTTGACCCATCCCTGACAGGTAAGGCCACATTTGGCTTTGAATCGAAGTATCAGAAGGGTAATAATGTGCCCACCGGAAATACTGAGTTCCAATTCCAGCTAGCGAAACTAAACTTTAAGAGCACCTCGTATGAATGGCTGGTGATTGCTGGTTCGAAAGCACAATATAAAGGAACGGGTACAATTAATGGAGCAGGCAATTATGGCTTCATGCTCACTGCGATCGATGGAACTCCGGATAGATTTCGTATAAAGATTTGGAATAAGGCGACGGGTGATGTAATCTACGATAACATGCTCGGCGTAGCTGATGATGGCAATCCAATTACAGTATTGGGCGGAGGTTCTATCGTTATTCACAAATAGGGAAGAAAAGTCTAGTATCCATAAAAAGACCTCCGAATCCCATGAGATGTCGGAGGTCTATTTTATTGGTCAAGAACCATCTCTTCTGTTCACCCCAAACTGGATTCTGGCCCATGCTACGGCAAAGCGGGTGCTGATTCGTGGGGGTGGGCTTCGGCGCCTCATGGTGCCAAAATAGCTGGTGCCGGCGAGAGGCCGCCTTTGCTTGAGGCAAGAGGGGGGCTCGCTAGATATGGTCAAGGGATATGTGCGCAATGTGCTGTTGAAGTTCAATCTGCCCTCAAAGGCGGAGTTGCTATGGCGCGGGAGGAGTAGGATTTCTCGGGATGGGAGTAGTCAGCCGAAGATATAGGTGTAGGGAAATCTACGTTTTGTAGATGCACTCGTGCTTCTTTACTCGATCTTTCCAGAGCGCTTGGAAAGAATCCCGGCAGGTATGTTGAAGGGGGGCATTAGCGTATTAATACCAAACAGATATTCATTTCTCCAACTTGGAGGATACCGAATTTTCCCTGCGGGTGAGAAGAGGCCTAATAGATAGGGGGATAGCAAGTCAAAAGTGAACCTGGGGGGTATTTATAAATTGGTCGAAGGGATAGCTTTGGCGCCAAGATCCCTGTTCGGCCACATCATCTGCCGTGCTTGACACATCCAAGTGTAGAACTGTAGAAGTGTAGAGCAAGGCATCCACCCGCCCTATTTCTAGGCGGGATTTTTTGTTTTAAAAGGAGGTTCCACAATGAATGAGATACCTTTACGAACGTGTTGTAAAGCGTGTTCGGGGAAGGGCTGCCTATCTACGGGTAAGACCTTCGTGTTGGCAGGTCGGGAGCATCCCCTACTCAGCAAGTGCATAGCCTGCGATGGCAAGGGCACACAGCTTACTTGGGTAGATGTTCGGCAGTTAAATATGCTGCTGCATGCCATAGCAGCTGAAAAGCAACCAGCATGACCATACCAACCTAAGGCCAGTTCCCATTGCGGGAGCTGGCCTTTTTTTATTTCCAGAAAGGAGAAACCATGAGCACAATTACTCGCTTGATATCCCTTGACCTAAGTAGTGCTCGCCATTTGCTTGAGAAGGCCGCCCGTTTCAAAGAAGCAGCCGAGGTTGAAACCCGCCTTGAAATTGCTGCTCGCTTTTACAAACGGATCGCATTTCTTGAAAGCGAGGCTGAATTTTATGAAGCCCGCGCCAAGCGTTGGCTTGATGAATATGCTGCGCCAAATACGGCTAGCTTTCGTGACTTCGTGACAGCAATGATGGAGGAACAAAATGAGTCCTAAAACCTATGCCGTGGGAGCCATCCCGCACAAATGCCCCGTATGCGGAGGGGTGGTGCATTACAACCCGAAGAAATCGTCGAAGTATCGTGGTCTCGGATGGGACTGCGAGGTCGACAGATCGCACTACTGGGCGCACCAGGGGCAAGTTCTCGTTCAAGCCTTCAAGGGGAAGAAAGTAACTGCCCTTGATGAAGCGAAGGCTTTCCCATTTCCGGAAGGATACGATCCAAACCGGGAATATCTAACCACCTGCTGCCCCCACTGCGGCAAGCAGGTCTAACCCCCAACCTACAGAAAACAGAAAAAGGAGGTCGTATGACTACTCAACCCCCCTTGCTGCCTCTAGCAGCAGGGACTTCCACGTACCGGCAAATAGCCGGTAAACAGCGCCTCGTTCAAGACAGCCTGGTCCGAGTTGCCAAAGACCCCAGGATGTGCGCCGGGCTGTGGTGGCACGACCTGCCCGACGAAGTCCGCTATGCAACCTGGCGGGCGAAGTTGCGCCGGTTGTTCAGCGAGCTTGAATTCGCTCAACCATCCAAACCCAGGCTCAGGCTGTTTCCTAAGTGGTTGCGTTCTTGGCAACCAAAGCCTGGGTTATCCATGGTAGGGCAGTTACCTACCATTTTCAGAAAGGAGAAAATGCTATGCCTAACTGGTGTGAAAACGAACTGTACATCTCCGGTCCGGATGTTCGCCGGGTGCTGGAGGCCATCAAGGGGGAGAACAAGGATGATGTGATCGATTTCGACAAGATCATCTCGATGCCCGATTCGCTGAAACTGATCAGCGGTGGAGGCAGGGATGTCGCTATTGCCCTGGCGCAGTGGCGGCGCGGTGACGATAGCGGCCTCAAGGAAATTCTGGAGTGGCCGTTTGTCAAAGGAAACGGAATCGCCTCGCTGGACGACTTGCCGCAGGGTCTCTTGCGGCTCTACGGTTTTACCTCTACCTCGTTTATCGAGGAGGGCGGCGACGCGAAGCGTCCCCTGACGCTCGAAGAGGTCATCCAGTACGGCGAGGTGTACCTCCAAAACCAGGAGAAGTACGGCGCAATGGACTGGTACGTCTGGTCCATCGAGAACTGGGGGACGAACT
>Ga0315295_10004713_pt1 | contig 11643 bp, 11 predicted proteins | sample YL17G14_0_MG_FD_204453 | JGI IMG/M metagenome (GOLD analysis project Ga0315295, IMG submission 204453) | Sediment microbial communities from Yellowstone Lake, YNP, Wyoming, USA - YL17G14_0 | ecosystem: Environmental > Aquatic > Freshwater > Lake > Sediment | place: USA: Wyoming | collected...
CCTCTTCGGATTCCGAGATTGCGGTCCGGCTTCTGGCGAACGACATAGCGAACACCGGGGACCCTGTGAAATCCCTGAAGAACCTGATGTCGATGCTCCAGGGCTCTTACTCGATGACCATCATGATAGACAACCGCGTGTTCGCAATCAGGGACCCCCTGGGGATCAGGCCGCTGTGCATCGGGCGCACCAAAGTCGGCTACGCCGCTGCGTCCGAGAGCGTCGTGTTCGACACGCTAGGCGGGGAGTTCATCAGGGACGTTGAACCCGGAGAGATCATCGAGCTGCTACCCGGTGAGGCGAGGTCCACGAAGACCGGGCTCGCCAAGGGCCGGGCGCACTGCATGTTCGAGTGGGTGTACATCGCGCGCGCGGACTCCACGATCGAGGGGAAGCTCGTCTACGAGGTCAGGAGACGGATCGGCCAGCAGCTCGCCAAGGAGCAACCTGTCCAAGCTGATGTGGTGGTCCCAATCCCGGACTCCGGAAGATCTCACGCGATCGGGTACTCCGAGGTATCGGGCATCCCTTACTCAGAGGGTCTAATGAAGAACAGATACGTCGAGAGGACCTTCATCATGCCCGAGCAGTCCGAGCGCACCACGAGCGTGATGCTGAAGCTCAATCCACTGAAAAGCGTGATCAAGGACAAAAGAATCGTCCTCGTGGACGACTCGATCGTCAGAGGCACGACCATGAGGCAGATTGTTCAGCTCGTTAGGAACGCGGGGGCGAAGGAGGTACATGTCAGGATCGGCTCTCCACCGATCAGGGCGCCCTGCTTCTTCGGAATAGACATGAAGACCAGGGACCAGTTCGCGGCGACGGGAAGGACCGTCGAGGAAATAGGGAAGATGATAACGGCCGACAGCCTCGGCTACCTATCGGTCGATGGACTCGTCGAGGCGATAGGGCTCGCTTCCGGAGACCTCTGCTTGGCTTGTCTCACGGAAGAGTATCCGATAGCCGTGCCTGGCGAGAAGGTCAGATACCAGAAGAAGCTGGTTGACTTCGCCTGAGGGCACATCGGTGATATCGGCAATCTTTAACTAGACCTACCATATACATCGCAACCCAAATGGGCCGGTAGATCAGCGGCAGATCGCCCGCTTGGCATGCGGGAGGTCGCGAGTTCAAATCTCGCCCGGTCCACACCTAGCACCTGCGCCACGGGGACTCAAGTGAGAACAATGTCTTGCATTCAACCTCATCTACTTCGAGAGACAGAGAACAAGATGCGAAAGACCTTACCGTGGAGAAGAGATACTCACGCGGTCGCTAACACATGATATGTCCCTTCTGTGGTGGTCCGGCAAATGATACAGCCCAGTTCTGCGAACATTGCGGCAGAAGACTGAGATCAGGGCTCCGTCCGGATGCGCCCCAGGCCGATCCGATCAAGGCGAAGTGCAGATGGTGCGGACTCCCGCTAACGAAAGGAGACCCTGTCTGCAGATATTGCTACCGGGACAATTCGGAGAAAGACCCAGGAAAGAGATTCGGGGCTATTCTGATGGCTGGGGGTCTGATTGTGATTATTGCAGGATTGATTTCCCTCGCCGCGACGATCTCTCTGGCGCTACCGGAGATTGACACCTACGCCGAGGACCCTTCAGGGTTCGCAATATACATCATACTGGCACTGTGCGCCATATTCGCAATCGGCCTCGGTTTCCTACCCCTGCTCCGCAAGAATTTCAGACTATCCCTGGCGGGTGGCATCTTCTCCCTCCTGGGCGGCGCCTTCTTCATCGGCGTCTTCGGGCTTGTTCTGATAATCCTGGGTAGAAAGGGTTTCAAGGACTAGTAAAGGAACCGAACGTCCCTTCAAAGACCAATCCCTGCAAAACCTTGATATGGTCTTTCTCCACTATGCAGCCACCAAGGAGCGTGAGGACATGGCTGAAGGAATCTCAGTGCTCTGTAAACAGGGTCTAAGCGCGTGGGGGAATTCGTCGGTACTCATGGGTGAGCCATATGCGGTGATCAACAGCGCCGACAAGGTCCAGCTGAAGTGGGACAAGGAAGTCTTCGTGCCGTTGGTCGCGAAGATGCCGTATCAGGTGACCATCCAGTGGCCTCACCCGATCAAGAAGGCCTGCAACATGGCTACCCTGAATCTCTCGGTCAACGAAGGCGAGATCCAGAGATTCGAGTACAAAGTCCCGGCCACGGGTATCGGCGCCGGGAAGATGAAGCGGATAAACTAAACCGAGGGGACTCGACCTGACCGACAAGAACTATCCTCGGCCGGTATGCAGCAAGTGCGGCATGCCGATGACCCTGAGACTCGACGCACAGAAATGGTTCTGTGAGACGTGCAAGGAATTCATCCAGCCGAAGGATCCGCCGAGGATTGAGCCGAGGAAATCGGATCCCTCGAAGCCAAAGTGGCCATGGCTACGCATAGCGATAATCATGGCTCTTGTGTTTCTGCTGATCGCTCTCCGGAATCATCTGATTTAGGGGCCTGAAATAGGTTCCATACGCACTGCGCCGAATTTGCCCCACTTGTGATTGGGGACATCCTTCGCCGAGACAAGCTTGTATGTGACAGGGTCGCCACTCAGGTTGAAGGTGTTCCCCATCGAGATCACGCTCTCCGAGATAGAGTGCATCGCAGCGTTCACCAGAAGCTCGAAGTAGTAGTCCCCCTTGTCCGCATCCTTGTACCAGACCTCAATGTCGGGCTGACAGAACTGCTCCATCCCAAGCGTGTGCATCCAGTGCTCCTGTTCTCCCGGGAAGCGACGAACGTTGCATAGCAGCATGAACAGCTCTTGCTGGCCGACGCTCTTGCTCTCGAGCCTGGAAGTGATCCATTCCCGTGGACGGTAGACCTGGGCAGAGATCGGAGAGTATCCTATGAACTCCTTCCTGTGCTCGAGCAGCGTGCAAAGAGTCTCTACGATCAGCCAAGCTCGGTCGATCGCCTTCTGAGGGTCGGATTTGTCATCGTACGTGGTGCACCCCAGGACCGCATGCGCCTTGTGGTTCCTCATCGCGTCGACTTGCACCTGCTCCGGAGCCGGGCCCATGGCAGACACGTCGGTCATGCGCCCCATCATCTCCAACAGATTCCCCGGGAGAGGGCCCGATCGGAGGCTCAGGATTAAGGTGCGGCCTTGGCTCTCGAGCTTCAGCCGCTGGAACTCGCCTAACTCCTTTCTCGCCACCGGGACCTCCGTACAGTCCAGTTTGGTCTTCCACAGAGCCTTGTAGTATCGTCTGAAATCGTTGACGTCCATCAGGACCATGTCACTCAACAGGACGGCGACGGCCAAGTCGGTCGTCACTGCATCGGCCGGGATTGGAGCCTTGTCACTGGCCTTTGAGAACAATTTCAAGCCTCTTCCTCCCCGGCTGGTATGGATTGGCCATTAGATAAAACAGGATGACGGCTCGGAGTGAGTGTTGAGGCTCACGAGACTCGGCCCTGAACGGGCTGACCGCTCAACGCCGTACCTCGAATGCCATTTCTTTGACCTTGGGTCGGGACTGTGCCTTCGCCTTGAGATTGATATTCGAAAGATGTAAGGGGTTCGGGGACGCCTTGGTGCAATTTTGTTTTAATTGAACCGAAATGATGAATGTCTGGCTCGCCTGAGTTCGATTCTCGCCCGGTCCACACTCACGCGTAGCTAGTCAGGAGCCGTCTCGTTCACGTTGGGTCGTGGATAAGCAAGTTCCAGAACTATTATAATAGAGTCGCTAGCGAATATCCATTTCGGTTGAACAATGCCCCTTCAAAGCCTAAAAGCCGAATGTGAGATACACGAAGCAAGGATGGATGGCGCTCACTCAAAGATAGACAAGTTCGGTGATCAGGGTTCCAAGGGCGGTTCAGCACCGACCGAATCAACTGGTAAGAAACGCGCGCGTCTGGGCTGGAAATCAGCAGTGACCGGCGTTGGCGTCATGGCGATGGCAGCCGCCATGCTTTGGTACCTTGGAGCGATTCCAATCGGTTCGGATGACAATGATAGAGTAACCAACACCGCGCCCGTAATCAACTCTTGGTCCGTCATCAACTCGGTTAACGGGATGATGATCCGAATTAACGCGTCGGACATGGACAACGACATATCGAATGTCTACATCGAGGCGTATGCGAATACAACCCAACTTGGCAGTCCTGTGTTCGAGAAGGTGTACTGGGTCAACCAGAGCAACGCAAACATCACAGACATACTCATTCTGGGCAATCTACCCGCAGGGAACTACATCATCGAGGCTCATGCTGTCGACGAGGCGGGCAAAGAGTCCAACTCGAGCGGATTCCGCGAGTTCACAGTGCCACCCTGATCGATTCATTGTTGAAATGGATTTGCATACGCTGATGCCCTCCCAGAATTGCGCAGGAAATCCATTGACAACTGAATCCCGCGCACCCTCAGACATGAGCAGCCTACAGCGACTTGGGCGGAAACCGAGAATCAGGAAGTAGATGTGGTTTGCGAACGCCCTGGTGCAATTCCGGTTTGATTGAATCGAAGACATGAATGTCTGGCTCTAGCGAGTTCAAGGCTCGCCCGGTCCACCAGCATCTTCTCGGAAAAGACCATATGATAAGAGGCCATGTTGGCCCCGAGGAGAAGACGATGAAGGTGCTTGTAGCATACATGACATCGACAGGGAACACAAAGAAGGTCGCTGAGGCCATCTACGGAGAGATAGAAGCCCAGAAGGAGATCAAGCCGATAAATGAAGTCCAAGACGTCGGTTCATATGACCTGGCGTTCCTTGGTTTTCCGATTCACGGGTACGGTCCGGACAAGAAGACCCAGAAGATACTTGGCAACCTCTGCACGACTGGCAGGAAGGTGGCGTTGTTCGTGACACACGGAGCTCCAGAGAGCGCGCCCGAGGTCCCGCAGTGGATGGCGAAGTTCAAGGACGCGGCCAAGGGGGCCGAGGTAGTCGGGGTGTTCGATTGTCAAGGCCAGATGGCGGCAGGCGTCAAGTTCGTCATGAAACTGATGGGCAAGAAGCAGAGAGACGAGGCTCGGCGGGACAACAGCCAAGGTCAGCCAGACCAGGCGCGACTCGAGAGGGCAAGAGCATTCGCAAGAGACATCATGAACAACACGGCCGTCGCCAGAAGATAGTGGCTTGGTGAAGAAGAAAAGCGGTCTGAGCCTCCCCTCGGAAAAGACCATATTGAGGAAAAGTGATGCTGACCGGCATGAAAATCGAATACTTCCATGCTTCGAAGTACGGCAACGGGGCTATGGTCGCGGAGGAATTCAAGAAGATTATGGCCGCCAAAGGAGTTGCGGTGAACGTTCATCACATCCGAGACGCGCGGCCTAAGGAGCTCATGTCGGCGGACCTATACGTTTTCAGCTCGCCCGGCCGAATGGGCAAGCCAATCGGCAGTATGCGCCGGTTTCTGAAGAAGATGCAGCTACCGCCTGGGACCAGGTATGCCATCTTGACGACCGAGGGGGCTCCCCAGCCCGACAAGAAGACCGGCAAGATGCCCACTGAGGAGGATATCGCGAAGTGGGAGCGCGTCAGGCCGATAATGAATGAGCTGCTCCAGACCAAGGGCATGAAGAAGGTTGCGGAAGGGAATGTCCTGGTGACTGGCATGAAGGGGCCGCTGGAAGTGGGCTGGCAGAAGAAGGTGGAGACCCTCGCGGCCCAGATCCTGGCAGGGAATTGACAGCGACTTCGGCAGTGACCATTGGAAAGGGATTTGGGAACCCCCTGGTGCATAATCCGCAAAATTGAACCAAGCCTCTCGATGCCGGGCCGGAGCGAGTTCAAAGCTCGCCTAGTCCACGTAAGTTCGAATCAGAACAGCCGCTCTATCCCTATGTCAGGAATCAGCTTCTGAGCCTCTTCACTCTCTTTGCCACCAACTTCCTTATCTTCTTGTAGGATGGCGGAGGACCGGTTCTGACCTGCTTCTCGTCTATGAACAGACCGTCTTGGATTCCGTACTCCTCCACCACGTTCCTATCGAAGGTCGAGATCTCTCTGAAGACGACTCTGTCTCCAAGTTCTCCCGCGGCTCTTCTGGCTCTCTCGCAAACCATATTCGCCGCCGGACACCAACCGTTGACGAACGCCGTGACTGTGACCCTGCCTGGAGTCTGGGCTGGTTTCTTCTTCAGCCTGATCCATCTCGGCGGTTCCGCGTCGGCAGTGAACGGTTTCCACATCAGCACCACACCGCCGTTGTTGTCGACCTCCACAAAACCTTGCTTCTTGAACCATTTCGCACGCATCCACACAGGCATTGAGACGCCCCAAGCCACAATCCCTTTCCGACCGAGGCTTTTCACGTCCTCTTCTGCGGCCTTCAACAGAGCCTTTCCCATCCCTCGCTTCTGGAAGTCTCCTACGCCTCGTTTGTGTCCATGAACCCAGATGCAATTCACGAAGTAGAGATCCCTTCCTTCAGCTAGTGAGTGCTCAATCGGCACGTAATGTATCATCCCTCCGACGATGCCCCTGTCGTCTAGCGCAAGCTTGACCCTCAATCCCTTGTCCTTCATCTTGTGATACCACAGCTTCTTGTGGTCGCCGCCTTCTGCAATATCTTCCGACCACTCCTGAAGACAGGCCAAGTACAGATGCTCATGTTCCTTGGTCAGATCCACGACTCGCAACTCAGACCCTCAAGTCGACAGATGGATAGCAGAGCTCAAATCTCTTACGGAAGGAATTGCCGAGCCTGTCATCAATCTGATGATGGCAACGCGCAATGCGCAGTCGGCCGAGGGGACACTCCCGAGATGTTTCAGGAAGTATGATTGAGAGTGGCAAGGGTGCTGCAGTGCGATCTCTCTGTGATTGAATCAAGGACATAGATGTCTGGCTCGGACAAGTTCAATGCTCGCCCGGTCCAAAGGCTTTGTTTCTCGACCCGGATTGACTCCTCGCGATTCTGCCTGACTGCATCATGGGTACAGAGGTTCGCCTGCAGGCAGCTGCTGGGTGATGCAGTGCACATCCCCACCTCCAACACTGATGTGCTCGCACCTGACACCGACAATCTCGCGCTCCGGAAACAGAGAGGCGAGGATCTCACGGGCGAGATTGTCTTCTCTAATCCCATAGGTCGGAAACACCAGAGCGCCATTGGCGAAGTAGAGGTTGACATAACTGGGAGTTATGGAGATCCTTCCAACCAACATCGGCCTTGGCTGGACCATTCTCACCACCTCCAGGGACCGTCCTTTGGCATCAGTGGCGGATTCCAGCCGAGCCAAGTTCTCCTCCAGGTTCCTATAGTTCGGATCAGAGTCGTCACTCGTGTGCGCTGCCAGCACGACATGGGGCATCGCGAAACCGGCGACACCGTCAACGTGTCCATCAGTCATGTCTTCCTCGACTCCTCTGGCGAGCCAAACTACCTTTCGTATGCCCAGATAGCTGGCGAGGACCTGCTCGATATCCTCCTGCGACAAGCTGGGGTTGCGGTTGGCATTGAGCAGGCACTGCTCGGTCGTCAGCAGCGTTCCGTCGCCGTCGACGCTTATCGCACCTCCTTCAAGGACCATAGGTGCATCGTAACGCCTGATTCTCAATCGCTCAGACAGGAGGATCGGCAGTCTGTCGTCCTTCTCGCACGGCTGCTTTTGACCCCAACCATTGAACCTGAAATTCGCGAGCGCAAGTCTGTTGTCCCCCCTCCGGACGAAGATCGGACCGTTGTCTCTTGACCAAGAATCATCAAGCGCCACCTCGATTATCTTCGCTTCAGAGCCGAGTCTCCTTCGCGCCTCCTGGGCGGTCGCGGGATCAGCGAGGACCGTCACGGGATCAAAGCGGTCAATCGCCTTGATGACAGCAGAGTAGGCGCTCTTCGCGTCCTCGAAGTGTCCATGCCAAGTGTGTTCCCTACACGGCCAGGAGATGAGACACCCGGCATGCGGACCCCATTCCGCGGGCATTGAGAATTCGTCTCCTGCGGGCGTCCGTTGCACCTTCTCGCTAGCGTTTCTCTTGCCCATGCCTCGACCTCCTCGCCTTTATCAGATCTCCGTAGGTATGCGGCTGGCGCGTGTCGAAGAATCCGAAGAACGAACGGGCATCTCGGATCTGCGACAGGTCCAGCTCCACAAACACCGTCTCGGGACGGTTCGTGGATGCGCGCCCGAGAACCTTGCCCCACGGGTCAGCGACGAAGCTGCCTCCATAGAACTTGATCTTCTCTTCCTGGCCGACGCGATTAACGGCAGCAACGAATATCCGATTCATTACCGCCTGTGCCCTCATCACAAGCTCCCACTCGGGACGGGAGTCGAAATCCGGCCTTGCCAACTCGGAGCCTATCGCGCTGGGGTAGATCAGGAGCTCGGCGCCCTTGAGGGCCAAGGTCCTGGACACCTCCGGGAACCATTGGTCCCAACATATGCCAAGACCGACTTGGACATCGCCCAGACGAGCGACAACGTATCCCAGGTTTCCCGGTTTGAAGTACAGGTCCTCTCTGTACCCCTCAGAGTCCGGAATGTGGACCTTGCGATATGAGGCTCTCACCTTCCCGCTCTTGTCTATCAGCGCAAGCGAGTTGTAGCAAATCCCCGCGTCCATGACCTCTGCAAACGACAGGGCCACCGCGGCACCTGCCTGTTTCGAGAGCTCTTTGAATTCGGCTAGGAGACTCGTGTGATTCGGCAGAAGGGCCTTTTGAGCCTTGCAGTCTTCGAATTGGCCAACGTAACGGTTGGAGAACAGTTCCGGCAGTATCCAAAGGTCCACGTCTTCCGAAGATGAGGCGGCTATTGCACTCTTCGCAGCGGCGACATTCACCTCAGGCCTCGGCGAGCACCGCATTTGAACGAGAGCGATTCTGAATTTTCCCGAGGCATTGCTGGACAGGGACTCCACTCCACGCGTCATTTCCCTGCAAGCGTAAGAACATACCTCCTTAGGCTTGGTATGATTCCTGAGGGGCAGCCAATAGATTCCGCGAACCCAGGTTCCGAAGGATTCCAACATTGACTCCGAGCGATCGAAGACCCTTTGACGCATTACTGATTATATTGGACCTTTGAGAAAAGGTAGCCGTCTCGGGTCTGGTTCAAATCCCCACTTCCCGAGTTCACTTCATTTCTGTCGACGCTCAGCAAAAGAAACATAGGAATGCTGAGCCTATGGCAGGATGCCGTACGGCAATCGAACAGACCTCCGCCGCAGAGGAATTTGGATTGCTACAAGAAGGTCCTGAGGCAGAATGAAGAACCGAGCAACTCCGGTCGAAGATGGATTCTCCATGCCCGCAGAGTGGACTCCGCATGCAGGTTGCCTTGTATCCTGGCCATGCAAAGAAGAGACATGGTGCGGCTTTGTGAAACAGGCAAAGCGCGCATATTCTGAGGTCATCTGTGCGATAAGCCAGTTTGAACCTGTATTCGTCCTTTCAGACCCATCGACGACGCACGAGGCACATCAGGCCTTTCCCAAAGAGACCCCGGTCATCGAACTCCCGCTTGACGACGCATGGATCAGAGACAATGGTCCTACGTTCGTTTCTTCAGACAGCGGAAATCTTGCAATAGTGCAGTTCGGATTCAACGGTTGGGGGGAGAGGTTCCCACCCTATGATAGGGATACGAGGGTGCCGGAGGTCCTGGCAGATAGGACAGGATTGAGAAGATATGTTGCGCCGATGGTACTTGAGGGCGGGGCCATATGTGTGGACGGAGAGGGAACCCTTCTCACGACTGAGTCTTGCGTCTTAAACCCAAACAGGAATCCTAACTATACCAGGGAGAGAATCGAGGAGATACTGGGATCGTTTCTCGGAGTGCGAAAGGTACTCTGGCTCAGACAAGGAATACACAAATCCATGATAGATGGTCACATCGATGGGATTGCCGCCTTCGTTGGTCCGTCCAAGGTGGTCCTGGCTTCGACAGAGGATAGATCAGACCCGAACCATGCAATCATGAGGGACAACAGGGATCGATTGGAGACGATGAGCGATGCCAGGGGACGCTCAATTGAGATAATCGACTTCCCGATGCCGAAGCTGAGAGAGATCGCTGGAAGCAGAATCGCTCCCTGCTACACGAACTTCTATATCGCAAATGGGGGAATCATAGCTCCGACGTTTGGCGAACCAACAGACAGAACGGCTCTAGAGATCTTGGGAAGCCTTTTCCCGGACCATGAGGTCGTAGGAGTCAGATCTGAATACATCGGCGTGGGCGGAGGAGAAATCCACTGCATAACTCAGCAGATACCGCGGATCCCTGGTCAGGCACAGCTTTCGATGGATTAGAACTCATTCGCGTGTGAGATAATCTGGATTTCCCCAGCTTGTTGACCACGACGATCCAATTCACCGCACCTGCCTGAACACCGTCCTTCGATTGAATAAGAGCCGTACGACAAAGCATGCAAACGGCCCCCTACGACGTGGTGAATCTGCGGGCAAGAAGGTGAGAAGAGAAAGGGTTTGCGGACACCCTGGTGCAATTCCGCTTTGATTGAATCGAAAACACGAATGTATGGCTCGGCGGAGTGCAATGCTCGCCCGATCCACATTGCCTATCTTTTCGAGGTCGTGTTCACACAGCTGATATACGGACTCGACAATCACCCTGCCAGAAGAAAGAGGAAGTTGAAGGATTGACCACAAGGGTTCTCGAATCCAGAGAAGACATCGACTTCGCGGTCGGCCTCACTGTCGAGGAAGGGTGGAACTACACGCACAAGGAGATCGGGCTGATGCTCGAGCTCGACCCCGAAGGCAGCTTCATCTACGAGGACGGCAAGGACCGCCTCGGTTTTGTCACGACGGTCACGTACTCGCGCACAGGCGTCATGGGCCATCTGATCGTCACCGGAAAGGCTAGACGAAGGAAGATTGGCGACAGCCTGGTAGGAACAGCAATCGAGTACATGGAGGGGAAGGGGGTCGACTCGATGATGCTCTATGCCACAGCAGAGGGCTCGAAGCTGTACCAGAGACACGGGTTCACCCCGAGAGATGAGATTCTCTGCATCCACTCAAAGTTGGAGAAGGGACATATCGGAAAGAAGGCGACGACATGCAGTCCAATAATCCCTAAGGATCTCAACGAAATCATCTCGATAGATCGCGAACTGTTCGGAGACGATCGGGGCCGGGTGCTGAAGGTCCTCTACAGACACTCCCTCAAGAACGCTTTCAAGATCGACCGCGGCAGCGGAATAGAAGGATACATCTTCGCGCGGCCAGACCATGTGGGGCACGACCTTGGCCCGTGGGCTTGCCTGAGCGCCAAGCCGGGTGATGCCGATGATCTCTTCTCGACGGCGCTCTCGACTATCGGAGAAGGGATACTATACTCAGGCACATTCGCAAAGAACGCAGAGGCAGGCAGAATCATCAGAACACTCCCGGTGTACAGGTCGTGGATTGTTCCTATGATGATCCGGGGAGAGAGCCGCTACGGCCTGGGTACGGACAAAGCGTTGGCGGTGGCAGCTTTCGAACTTGGTTGAACCCGTGAACCCGAGAAGACGAATCTATTCACCAAACCCTGGGCCATAGGCCCAGGATCTTCTCGTTGTCTTTGGAATGCGGCCAGAGCTCGACCGCTCGGACCCAGACCGCAGGTATATTCAACCGCCGCGCAATACTGAATTCGGTAATTCAAATTGGCGAAGGATGCGATCAAGAACGCGGCCGAAACG
>Ga0315295_10004715_pt1 | contig 11641 bp, 7 predicted proteins | sample YL17G14_0_MG_FD_204453 | JGI IMG/M metagenome (GOLD analysis project Ga0315295, IMG submission 204453) | Sediment microbial communities from Yellowstone Lake, YNP, Wyoming, USA - YL17G14_0 | ecosystem: Environmental > Aquatic > Freshwater > Lake > Sediment | place: USA: Wyoming | collected...
GCTGGACTGAGGTCAATACCGGCTTGACGAAAACTCATGTCTTTGCCCTTGCGGTGAGCGGCACGAATCTCTTTGCAGGGACTGAAGGCGGCGGCGTTTTTCTCTCGACCAACAACGGCACAAGCTGGACTGCGGCCGGCTTGACGGACACTACGGTGTACGCCCTTGCAGTGAACGGCACGAATCTTTTTGCAGGTACTCACGGCGGCGGCGTCTGGAGACGGCCTGACTGACGTTGCGCTCGGCGAAGAGGATGTTATAATCCTGGTCGCTTTTGAAAGGCGGGTCAAGATGGACAAGGTCAACCGATTCGCCTTCGATATAGCTGCGGAGTATTTCCAAGTTATCGCCGTAATACAAAACGTTCTCTGCCAAATCGCACCTCTGTTTTATTCAAAGGGGAATCGCCAGTAATGTTCCTGTAAGGAAGGATTATACCGCAGGTTATTACGATTACAAGGGCAATAAGAACGCCGAAGCGGGCCCCAGACCACGACCCGCCACGCAAAAAAGGCGGGTAAACTAAACAAGAAGGAATTGGTGGGGCAAGCCCCACCCTACATTCTAAACTCTGCGAAGAAGAATTGGTGGGGTAAAGACCCCACCCTACATTCTACATTCTAAATAATGGATTCCCGCCTTCGCAGGAATAACCCTTCTTCGCTAACGCTACGAAGGGCAGGCAACCCGCAGTGAAACTGCGGGATAAATAAAAAACCCCGCAATAAATTGCGGGGCTAAGTATGACTTTTTCCCTTTTACTTTTTGATTTTTACCGTATTCTATAGGGCTATGAAAATATTGTTAACAAATGATGATGGGATTTTTGCGCCAGGGCTGGCTGCGATTTATAAAGAATTGGTCAAGATGGGAGATGTAACGGTTGTTGCGCCGGCTGAAAGCCGCTCGGGCGCCAGCCACAGCGTTACCTTCCACCATCCTCTGGTATGCAATAAAGTTGATATTAACGGCCAATTCACAGGTTTTAGCGTCGAGGGTTCACCTGCCGACTGCGTAAAGCTTGCATGTATGCAACTGCACGAAGGCCCAATAGAGCTGCTTGTTGCCGGTATAAATAAGGGCGCCAATGCAGGAATAAACGTATATTACTCCGGCACCGTTGCCGCTGCTATGGAAGGAGCGTTCTTAAAAATTCCTGCGGTCGCGATGAGCGTAGCTGCCGAGGAGCAAATGGACTTTGAAAAAGCTGCATCGTATTGTGCGAGAATCCTTAAAAAGCTTATGCCGGTCAAAAGCGGAGAGGTAATAAATATCAATATCCCGCAATTATCAAGAGGTGAGCCAAAAGGTATAAGAGTTGTGCCGCAGTCAAGCAAAGGTTTTGACGAGTATTATATCCCCCAAGAAAACGAACAGGGCCAAACCGTATTTCAATTGGCCGGCGGTCCGCACCTTGCCGATGGGACTCCCACCGATACAACATCGCTGGAGGAAGGGTTTATAACGATAACGGCACTGGCGCCGGATATGACCGATTACCGCAAGACCGGCGAACTGCAATCGAGAATAGACGGGCTTGTTCTATGAAACAATTTCGGGGAGAAAATAATGGCTAAAGAAAAAACTTCCCAAATCTGCATTATGACCGATACAGGCAATAAAGAAATGACAAAAGCCGCCGGATTTGGCGAAGCAACACCTGACGTGCCGGCTCTCACCGGAACCATTTTATTTTAAAAAGACCATTATTGTTTGACATATCCGGTCCGGCATAGTATAATTCGCAAAATAGTGGAAAAAACGCAGGAATAATGGAACAGAAATCCTGCTTTGTGCATCTTATTGGTTAGACAGCTAATTTTGTTACCAAAAAGGAAACACCTATCAGGATAATGCGGGCTTTGCGATATGGGAATCTTTCAGGGCTTTTTGCTGGAAAGGGAAACCAATGGGGAAAAAAGCTTTCACACTAATTGAGCTATTGGTAGTAATTGCAATCATAGCAATACTTATGGCAATTCTTTTTCCCGCCTTGAGACTGGCCAAAGACCAGGCCAATGCTATTATGTGCACAAGCAACTTAAGGTCCCTATCGCTGGCGTGGCTGCTGTACAAGGATGACTATGACGGGAAATTGGTCGGCGGGTATCCCAGCCGAACACCAATAGCGACATCGGATGCCTGGATGAAACCACCACCGACGGGTACTGACCCTATCGAGCAGCAGAAACAGGGTATAAGAGACGGACGGCTATTTCCTTACACCAAGAAGGTCGAACTGTACCGTTGCCCCGGTGACCGGCGGAAACAACAGCCAGGTCAACTTGCATACGGCAGCTACTCAGTCGCCGGCGGACTCAATGGCGAGGAAGTGGAATGGACCAAGGGCACAGAAAACATAACGCTCTACACTGAAATACAAATTTCCTCCACCAAATTTGTCTTCGTTGAGGAATGTGACCCGAGAGGATGGAATATGGGCTCCTGGGTCGTCGGTCATGGGGGAAACAGTTGGATTGACCCCGTGGCAATCTGGCATAACAAGAGAAGCTGTATAGGGTGGGCCGACGGCCGCGCCGATAAGCACAAATGGGTAAATAAAAGCACTATGGACTATGCCCAGCGAGCTGCCGATGGCGACACTAACGTATTTAATAAAAGTCCGTATGCAGGCGAAAGCGGCGAAGACCTCAAGTTTATGCAAAGGGGTTACCAGCTAAAAGGCAAAACCGCTCTCCAGCCGTAGCCGGGATAGTTCTCTACAAAGACTAAAGAATCAAATTTCCCAAACCCTCTGCTTATTTGTCTCCCGAAAATACTTTGTCCGCCCGGACTAAACGGATATTCTAAATTCCGAACCGGCATGATATACTGACAACAAACCAATAAATACCAGAGGCCAAAGACAATGCTGAACATTTTTGAACAACCCTGGACGCTGCTGGGCGTTTCGATTATCGCCCTGTTTGTAATACTGACAATCCGCAGTGTCTGGTCTGAAAGACGACACTGGTGGCAGCTGCTTATCCCGGTGGCAATTGCCGCGGCGGGCTTCGGGCTGGATTTCCTTGTGCAAACCGACCTGGAGAAAATCAACGCACTTATCGACACGGGGATAAAGGCCGTAGAAGAGGAAGATTGCAACGCGATTGAAGCTATTATCGCCGGCAACTACCGCGATTCCTTCCACAATACAAAAGACGATTTGATGTCTCACTGCAGAATGCAGCTTACGCCGGGTTTAGTTACGAAAAACAAAAAGAGGGCCTGTTTGGTAGAATTATCGCCGCCGACCGCAACTGCGACTTTATTTGCGCTGATAACATTCGAAAAAGATAGTTACATCTCGCGGGAATACAACAAGCCCTTTATGCTGGTGAAAGTAAAACTCTACCTGGAAAAACAGCCCGACAAGGGCTGGCTCATCAGTCGCGTCGAAGTCCTGGAAATTGACAGACTACAAGTCGATTGGCGACAAATCAGATGAGGGACAAACCAGCCATATCGTCAAGATGCCTGACAGCAAAACGGCGTGCTAAATATGTGAGGTATGAGCTTATATAACAGAACGCATCTTCTGCTCAAAGAATTCAGGGGGCTTTGCCGGGCGTGGGGAAAGCAGCCTGCCAGTTGGCAGGGTCATTGCCAGAATGATACCGGTCGGTAAAGATTCTCTGCAGGGCATCGCCATCACCATCCGGCGACCACGGCCAGGGGTCATAATCAGCGTAAATCACCTCGTCCACAATCACCCAGGAAATAGGGTCGCCCGGCAAGTCCGGCGCCTGAGGCCTCTCCAAAGCAAGCCGCTCGCCGGCATTAGAAAGGTCACCCGACCACGGCCCAACGATGTTCACGCCGACAGTCAACGGACCTGTATTATATGCAGCAATGAATGCATTCAACAGGTTCGTTTGGGCAGGGTCGAAACCAACCACTATCAGTCTGCCGCCGGCAGGAATCGAAAGACCCGCCGGGAATGTGTAAGACACCGCTCCATCCAGACGCCAGGAGCCAACAGCATTTGCCAGATAAACCTGGCCTGCCGTGGGGTTGTATAACTCAATATACTCATCATTAGGGTCAACAGGGTGATACATCAACTCATTTATCATTATCTCCAAAACAGGATTGCCATTGGTCGAGTTTCTTGATGGCGTCATATGGAACCAGTATGTCCCGCCATCCGGGTAACGACCCAAAGATATATTATTTTCCTCGCCCTTGAAGCTGATACAGTCAACTATTCGGTCTTGCCCGCCGCCGGGTAGATAAGACAGAACAACCTCGTCTCCACCCTTGTTCAGGCCAAATCCGCTGGGGAAGGGATGGTGGAAACCTGTAACCTCATCAAAAGCAATCCGGCCATAACCAGCAAGCTGGATGGAGGGAATGGCCCATTTCTTGAGGTTACCAAGGCTATCGCTGAAATACCAGTTGCTATTAAGATTAACAGGCGAGGCACTTGTATTATAAAGCTCAATCCAGTCGTTTGAATCATACTCAGGGTGCAGAGGGTCGGTATAATCAGTGTGCGCCATAATTTCATTGACGACGACGTTAATTACCGGCTCAGGGTCATCCTGGCCTGGAGAACCGCCCATATATGTGCTGGCCCGCCAGTTGCCGCCGTAATGCAAAGAGCCATCCGGCTCGCCCGGCAGAGCCGAATTCAAAGGCACAAGGGAATGGCCCGTGCCGTCGGCTGCCAGAGGCCAGCCGCGACCATTGTTATATTCAAAATCAGCAATGGTCCCGTTCCAGAAATCCACCAGAGTAACCCTCTCTCCGGCGTTGTCTAACTTGCCGGTGGTGAACTTGCCGGCGATTCGGCTGGAGAAGGTTGTGCCATAACGAGACTCAAAGGCCGCCTTGTTTTTGACCACCAGCACAAACTCGCCGGGGGCAAGAGTGGTAATATCGTTGCCGTCAAAACCAAATGTAATGCCCTCGACAAAAGACACGTAGGTCAAATCCAGCGTCTCATCTGTGCTGATATTTTTCAATTCGATGAATTCGTAGTCATAGTCGTTATATGGGCTTCCCGGAGCAGGATTATACATCAGCTCAGTGATTCGGAGGTTCTCCAGGACGCCTGCCGCTAAAGGTTCGCCTGCTATGAACTGAATCGGGCTTGACCAGTGGCTCCAGCGGCTGGTGTTGTCTTTCATCCGGCAGCGAACACGATAGGTATGGCCCGGCTTGGCTACGGTGCCGGGAATTCGTATGGTGTTGCTGAACGGCGTAATCTCGCCGCTTTCCCAGACAGGTTCGATTTCGTATTTGCCCGGCTCGGTTGGGCGAGGCCGGGGCGTGCTACAGGGGTCGGCCGGCTTGCCAATCAGATTAACGTCGATGAAACAATCGCTACTACCCGACAACAATTCATTTGTCACCTGGGCGGTAAGGACATTAGTGCCGGCAACCAGATAATTGGCCGGGTCATTAATCGTGACAAAGCTAAACTCGTGATTTTCCTCACGATGGGGAACGGTGGCATTAAATAGCAATTCCTCAGAAGGGACGTTGCCCCAAGCAGCACGGTGGCCATTAATCCAGACGTTCACACCGTCGTCATACTTGATACCCACTACCAGCTTACCAATGGCATCGAGGTCAATTACATCAAATTCTTTTCGCACATACACCGTCGTGTAGTGGCCCTTCATATCGATTAGCTGCTTTTCGAGCGGAATCCACGTCTCTCCATAGCCGATAGGCGTGTAGTCCTCAAGCCAGCCCCTGCCATCAACATCAAAACCATCCAGCCGCCACACATTTCGCGGCTCCCCGGGATTATTTGGCTCTCGTGTGCCCTTAAAATATCTCCACGTTGCACCGGCAGGAACCAGAACAATAACTCCGTTTGGATCCGGCGGTACAACCGGAGGGCCAAGAGTCACCTCAGCGATGCGCCATTTCACCGCACCAAAGGTGCCGCTGCCCTGGGGGTCGCCAAAGGCGCTGGTTTGAAATGTCAGGGCATTTGCAGGATAGTTGGGCCCGCACGTCGCAGTCACCGTCGGTGTATTTGGAATATCAGAGTCACCGGCAAGCGAATTCATATAGCTCTGACGCTCAATAATATAGGCCTTCATAACCTGTACCATACCTTCAAAACTTCTGGTATAGCCGCTACTCTCGGCCTTCTTGTAGAACCTGTCCTGGCCTGCTTTATTTGAGCCACAGTTGTCACGATATTGTGAGCAGGCCGCATCCGACATAACCCAGTGGTAGTCCCACATCGCCCGGTCAGCATCGACAATTGAAAGTCCACCCTGAGGGTCATTGATGACGGCGGCAAGCTCGTCGAGCAACTGGTTGGTCTGGTCGGAATTAAAAAGCAGGTCGCAAACCTCACGCATACGGTTCTTGTTTGCAATACTGAAAACCTGGTAGCTCAAGACGTTGCTTCTACTAAACGGGTCAGTTAGAGTGCCGCTGCCGCCATAATAAGTGGTCCAGGTTAAATCAACGTCCCATGGGAACTGACTCCATAAATAAAGATTAGTCCCCCATTCATTAGTAGTCGGTTCAGGGTTCAGATAGAAAAAGTGGTTTTTGCTGGTGATGTCGCCATGATGAACGGCCTGATAAACCGCATAGAGACTATAGTAACATTCGAGATTAACATTTGCCCTCCACCACACAGCAGTAGGAGAGGCCTGATATGCATTTCTGAAGGCCATAACGTCGGAGTAATCCGGGACGGCGGTTGGTCCCTGGTCATTCTTCTGGCAGTCGTATGGGTCGGGAAAATTATTGTCCATCTTGTAGAGATTGCCGTCCGGCAACCCGTGCTCATCGAGGTAGCGGCCATCCATCTGTTCGATGGTCATATAGAGTCCCCAAAAATCACCATCGTATTGAGTGCCGCTGGTGGTCAGGGGCGGATGAGCGGCATTAAGCGTCCCATCTTCATACGGCTCATCGATGATTCGGAACTGCAGCCAGTTGGTTTTTGAGGCAGGGACGCCAGCCATATTGAACATTCTAAACGAGGATGCCTCAAACATCCCCTGCTCGCCTCGCTGGCCGAAACTGCCCTGCTGGATGCAGGCAGAGAAATTTAGAGTTCCCCATTTGGTTTTATACTTTTCGCCATAGTCATCGCGTGCCTGGAAGGAGTGCCCACGGGTGAAATCGAATTTCCACATATTCTTTCCCATCGAGTATCGCCAGCAGCCGCCGCGGGTGCGGTAGCGGACGTGGTCATACACATCACCGTCGTAAACCAGCGTGCCGCCCCATCTGTACTCGTTGGCATCGGGACCGTTCCAGGCAAGCCTGGTAAGCCAGGTGCAGCCCTCAACATCCGATTTCTTACTTATAAGGTGGTAAACAGGAAGACTGCGCATCACATCGGTGCCGTACTCGACGACGGGAGTAACGCCGGGCTGAATAGCACCCCTCCAGGCCGGCACCCCATCATAAACAAAATACGCGAAATTCGGCTGCGGGTCGTCTGCGTATGGCACTGTAAGATAGCGCCCTGTGATATCTGTCACTTTGATACGATACCGCACCAGCCGACGGTGCGTCTGCAGGTTGCCCGGCAGTTGCACGGTGTAAATATCATCGCCGGCAAACTGGTCTCCATTAAGACCATCATCATGCATCGCGATGCTGGTCCAATTTGTCTGATACGCCGGGTCGCCAAGACTGATATAGCTGCCTGGGTTCACCAATTGATAGTAGAGCACAACACCGGCTACGCCATCAGGGTCAGTGACCTTGGCGGTAATCGTTACCACCTGGCCAGATTTGGGCTGCTTGGGGGAGTGGTTCACCTGGCGAATATGTGGAGGAATGTTGTCAGCATAAACGGCCGTGTTCTTTACCCCCGGCGTCGGATAAGCTGAACGCCGGCTTCCCCCCAAATCGTTGTCGAAGAACGGATTAACAAGCTGAATAGAATGGCCGTAACCTAATATATTCGGGTCCGGCACCGAGTCACCCACAGTCGGCCAGGGAAATCCGAGCTGATAATTGACCTCGTCAACCTTTTCTCCAGCGGCGTTACATAGTTCGATTTTTTCGCCGCTGTTGGAGAGATTGCCTGCAAAAGGCCCATAGACCAAACTGGGCGGTGTGCCATATTTACCTGGAATCGTGACCGGGTAGCGAGCCAGAGTTGGGTTTTCAGCAACAACAATATAGCCGCCAGCCCGCAGCATTGTGCCGGGCGGGAACTGGTAGGAAATGCCCGCCGAGAAATACCACCCGGCAAGATTAACATCTACGGTAGTCGGGTTGTGCAGCTCGACAAATTCTATCAGTTCTGTTTTGACATCAGGATTGTAGTGAATCTCGTTGATTACAACCAGCCCATTTTTTTTATTCCAGTTGCCTGCGAGTATGGCAAAGTCGGCCATATCGACTTTGTTATCGCCATTGAGGTCCGCTGAGCTCGGCGGGCCGTCCAGCCACTTCTCAGCAAAAAGGCACACATCTTCCAAACCGACGCTGTAGTTCCCGCTCAAATCGCCTATCGGGCGGTCGGCTCTGGCGGAGCCGGCCAAAGCGACAGTTAATACTATTACCAAAAATGAGATTTTCACAGGTTTAAGCATCTTTTCTTTGTCTTTATAGATGCAAGTCTTTTGTTAAGTGTTCGTAGTTCATAGTTCATTGATAAACTGTGAACAATAAACCCAGGCAGTGCAGAACTTCACAACTTCCAGGTCCTAAAAAGCAAAATCATATACGTCCAGCTTCTTTATATTTTAACATAATAGAGCGTTTAAGTCAATGGCTTCTTGCCGAAGTAACCGTCCCAAAGATTGTGGGAAAATTACCCCCTGTCCGATGTATTGTGCATTATCCTGTTTACGGGTATCATGGATATTTGTCGGTAGAGAAACTGAGAAATTGGACTAATTAGATGACTCGTTTGAGCTATTTTTGCGAATCACGCATTAAAGTGAAGGGTGAAAAGGACCACCTCCGATTCCCTTACCATCACAGGGACGTCAGCGAGAGGAGTGGGCACAGTAAGCTTTAATGAGCCGGTATGTGCAGTAGAAATCAATTTGGGAGGTATTAGAAGATGGTGCCTTTGCAACTGAACGGCCAATATCGAAGAAATGACTCATTGGATTCTGGAGGAAGAATGATGACAGGGAACATACCTCGGTCCTGGAGGACCCTCGTCAGGTTAGTTGCGGCAGCAATTTTGCTTACGTCGATATTGCACGCACAAGGCCTATCAGCAGAACCCAACCTTAAGCTGGACGAGCGGCATGCCGGCCCTGGCGAATGGGGTTACCGTCCTGCTGAAGGGGCAGTGTTGCTGGTTAATCCACCCAGCTTTAGCTGGCGGCCTCAACAAAACCTGATGTGGGAAATCGAGTGTGCCCGCGACCCGGAGTTTAAGATGGTCGAATATCGAGCGAAAAATCTTGAGTTTAACGTGCACTGTCCGTCCCGCATATTCAAGTCGGGAACTTACACGTGGCGATATCGTGGCCAAGACCAGAAGGGCATTTATACTAACTGGAGTCAGCCACGAACGTTCACCATCCCGGACGACGCCACAGCGATGCCTCTGCCGCCGCGTGAGGAACTCATTTCCCGGATACCCAAAACTCATCCGAGACTATTTATGCGGCCTGATAATCTTGGGCGGCTGCGGGAATTGGCGCGAAGCGAAATGAAACAGGAATACGAGGACCTCGTAAAAGAATGCGAGAGGATTCTGCGTAACCCGCCGCCTACGGCTGAACCGGCCAAGTATCCGGAAGGAATGAAACAGCTCAGCGAAGAATGGCGGGAACTCTGGTGGGGCAACAGGATGTACACAATCAAAGCGCTAAACAGTGCAGCAACATTAGCATTTACCCGCCTGCTCGGCGGGCAGGAGAAATACGGCGTTGAGGCCAAACGAATCCTGCTGGAATGCGCTAAATGGGACCCCAAGGGCAGCACCGGCTACCGCTACAACGACGAGGCGGGCATGCCATACGCCTACTATTTTTCCCGCACATACACGTTCGTGAACGACCTGCTGAGCGAAGAAGAGAAGAAAATATGTCGGCAGGTAATGAAAATACGCGGCGACGAGATGTATCAACATTTGTGTCCACGCCATCTGTGGCAGCCATATTCGAGCCATTCCAACCGGGCCTGGCACAAGCTGGGCGAAGTCGGCATTGCATTTTTGGGTGAGGTTGAAGGCACTGATGACTGGGTCTGGTTCGCCGCTAATGTGTTTTTCAACGTGTATCCGGTCTGGAGCGACGAAGACGGCGGCTGGCACGAAGGGTCGAGTTATTGGAACAGCTACATCGACCGATTCACGTGGTGGGCCGATGTGATGCGAGAGGCAATGAACATCAATGCATACGTGAAGCCGTACTTTTCGAAGGTCGGCTACTATCCGATGTATTTGATGCCGCCCGGCAAGGTCGGCGGAGGATTTGGCGACGGGGCCGCCCGCAGGGCTGCTTCCGAGAATGTAGTACTTGTGAGCCAGCTTGCGGCCCAGGCCGGCAACGGACACTGGCAGTGGTATGTCGAACAGATAGGCGGCCCACGGGAGATGACCGGCTATATCGGGTTCGTTCGCGGAGCTTTGCCGAAGGTGAAACCCAGGCCGCCGGATGATTTATGCCCCTCAAAGCTCTTCCGTGGCACGGGGCAGGCATATCTTAATACCACGCTAAAGGATGCGAAACAGGATGTGCAGGTTGTTTTTAAGTCGAGCTCTTTTGGAACTCAATCGCACGGCAATGAGGCGAACAATTCATTTCTCCTCTGGGCATACGGCCAGCCGCTGTTGGTCCGAAGCGGTCACTACGACCTGTATGGAAGCGAACACCACCGCAACTGGGTGTGGAGCACTCGCTCGGTAAACAATATTACGGTCAATGGGTTAGGTCAGGGAAAGCGCAGCGCAGAAGCCACAGGCAAAATAGTTGCCTTCAAAACCACGCCTGCGATGGACATAGTGGTAGGTGAGGCAGCCCAGGCTTATGAACCAGCCATTCTTGAGCGTTTCACGCGTGCCATCATTTTTGTCAAGCCCGAGCTGGTAGTCGTTTATGACCGTCTGCAGGCCAAGGAACCCTCGACATTTGAATACTGGCTTCATGCCGTCAACAAGATAGATGTTGAATACCAGCGAAACATTCAGGTCCGAAACAATAACGTGGCCTGCGATATTGATTTTTTGGCACCATCAGGCCTGAACTTTAGACAGACGGACCAGTATGACTCCAATCCCCGCCCTCGCATTACGCTGCGCGAATGGCATCTGACGGCGACAACGCCAGAAAAAAAGAAGCAGGTCGAGTTTGTGGCGATTTACCGTCCACATCGAATCGAGGACCAAATACCAAAAGAGGCAAATCTTGAACAGATTGAGGGCGGTTACACACTCCGGGTGAAGCTGTCCGATGGAGAGTTCGTGGCTCTTCTTCCGACCGATGACCGTGCTTTTCTGAAGGCGCAGGGTCTGGAAAGTAAGGGGGCAATCAAAGCCCAAGTGAAACAGGCGGGCAAGTCAGCTCAAATAATTGGACTTGAGGAATAGTTTGTTTCGTAAAAGGCATACAACAACCGCTCTTTATCCGGAAAATAAAAAAGTAACCAACAAATAAAAATCCCAATTAAGCTTGCTCTTTGAAGAACCGATTCATAATTGGCTAATTGGAGCAATCTGTGTGCTTTTTGAAATTTG
>Ga0315295_10004716_pt1 | contig 11641 bp, 10 predicted proteins | sample YL17G14_0_MG_FD_204453 | JGI IMG/M metagenome (GOLD analysis project Ga0315295, IMG submission 204453) | Sediment microbial communities from Yellowstone Lake, YNP, Wyoming, USA - YL17G14_0 | ecosystem: Environmental > Aquatic > Freshwater > Lake > Sediment | place: USA: Wyoming | collected...
AATCATAGACATTAATTCCGTCTTTACCGGTCTCAGTATAACAACCTGCAATCAGGTTGATTTTTCCCCGGCAGCCGGGCAATGAAAAAATAATCGGTAACATCATCAGATAAAATAGACTTAAATAATACTTCATAGCGGTTTTTTCAAATATTTAGTTTTCAATATTATTCATTTTATACGCAAAGTATGCACATGAATCAGGACAGTAGTCCTGAAAATAAATAAGAGGCTGTTCTGCAGCCTCTTTCAATTTATCATACTTCAAAGCTATCGCATTCCCTGTAAGCCTGAATCACCCGTGCCTCACCTTCTTTGCCTTTGAGGCTTTGGCCGTGCTCCATGCAAATAACACCCTGGTACTGACGGCTATAAATGTATTTGAATACATTTTTAAAGTTAATCTCTCCGGTTGTGGGTTCATTACGCCCCGGGTTATCTCCGCAATGGAATGCAGCGATATGATTCCAGGAAGCTTCAAGGTTTGGAATAATATTGCCTTCAGTTATCTGCTGATGATAGATATCATTGACAATTTTACAGACAGGTCTGTTTACGGCTTCGCATAATTCATACGCCTGAGGAATCCGCGTGAGGAACAGCCCGGGGTGATCGTGAAATGTGTTTAGCGGCTCAATTACCATAATAAGTCCTGCCGGTTCCAGTATATCACAACAATACCTCAGGTTATCAATAACATTTGCTGTCTGAAAATCAACTTGAAGTTTTTCATCATATCGCCCGGGGACAACAAGAGTCCATTTGACACCTGTTCTTTTTGCCACTTCAACTCCCTCTTTCATCCTGTTAACAAGCATATCTTTAACTTCCGGTTTATTAAGCACAAATGAAGTAACTGAAAAATCGGCATATAATACAAATGGGCCGAGTTCCATTCCGCGCCGGTTGATCTCAGCTGCAATTTTTTCCTGTTCTCCAATGGGTCTGTTCATCAGCCCATTGTCGAACATTGCCCTGAAACCCATATCGTTGCAGAATTTAATATTATCGACAAGGTCCTCTCCGGAATGCTCAGGGAACATCCCAAAGCCCGGAGCATATTTCAGCTTGAATGGTTCTGATGCAGCTGAAGCCTTCTTTTTCTGCTGAGGATAAGATGCTCCAAGAATTGCAGGAGCAGCAATCAAGGCTAAACCCGTTAATGCGGCTTTTTTAATGAACCTCCTTCTTGAGCTTTCCATGGAATTAATTTTTTTCAGGTTTGTAAGCCTCACCTTCGGCAGGAACTTCTTTAGGAATATCAACCGGTCCGAATGCAAATACTTTTGGACCGAGCTTCATTTCCGAGTTCATGATTTCATCCCATGTCACTATTTTACCGGTGTATGCAGCCACCCTGCCCATAATTGCAGTCAGTGTTGAAATAGCTGTATTTTCTGCTTCATTTATCGGCTTACCTTTACGGACAGCCGTAATGAGGTCGATATGTTCCTGAACATAAGGGTCTTTCAGTTCGCTTCTTGCGGGTTTGCCTTCTTTATTGAGCGGATACTGGTAATTCCATATCTCCTTACCTTTAAGATCAAATATTGTACTCTCGCAGTTTGTGAAGCCTTTTGTTCCCTGAATTCTTTCTGAAACATTACTGTCACAACCGTTAATCTGACGGCACATGCTATGAACATGCATACCGTTTTCGAAACTATAATCAATGCTGAAGTTATCGAACTGATCACCTGTAACACGACGTTGTCTGGAACCAACTCCGACTGCCTTTACAGGATGAGCTCCTGTGAACCAGTTGACTACATCGAGGTTATGTACATGCTGTTCTACAATATGGTCTCCTGAAAGCCAGCACCAGTTAACCCAGTTACGGATCATATATTCCATTTCCGTCCATTCTTTAACAGGGTCGCGATGCCATAACTTACCTCCGTTCCAGTAGGCATTTGCACCAACGATATCACCGATAGCACCTTCAGCAACCTGTTGCCATGTAGCTACATAGTCACGTTGATGACGACGTTGTGTACCAGTAACAACAGATAATTCCATACCTTCAGCTTTCTTTGCTGTAGCCATTATTGCTCTTCCTCCAACCGGGTCAACACAGACAGGTTTTTCCATGAATACATGTTTGCGGGCTGTTACTGCAGCTTCAAAATGTTCGGGACGGAAGAATGGGGGTGTTGCCATAATGACAATATCCACACCTGCATCAATAACTTTCTGAAAAGCATCAAATCCTACAAAACATTTATCGGCAGGGACTTCCTGTCCTTTCTCCTTCAGGATCTCCTCCCTGCAGGAATCAACTCGATCCTTAAATGTATCGCCCAGTGCGACAATCTGCAGATTAGGCCCTGCACTGAGAAAATTGATAGCAGCGCCTGTTCCGCGACCCCCGCAGCCGATAACTCCGGCTTTAAGAACTGGTCCGTCAGGTGCAGCATCGAGCATTGTGGGAACAGGAACTACTTTTTTTGGTTCACCGGCACAGCTTGTGATTATCGAAGGTACAACTATACCTGCAACACCAACAGTTGCTGCTTTGCCTAAAAATTTACGTCTTGAAATTTCAGATTTTTTCATATTGGTTAAATTTAGATATTCATATTGCCAATTTACAACTTTCCTGTCTTTTTGTCAAATTCGCAAACAACTCTGAATCCGACAAAGAAACAGTCGGAATACCACCAGATGCTTTTAGGCATTTGCGGATCAGTTTTCAACCAGGCATCAGTCCGGGTATAAGCGCGTGCAGCACTACGAAGGCTACCTGCCATATCCCCAAATGAACCTCCTCGGATAACATGTTCATTTCCGCTTTCCGGTCCTTTTGGATCTTTAATAATTCCGTCAGAGTATTTTGAATATGTATCCGGCTGATACCAGTCGGAACAGAATTCTGCAACATTTCCTGCCATATTCCTCAGACCAAAAGGATTTGAATTCACTTTATCAGGTGTCTGGGTTTTTGAAGTGCTGTTGCCTTTATACATAATATAGGTATTAATAACTGTAGTATCATTTCTTGACAACTTCGCTCTCAATCCTGTTTTTTCAAATTTTTTCGGATCACCCGGGAAAAAATATGGGGTATTCGTTCCTCCCCTGCATGCATATTCCCATTCAGCTTCAGTAGGCAAACGATAAGTCTTACCTGTAACTGAAGAAAGCCATCTGCAATAAGTTTCAGCAGCATGAAAACTTGCTGAGATCACAGGTCTTTGTCCCATTCCCCAGCCCTGGTCAGGTTGTCCATATGGTGGTGTGGCTCCGGAAATTGCATCAACATCAGTATTGCTTTTTTTTCTGCTCCCTTCAGTATCAGACGAACGTCCTTCTGCAGCAGTCTGGGCATAAAAAGCCAGATATTCATTCCAGCTAACCTCAATCTCAGCCATGAAGAAAGGACTGATTTCAACCTCTTTAACAGGTCCTTCATCATTTTTCCTGAATGGTTCATTCTCAGGACTTCCCATTTGATACTTTCCCCCCGGAATGGCAATCATATTGAAGGAAACAGTGGATCGGGGAATCTGTTCTTTAAATGATCTGAATTCTTTGACAGTTGCAGGAGTTTTATAGATCTCTTTGGGACCTGAAGAGCTGCTTCCGAAGGTTTTATTGCTTCCGTGTGTATATCCTTCTATATAATGTCCGGAATTCAGATGACAATTAATGCAGTTAATATCACTGCCGGTTTTCTTCGTCTGGGAATAATATAAATGTGCATCCGATCCGGCTTTGGTCAGTTTTGCAGGAAAAAGGTTTTCATGACATTTAATGCAGCTGCTCTCATAGGAGTATTTACGTGCAGTTTCAAGTCTGCCCCGTTCCTGCCAGTCAAACGATGCTGAATCTTTTGTCCAATAGCTCCAAAGATCACGTAATCCGGTTCTGGCTTTTGCCCAAAGATACCCCTGTCCCCTGGGTGGAAGATGACATTCGGCACAGGCTACTCTGTAACCCGACTGTGTCTCATAATGTACAGATCTTTTCCAGGATGCATCAGCGGCAGGATGGATATGACAGGAAATACAATAATTATTTGTTGATGTGCGTACCAGGGCTTTGCTGCCTCCAAGAATAACCAGAATCCCTAAAATAAGTCCAGGCAGAAACCAGATCAGTATTTTCTTTTTCATATTAAAAAATCTGCTGCATGAAGATAGAAAAAAATAAGTAAGGATATTAAAGATACTCATTTTACCGTTCATATTTTAAAACATATCAAGCCATTTAGGATGTGTAATAGAATAACCTAAATATTTGTAATACATATAATATTGAGTAGCAAACCATTAACAAATATGTTTGCACAACTTATATTATTACACATCCTTAGTATTAATTTTGGGAGCTTTCAATATTAAGAGAATGAAAAGAACAATTTTAATATTACTCGCCTTCTTCCTCAATCTGAATCTCTATTCACATCCCTGGAAACCAAGTCATTATGTTATAATTGACACCGATGGAGGTATAGATGATATAAGGGCGATCTGCATGATGCTTTCTTCACCCGACATAAGGGTCCTTGCAATTACAACATCATCAGGTGTGCTAAGTGCCGAAAATGCCTATATTAAAGTAAAGAGTCTTCTGAATAGTTTTTATCATGAGGGTCTTCCTGTCGGAATTAACAGAAAAACAGGATATCCGTCACAGAATTTTGCAACTGCATTGCAAACAAATTGGGGAGATGAAGGCGGAATAGATCCGGCACAGGCGAATGACTTTATGCGACTTATCAGTAAGACTATTTCGGCTGAAAGGACAAAAATAAGTTTTATATGTCTTGGAGGAATGACGACGGTAAATATGGCATTTAAAGAGCTACCTGATTTTAAACTTCAGGTTAAAGAGATCATTTGGAGTGCAGATGGTGTTAAGGATACAAAGGGATTTAATTATAGTATCGACAGGAAAGCTGCATCAGATATTTTAATGGAAGATATACCTGTACGGATTGTTAAAGGATTTGGTGAAGAGATTTTCTTTGACAAGGGTCTTCTGAAGAGTATATCGGAAATTAATACAATCTATGCCCAAAAGATATCGGGATTTTTCCGTTCCGGAACGGCTGCTGAACACAGCTATTCCTTTTCCGGTCATGATGAGATGGTCGCCCTTTACATTCATTATCCTCAACTCTTTAAAGCTGATTCCGTTGATAATAAATCAGAAAATACTCCTTTTGAAAAAAGTGACATAAGAGAATTTACGGTCAAAATACTTAAAGGTGAGACAGTTGCAAAAAATCAGGTTATTAAGGTGTTCCCTGTTGATCCCTCCTTTTATTTTGCTGATGTTGAACCTGGTGTAACCGAAATTATTAGTAAGTACGGATTGGATGAATGGACATCAGGAGTTCTTGCCAATGAGCTTCACCGACATCTGGGGGTATTTGCAATTGTCGGTGTTAAAATGGGAATAAGGGCAAGAGAATACTTCTGCACAGGGGTAGATGAATTCAGAGTTACCACATTTGCCGGAGCGACACCACCTCTCAGCTGTATGAATGACGGACTGCAGGTAAGTACGGGCGCAACACCGGGTCACGGTCTGCTCACAGTTAGCAGTGATACTATCACCAGACCAGTTGCTGAATTCACATATCTGGACCATAAAATAAGGCTGACGCTAAAACCTGATATAGCTGAAAAAATCAGTTCAGAATTGAAAGAGATAAATTTTGTTTATGGCCTCGACAGTAATATTTACTGGGAGCTGGTGAGGAAAAATTCAATAAAGTACTGGCGAGACCTGGATCGGAACAATATTTTTTTAATTGAAGAAATCTATTAAAACAATTTTTAATCCCGGCAGTTAAGGATTGCTTCGTCCCCCGCCTTGGCGGGATCATCGCAATGACCCTGCTACTAAGTATCTGTTCTGTCTATCCGAGATAAAAATGTGACTTACGTGCAATGTCATTGCGATCCCGCTAAGCGGGAGAAGCAATCCTTCCCAGTCATCCATAAAACTTACATCTTTATAATACCGACGAAGAAGGTCGTGGCAACCACTCTCTATTTATTGTATTCGTCAAAGAAGTCGTTGCCCTTATCATCAGTAATAATGAAGGCTGCCATATTCTCAACGCGGATTTTTCTTACAGCTTCCATACCAAGATCCTCAAAATCGACTATCTCCACCGACTTGATGTTCTCTGCAGCAAGTATTGCAGCCGGACCTCCGATTGAACCAAGATAAAATCCTCCGTATTTCCTGCATGCATCAATAACCTGACGGCTGCGGTTACCTTTTGCAACCATTATGAGTGACCCTCCAAGGCTCTGAAAAAGATCCACGTATGAATCCATACGTCCTGCTGTTGTGGGTCCGAAGCTGCCTGATGGCATCCCGGCCGGAGTCTTTGCTGGTCCGGCATAATAAATCGGATGATTCTTAAAGTAATCAGGCATGGGCTTGCCATCATCAATAAGCTTTTTAATCTGCGCATGAGCAATATCCCTGGCAACAACGAGTGTTCCGTTGAGATTTAATCTTGTCTTGACCGGATATTTTGTGAGTTCAGCAAGCACCTCTTTTATCGGTCGGTCGAGATTGATCTCAACCGGCTTTTCAAGTTCAGGAGCTTTTGCCGGCATAAAGCGGGCCGGATTTCTTTCAAGCTCTTCAAGAAAAATACCATCCTGGTTGATCTTAGCCTTAATGTTTCTGTCAGCACTGCAACTTACTCCGAGTCCCACAGGACATGAGGCTGCATGCCGGGGTAACCGTATAACTCTTACATCATGAACAAAATACTTGCCTCCGAATTGTGCCCCTACACCATATTCATGACATATCTTCTCAATTTTCTTTTCCCATTCAATGTCACGAAATGCACGGCCGCTTGCATTTCCCGTTGCAGGCAGGTTGTCGAGATATCCTGCAGAGGCCTCTTTGACAATCTTAAGAGTAGTCTCAGCTGATGTACCTCCGATAACCAGAGCAAGGTGGTAAGGAGGGCATGCCGAGGTACCAAGATCTTTGATCTTTTCTTTTACAAATTTTATCAGTGACTCGTCATTTAAAAGGGATTTGGATTGCTGATAAAGGAAGGTTTTATTGGCCGATCCGCCTCCCTTGGTTATAAAAAGAAATTCATATGAATTTCCCTCTGCTGAATATATATCAATTTGAGCCGGAAGGTTTGTTCCGGTATTCTTTTCTTCAAACATTGTAAAGGGGACCACCTGCGAATATCTCAGGTTTTTCTCCTTAAAAGTCTCAAATATTCCTCTTGAAAGGAATTCCGCATCGTTTACCCCGGTCCATACCTGCTCACCTTTTTTACCAATTACAATTGCTGTGCCCGTATCCTGGCACCATGGCAGATCCTCTTTTGATGAAATTACAGTATTACGAAGCATTACATAGGCCACAAAACGGTCATTGTCTGTTGCTTCGGGATCGTCAAGGATTCTGGCGAGCTTTTCAAGATGAGATGTCCTGAGATAAAATGATATATCCGAGACAGCCACTTTGGCCAGAAGTTCGAGCCCTTTAGGATCAACTTTCAGTATCTTTTTCCCATCAGTAACGACTGTTTTAACATAATCTCTTGTGAGCAGACGGTAGGTTGTCGTATCCTTTTCAATCTGAAAAGGTTTTTCATAGATAAAATCTGGCATATTTCTGCTGTATTATATTAACAATGAAACGACTAAAGTGATTATTAAAATCTCATCAAGCCTTTTTCAAATATAAAAATAATTGATTTAATAAAAGAATTAAAAAATCATCCCTGGTTTGTAGCCCTCCTTCCACCCTGAAGGGGGGTTAATACACAGTCATTCAGAGGATACTAGCTATATATCAGGGATTTAGGCTCCCTTTAGGGGGTTTGGGGGCGAATTTCAGCAAAACTGAATTTGTCTTTTGCCCTGATACCCTTGAGAGTCATTTCCAGGGTACAGCATTCAACATTCTCATCGTGCTGAAAAACCAAAATAAAGTTTCCTTCAAGAGCCTCCTTAAGCAGCTGCTCTTTTTCATCAATGGTCCTGAGTGTTTCCATATCATAGCTCATATTCCAGACAAGAGGAATATGGGCAACAGTAGGTATCAGGTCGCCGGTATAGACCAGTGTTTTTTCTTTATATTTTATTACCGGAATCATCAAACCAGGTGTATGACCGTAACACATCCTTACTGAAAAACCGGGAAACAGTTCATCCTCTTCATCCACAAGGTTAAGCCGGCCGCTTTGCTGTATCGGCAAAATATTTTCTTCAAGGAATGAATCAGCTTCCCGCAAATTGTTTTTTGCGGCCCACTCCCATTGTGTCCGGCTGACGTGATAAGCAGCTTCCGGGAATGTCAGATCATACCCGGTTGAGCCAGTTCTTCGTCTGACACCACCTCCGCAATGATCCGCATGAAGGTGTGTCAGAAAAACATCTGTAATATCTTCCGGTTTGTAACCTCTGTTCATCAATCCGCCTGTAAGTCCTTCACCTCCATGCAGATGAATATGCCGGAAGAATTTTTCTTCCTGCTTATCTCCCCATCCCGTATCTACAAGAATCACATGACCATCAGTCTCAATTATCAGAGATCTCAAAGTAAGCACTATAAGATTATTTTCATCGGAGGAATAAACGCGGGACCAGAGTACTTTTGGCACGACACCGAACATCGCTCCTCCGTCAATGCGGAAGTTGGCTATATTGAACAGATCTATTTTCACCGCGATCATTTTATAATTTACAATGATAAGAATTTATCCTGTTTAATCCTTTTGATTGAGTTAAAACTGGAATGTTTTTATTTAACTCAGTTTCGCTGAGAAATGTTTAAAAATTTATGATAATTTCACCATTATAAATAATAAAAAAATAAGTATGAAAAAACTGGCAATAATTCTTTTGGTTTTTTGCATTGCATCAATGCTATCGGCTCAGACAGGTAAGGTTTGGGATAATCTGACTGTGAAGAGCAAAATATTGAATATGGATAGAAAATATGCAGTCTATCTGCCACCCGATTATGAAACCTCGCAACGCAGCTATCCTGTTCTTTATCTGTTACACGGAGCCGGTGATGATCAAACCGGATGGGTACAATTCGGTGAAGTTTTGCATATTGCCGATGAAGCAATAAATACCGGAACAGCTACTCCCATGGTAATAGTAATGCCTGACGCATATACCGGCAAACGCGGTTATGTTAATGATATTAAGGGAGAATGGCGTTATGAAGATTTCTTCTTTCAGGAATTCATGCCATATATTGAGAAAACCTATCGCATTAAAGGTGAAAAAAGATATCGGGCTATTTCCGGATTATCCATGGGTGGTGAGGGTGCTTTTATCTATGCTCTGCATCATCCTGAATTATTCTCCTCAGCGTGTCCTTTAAGTGCTGCAACCGGGCCAAAGAGTATTGAAGAATTAAAGAAGTACCCGTTATGGGGAACAGCAGAAGGAATGACTGAAGCCGATCAGGAAGCATATTTTAAACGTTATAGTGTTCTCAGCCTGATAGACAGCCTGCCCGATGACCAGAAAAAAGCTGTCAGGTGGTATATCGACTGCGGAGATGATGACTTCCTTTATGAAGGTAATTCCCTGGTTCACATAGCCATGCGCAAAAAAGAGATACCTCACGAATTCAGGATCCGCGATGGTGCACATAACTGGACCTACTGGAGAGCTTCCTTACCAAATGTGCTTGAGTTTGTATCAATGAGTTTTCACCAGTTTTAATTATAAGATATTTAATTTGAACGGTTTAATGTCTTGTGTTAAACTAAAGGAAACTGGATTTAACTGCAAACAATGCGAATACACTTTATTGCCATAGGCGGTGCTGTAATGCATAACCTGGCAATTACTCTTCATAATAACGGGTATAAGGTAACCGGTTCTGATGATTAGATATTTGAGCCGTCGAGGACAAGACTTGCTTCATACATTTTCGAGCCTTAACAGCGAATTTCTTCCTCAATACAGGGGTACTCTCGATAAAGCTTCATCAGCGTTTGTCTATTTCAACCCTCACGTTGTGGAATTAAAAAAGCTTACCCCGTTGTCAAAAGAAAAGGTGAAGGAGGCCTTCGGTAATGATAAGGTGAAAGTTTCTAACAGCTCATCTGAGCTCTTTTCAGAAATCAGAATGTTGAAAAACAATAAACCGGTATACCTCATTATGAGCTCGGGCAATTTTGGCGGAATTGATATTAATAAACTTACCGATGAGCTCCTGTCAAACAAATAGGATGGGTTTCACGTCATATTAACAAGGCTTCTTAATGGATTTTCCCTATAATTGATTAATATTGCAACCTGAAAAAACAGGATAAAAAACTATATAGTCATGAAGAAATTATTAATTGTATCAGCACTTATCATCTTCTTCGGTCTGAAAGTGAATGCACAGGAATATAAAACCAGTCTCGGATTAAGAGCGGGGCTTCCTTACGGTGTTACCATCAAACATTTTTTCGGTAAAAGCAATGCTGTTGAAGGCATCCTGGCAAGCCGCTGGCAGGGTTTTGTGGTTACCGCGCTTCTTGAGAATGAACACTGGACCGGTAATTATCCGGGGCTTAACTGGTTCTGGGGGTTAGGTGCACATGTCGGATTCTGGGATGCAGGTAATAATCCTAATCTCAGTAAACAATACTCTGGTTCAGTCATTGGAGTTGATGGAATTCTAGGTCTGGAATACACATTTGATGAAATCCCTCTGAATCTCTCGCTTGATCTTCTGCCAACGGTTAATCTGATTGGTTCAACGGGATGGGGAGGTATCAACGGAGCGCTGTCAATCAGATATGTATTTTAAAAGATAAAGACATTTTCTACTATCAGAATTCCGGGAACTTTTTTACTAATCAATTTTCAGTGAAAATATTTTGCGGATCGGTAAAAACATGTTTTCTTTGCATCCGCATTTTAAAAGTTCTTTGCACGGTCCATTCGTCTAGTGGTTAGGACGTCAGGTTTTCATCCTGGTAACAGGGGTTCGATTCCCCTATGGACTACAACCCTTAAAAAGTAACAAGACCCTTCTTTATGCTTATAATCACCACATTAGACAGATTGAGGGGTTTTCTTTTGACTCTACTAAATTAGGTTCTAGTCCTGATTTTGCCCACAATACTATAAGGGCTTATAAGTCTAGTTTAAACTCCCTAACTAGGTACTTAAACGGTACTGCAACCTTCAGCAAGTTTCAGGATATAAAGCTTTCTAAGCTAGATTATAAGTTTACAGCCCTTCCGGGTGGCCTCCGTGGCCACGATTGTACATACTACGACGTTGGGATCTACGGTTACTGGTGGAGTTCTACGGAGTACTCTACCTCAGATGCCTTCAGTCGGTACGTGTACTACAGTTACAGCATTGTACTCAGATTCGGCAGCAGTAAGCAATCTGGTTTCTCTGTTCGCTGTTTGCGAGATTAGGACTATTTGACTTATTGCCAGTCCTCGGAAATCATCTTCGGGGGCTTTTTATTATCTAATTACAATTCATTGTAAAATAAACATTTGGACTGGCAGTTGTATCCACCGCTACGCCAGTTGGTGGGAATGGCATTGTCCATACACAAACTTTATATAAAGAAGGCATAGAGGCTAAAGTCAACTTTTCTATTGAAGTATTATTGGAAACATCCAGACTGGTTAATAAATTCATATCGCATCGCAAATAAG
>Ga0315295_10004717_pt1 | contig 11640 bp, 9 predicted proteins | sample YL17G14_0_MG_FD_204453 | JGI IMG/M metagenome (GOLD analysis project Ga0315295, IMG submission 204453) | Sediment microbial communities from Yellowstone Lake, YNP, Wyoming, USA - YL17G14_0 | ecosystem: Environmental > Aquatic > Freshwater > Lake > Sediment | place: USA: Wyoming | collected...
AACGGTATGCCCTTGTTGGCCGAGCTGAGTTTGGCAACATCGATGTCTCTTCCTCCGCCGACGCCGGCGACAACGCTGGCCTTGAACTTCTCGATCTCTCGCTCAACCTGACGGACTTGGGGAAGCGATGAGGCTTCCACGAGCACTTCCTGAACCTTGAATCCGGAGCTCTGCAAGGACGCGTGTGCGGGTGCCGCACCTATCGATTGAACATTGGCATCTGTCACAATGAGTACGGATCCCGAGAAACCCAGCCGACTACACGTCTCCCCTACCTTGCCGAGCACGTCGTCGCCCACAATCACTTCGCGTGGCAGTTGCATGTAATGGATTTCTTGAGGCAAGGAGAATCGACCTAGATCAGGAACACCAACGATACGATCGCAATCACAAGCATTACAGGAAAGAACGTCGCAAATGTGAGCCTTGCGGTTCTGAGGACGAAACCTGTCAACTGACCCAATGAGGACAGCCCCAGTGTCCGAACCTGAACTTCTGAGCAACTCAGTGAGGCTTCCACAGGCTCGATGTTCTTCTTCGCCTCGCCAGCAGCCTTCCGCACCGATTCAACTATCGCCTCCTGATCGGTTGCTGCTCCAATGGGATAGTATCCGAGCTTCGCCGAGACTATGCCATTGACCATATGTGTATCCGAGGTCATTACTTCCCCGTCAATGGCGCCCATCTCTTTCAACGCGCTCAGTATTCTGTCTCTTAGGCCTGAGGCCATGTTATTGCTGTCAAAGACGACATACGCATAGGACTCGCCGCCCACCTTGATCCAGAATACGGCGATGCCCCCCGGACCCATACCCTTTTTCAACGAAACCTCTCTCAGTATCGTATGCGCGACGCCCACGGAAGCAGAACGCATCCTCACACCCTTCGCTGACTTTATCGCCAGCTTTGCCGACTGAGCAAGATCGTTGAGCTTGTCCTGACTCATCACGGTCATCTGCCCCAAGCTATTGTGCGCATCAATGAGGGCGAGACCCCTGAAAAGGCGCCTTGCACTCTTGTGCAGCAGCTCGCCAATCTCGAAACCTATGTCCTCAGTATCGTGGGGCGCAGTGGTCATTGTTACAAGAGCTGACTTGCCGAAGACTTGGCAAGTCGCGGTTGCGCTTCCAGCCGTTGATCGGAGAATCGGACTGACGCCCGATCCTGATGGCGTATGAGCCAGCATCGACTGGATCTTCTCGATGACTTTCTCGCTTTCTTGCTGACTGACCAAGTTGCGCTCGTGCCCTGACACCCCATGCGCAACGGCAGCAACCCCTCCGACTGTTGATTCGACGACACGTTTGATCATGTATGGAAGCGCACTGCTTCCGATGTTCAGGAACGGGCCTGGATGGAAGTTTGGCACTATCAAGGTTCCTTTCACTTTCCGGGAGGTCTTTGATTTGAAACTCAGAACGCACAGATCGATCGAGCTATTGACGCCAAACACTTCTAGGTAGTTCTCAAACCTGGAGAAATCGCCATCCAGCCAGTCTTTCAGGAAAGCCCTGAAAACCAGCAATGGCGAGACGCCTAGTGTTCCGACACCCCGCCTGTCAACATAGATGAGGAAGGTAAAGGAAAACGAGAATGAGACTGCCACAGCCAGGAGGAAACTGACAACGAGACCTGAGGGCAGAGCATTGAGGAAGACACACAGTCCTAGGGAGCACGCCACGGGGTCAGATACTGTGAGCAATGCGCGTCTCGCAAGGCTGACTGTCGACATTGAGAACACGGCCATCGACCGCAGCGGCAACACGACAAACAGACCTAGGAGGAAAGCGTGAGAGGGAAAGAGGAAATCTCCGAAGATTCTGCTCACAGTTGCTCCGAGTACCATCACCATGACCCATAGGATACTGCTGAACAGTGACAACGCCAAGACTCGCCTTGGGAAGAAGAGCGGATCGCCTCCGGCCAAAACGCGAAATGAGAAGAGGGCAGAGAGGAGGGTCGGAGCTAGGAATACCAGGATCCCTGCCGTGAACCCCTGGACCAAGCCGAGCTGTGCTTGAGCTGCTATCAAGAATGCCAGTGCTATGCCGAGTAGATCGACTGCGAACAGTGAGATCAGTATCCCTTCGGTCGAAGGAAAGGCAACGCGTTTGACTGCGTTATAGTACGGCGTAGTTCTCTTGATGCGTAGGTAGTCATCGCTGGACACTCTAAGAGCCCTCCTCGTACCAGGCAGATTGCTCGACTCTTTCTATCACTTGTGACAGCTCTTGCTAGACCACCTTATGCGGCACCGAGGAACGACTACTTGATGTCTAGAAAGCTTCGCCTTCGCCCACTTCAACTTTCTCGTACCACTTCATTCTCCGGCCAATGATATCCCGAGTCCTCCATCTGATTCCTTTCTTGGCCTCCTTGAGAGAAGTGCCGATGGCATCTAGCTTTGCTGCTAGCTCTTCTCTTTCTCCTGAGCTCGGCACAATGATTTGGATGAACTGGTTCATCTTGTCTAGATTGTCACTGACCGTCCTGTAGAGGCCCCAGTCCGAGGAACATCTCTCCGCCACATAGTCCAGATTCAGGATCTCTCGACCGTCTCTGCGTCCGATTTGGTGGTCTTCCAGTACGGCAATTATGTCCTTCACATCTTTCTCCGCCAATCTCACTACTTGCAGTTTGGTCAATAGGAGATCCGTGATTGGTATTGTCAGATCATCCAACTGAAGGCGTTGCCTGAAGTCCAGTGTATGATCCATTCTGAATCTGTCAAGGAACACGTCAACATTATTGCGCGTCCTTTCATCGACGAATTGTAAGCGAGTGCCTCCGTAGATAAGGTTGTATTCGAGATTGGGAGAGTAGCCAAGTTGTCGAAAGACCGAGGAGATCTTTTCGGATTCGGTTCCTAGGCCAAAGACATCTATGTCATGATATTCACGCAAGTGTGAGGAGTGTTGCCCGTGACAGTGGAATCGAATTGCCAGTCCTCCAATCAGCCTCAGTGTCACGCCTTTTTCATCTGCTGTCCCCACGATTCTTCGAGCCTCCTCAGCCACATCCTTGACCGGAGCGTCTGTTCCCAAAGACCTTCCCTAGGTTTCCTACGTGACAGCTAGGACTAATGCATATTATTTTCCTGGCAAGCTTTCGCGTGGAACCTCTCGGGTGGTTTTCCGAGAGAGCTGACCTACGTGCCCGAGAACCTATGCGATTGCTAGCGTTCCTGGTACGAGGCTATGTCTGGGAAAACGCCCCTTAGCGAATAGTAGAGCTTCAGATAGATCTTGTACAGTTGATCGTACCGTTCATGATTGGCAGCTATAGGTTTCAACTCATCGCCAACCTGAACCGTCGCTTTTGCAGCAGATGGGATGTCGAGGTATGCGCCCGCGCCTACAGCAGCCAGCAGAACGGCTCCGAAGGCTGTGACTTCCTCATTCGAGGGTCTAACAGTCCGCTTGTTGGTCACATCGGCTTTGATTTGCCTCCAGAGTCTGCCTTTCGCGCCGCCACCGGCCGTGGTGATTCTCTGCACGGTCAAACCTAGTTCTTCTGCACGGTCGATGACATCTCTGAGGGCATATGCGCACCCTTCAAGGATTGACCTCGTAACATGCTCCTTTCGATGACCGAGAGTCAAGCCAAAGAGAACACCTCTAGCTTGGGCGTTCCATTCAGGCGTAATCGATCCGGTGAAGAAAGGTAGACAGATCAAGCCCATAGATCCCGGATCGGCTTTCGATGCCTCAAGGTTCAGTACTTCGTAAGCGTCGATTCCTGTCTTGCGCGCGGTTTCCATCTCGACCTGACCGAATTGGTCTCTGAACCATCTGTAGAGTCCACCCGCGACTATTCCAGTACTCTCGAGCAACCATGATTTGGGGTCCGCGCTCGCGTGGCATTCGAGTATCCTCTTCGAATCAAAGACCGGTTTGTCTATACAGACGCACACAGGCTCTGCCGTGCCGGTCAGATCTAGAACGCCACCATGATTGACTACGCCCGCGCCAACTGCACCAACTTCTTCATCGCCGCCACCTACAACTACCTTCGTGGATGGACTGAGCCCAGCCCGTTCTGCCACTTCCTTCCTGACAGTCCCGACGACGCTCGTCGCGGGTCGAACGTCCGGCAGCATCTCATCAGGAACATCGAGGACATCGCAGAGCTTGTCCGACCATTGTTTCCGCTCGATATCAAGCAGCATTGTGCTTGACGCGTTGGAATAGTCCGTCACTGTTTCTCCTGTAAGGTGGAACAGTACGTAGTCGCCGGGCAGCAGAAGCTTCTTGGCTTTCGAGTAGTTGGCGGGCTCGTTCTGTCTCATCCAAAGAATCTTGGCGGCAACGTGAGATGGGTCATTGCATAGACCCGTGATGCTGTATAGTTCCTCGTCCGTGATCAGTGACCTGATGTAGTCGCATTGCGGCCCAGCGCGCCTATCCATCCAGATTATGGCAGGGCGAACCGCTGCACCGCTCTTGCTGACGAGAACGAGCCCGTCTATCTGGCTGCCTAGTCCTATTGCACAAATCTTCTGGCGCTCCACTTTGGATCTCGTCGTGAGTTCCTTCAGGGCTGCCTCCACGCCCCTTGCCCATTCGCTCGGATCCTGTTCGGCCCACGCAGGCTTCGGATGACTTAGGCTGTGAGGCTGGAAGGAAGCTGCAACAACCTCGCCATTCTCCTTGCACATAAGCGCCTTGATTCCGGTCGTTCCAAGGTCGAGGCCTATGAAATACTGGTTTGGCATCCACCTCTCCGCCGCGATGATTCAGTATTGTATGTCTTCTACGTCTTTGTACCATTTCCTCTGCGTGCCAACTCTAGCACGCAGCTTCCACTTCATGGACTTGGGGCTGCTTTCGATCTTCTGCGACATCTGGTCAGTTTTCGTCAAGATGTCTTTCAGATCACTTTCCGATATCAGCTTCTGCTTACAGTAGTCCGTTGCAAAGCTCCTGATCTTTCCTAGGTTCATGGTGACCGTGTACCAAAAGCCCCAGTCTTCGGAGAGCAGTCTGGAGATTCGTTCTAGGTTTATTGTTTCTTTGTCGTTTTCTCCCAAACTGTGACCTCTCAGGAGCGCGATGCTGTCCTTGATGTCTTTTTCGTTTATGTGGACTATCTGAAGCTTCTCGAGGAGCAGCTCAGCCAGCGGGATCGTCGGGTGGTCAATTTCGAGTACGTTTCGAAAATCCACCACATGAGACATGTCCAGCTTATCGAAGAACACGTCAACGTGTAGCTGGTTCCTTGGCTCGTGGTATATGTGCCTCAGGGCCCACATGTGAACAATGTATTCTGACTTGTCGGGAACGTAGTTGATGCTTCGGAAGAAAGGCTTCATCTGGTTTCTGTATTTGTTGAGGCTCATCACATCTATGTCTGTGAACTCATGCCCGGAATTGCCTAACCTCTTCAATCCCTTGTGGAACTCAGCCAGCTCCAGGCAATGAATCCTTACTGCCAACGCACCCATGACTCTAAATGTGATATTCCTTTTCTTTCCCTCGTCGACAATTCTCAATGCTTCCCCGATGAACACCTGCGAAGAAGGATCTACGTGCCCGCGTTGTGATGGTTCCAAGGGATGACACGGCGTGCCTAGGAATTGCCCTTCATTCATAGGCTTTTCTACCGGTCCATCCACTCTCCCACTGATTGGGAGGACCCTAAGACTCTTGCACTCACACGCACGTCAAATACGGGCAGCTAGCGACTCTTGGGACCTTCGCTGTCCTTGCAATCAACTGAACCATGCCTCTTTGGGAGGACAGCCCCTTCTGGTCGGCGGGAACCCGTTCGCAGACTGAAAGCTATAAATGCGTTGGGCCGGCTATGCCCAAAACGCCTCGGTGATTTCCATGGGCATGACGCGGATCTTCTTCGCGACAGATGTTCACGGTTCGGAGACTTGCTTCAGGAAGTTTCTTAACGCTGCTGCGATGTACAAGGCGAACGTCTCAATCCTTTCGGGTGACATAACCGGAAAACTCGTCATTCCGATCATAACGAAACCAAACGGTTCTTTTTCTGCTCACTATCTCGGCGGAGAGCACGTAGGAAAGAGTGAGGAGGATGCTGCGCGTATCGACAAGGAAATACGAAGTGTAGGATTCTACCCCTACAGAATTACGGACGAGGAGTTTCGCAAACTGAAAAGCCAGGCGGACCCTGAAACGGTCTTCAGGAAGGTTGTGCGAGAGGAAATTCAAAGATGGGTCAATGAGGCTGAGGTGCACTTCAAGAAACTCGGCGCAAAATGCTTGATCTCCGCAGGAAACGACGACTTCTTCGACATCGATGAACCTCTCAACAGTTCATCCTACATCGTTAATCCAGAAGGGAAAGTTGTGAACATAGATGACGACCACGAGATGATCACGATGGCTTGGTCGAATCCCACACCATGGAACAGTCCACGCGAGTGTAGCGAAGATGAACTCGCAAGCAAGATCGAAGCATTGACAAGTCAGGTAAGTGACATGAAAACCTGCATATTCAACTTTCACTGTCCGCCGTTCGACTCAAGACTTGACGACGCACCAAGGCTCGATGAGAAAATGGTTGCTAGAGGCGAGATGATTCCGGTAGGAAGCAAGTCCATTAGAAACGCCATTGAGAAGCATCAACCCTTGATCGGACTTCATGGTCACATACACGAGTCAAGAGGATCGTACAAGATAGGAAGGACACTCTGCGTGAACCCTGGCAGCGAATACACCGAGGGAATCCTAAGGGGAACCATTGTGAATTTGGACAAGGATTCTGTGAAAGGTTTCATACTTACATCTGGCTAAGATTCCAATCGTGTCACCACTCTGCCGAGCATCTATACACCACCAAGATTCCAGCCCGATATGCCTCCGTTCAGAAGTTGTCTCAGTCGTAGACTCAAATTTAACACAAAGGTTCAAATATTCTACGAAGGATACGGAACGGCCTTGTGATCATGATGACTGATCTGATTTTCTTTCTAACATATAGCGACGTGACGGTCTACAACGCCATCGATATCTTCGAAGAGACCAAGAATACTGCCGTGAAGTATTTCGGGTTCAAGGATGTGGGCCTTCCCAAAGAGAAGCTGAAGGATCTTCATTCGAGAATGAAGCGGGAAGGCAAGACTACTTTTCTTGAAGTTGTGACCGCAACGAAAGAGGACAATATCCGGTCGACCAAGATGGCCGTGGAGCTGGGAGTAGACTACATGATAGGGGGCACTGCGGTCAGGCAGACACTGCCCCTACTGAAGGGCACCAACATCAAGTACTTCCCATATATCGGCAAGATTGTAGGACACCCATGTTTGCTTAGAGGTACCATTCCAGAGATCGCAAAGGATGCAAAGACCGTCGAGAAGACGGGCGCCGAAGGGATAGACCTGCTGGCCTATCGATACAACGGCGACATAGAGAAGATGATCCAGTCTGTGCAGAAAGCCACCAAGATTCCACTAATAGTGGCGGGCAGCATAGACAGTGTCGAAAGAGTCAAGAAGATGCTGGATCTGAAGGTATGGGCTTTCACGATAGGAAGCGCCTTCTTCGATAGGAAATTCGTACCAACAGGAAACCTGACTGATCAGATCAATGCCGTGCTGCACCTCCTGCAACACTAGATAGCAATGCCTCAGCGAGGCCCCCTTGCCATCCCATGCTGGAGCTGAGGCGACACCCTTGGCCGTGTTGGACACGCGCTGGAAGTGCTCCTGTGGAAAACACAGGATGCCGCAGATCGAAGTCTGCGTCGAAAGGGGCGCCGTTCAGAGAGTGTCTGAAATCAGAAGAAGGCTCGATCTCGGTAGGAGCTGCCTGCTTGTCCATGATGCAAACACGAGAAGAATCGCTGGAATGGCGATTGCTCAATCTCTGAGGAACGACGACTGCAAGGTTTCCGAGGTCATAGTTGACAGACCAGACGAGACAAACGTAGAGAAAGTCGTTGCTAGCATTGGAGCAGGAGATCTTCTGATCGGCGTCGGCGGCACAAGCGTCCTTGACATAACGAAATTGGCAGCACACAAGAAGAATGTAAGGTATGTTCTCTTTTCGACCGGAATTGCGAACAACGGAATGGGTTCGAGTATTGCTTCAATATACGTCAGAGGCAAGAAGGAGACATTCCCGGCAGGTGTCGCCGACGCAATAATCGTTGACTTGGCAATCATCCAAAGCGCTCCCTCCTGGATGGCCCCGGCGGGAGTTGGCGACCTATCAGCGGAGGCCACAAATCTCAAGGACTGGGAACTTGGCCACGTCGACAACGGGGAACCGTTTTGCGAGTCAATCATCGAACTGGAATTGGCGGCGCTGGACGATATCTTCGAGGAAGCAGATGCAATCAAGTCAAGGACAGATGAGGGAATCAAGGGCATGGTGGAATCGCTCATAAGGTCAGGGGTTGGGATGACTATTTGGGGCTCCTCGCGACCTGCGTCGGGTGCGGAACACCTCTGGTCTCACTGGCTTGATCACTATGCAGAAGAGAAAGGGATCAAGTTCGGATTGCATGGCGAACAAATAGGGATTGGAACAATAATTATGGCGGAATACCACGAGCTATACAATCCCATCTGGTGGAGTAGAGAACGGTATCCTAACTACCAATCAGAAGCGATAATGGCGATGCTGAGGAACGTCGGTGCCCCTACAACTCCAAGTCAAATAGGCATAGGCAGAGAGCTAGCTAGGGAAGCTTTCCTACACGCTTGGGAATACAGAAAGGAGCGCTATACGATTCTGCACAAGCGCCATCCGACTCGCGATGATGTCGAGAAGATCATGACAGAAGTAGGCATGTGAATCGCCACTCCAACGTCGGAGTTCGGACTCTCTCGTATCAGGTTGAAATAAGAAAAAAGGGAAGAGAAGATGCGGAAAAACTTAGGCCGGTGGGATTTGCTTGAATGCCCAGGCGACGTCTATGCCTTCTTTCCTTAGCCGGTAAGCTCGCGCGACGAAGTACCAGACGAAGCAAGCAGCGTATATGCCTAGTATGAGACCCACTGAGAGCGGGTTCAGCGGACCACCTGCTTGAGGATAGACGAAAGTGATCATGAAGGCCAGAAACGCGAGGCCTCCTCCGTGCACTAGGCCAACGATCGTCGTTGGACCTTTGCCTATCCTTTTGACCCATGACGGAGCCTTCTCCCATATGTCCGGTCTTCGCCATGCCAGCAATGCGCAGGAAAAGCCCGCAGGCATGAAAGCCAAGCAACACATGAGAGCCGCATTCATCATGAATGCTAGCACATTGGTGTATGTTGCCGCGATAAGGTAGATCTCTCCTAGTATTGCCACCATGATCAGTGCTCTAGCTGGCGAGTGATACTTGGGATGAAGGACGGATAGGGTTGTGGGGAAGATTCTGTCGAATGACCACGCGAATATCATTCTGCTGTTCAACACGTTCATGTTGTACAGCCATGAGATAGTCCAAATGGTCACGCTGAGACCAACAAGAAGCGTAATGAATGCGTTTCCTCCTGTTAGGATCGACGTAAAGTAGACCATCTCGGGAGGAAATGGAAGCGGATACGCGCTGGGATTGTTGTAAGCCAGGAAACCGAGTGCAGATGCCCAATTGTATGTCACGACGCGGTAGTAGAGAAAAGTCGCAATAGGGCAGACAAGCCACGCAATCATGATTGATGTGAAGATGGCCTTTGGCAGTGACTTCTCTCCTTCTTTGACCTCTCCGCCGTAGTATACCGGCCAGGCTGTTGTTATGTAGAGAGTAACGAAGAGCATCGCCATCGTCGTGGCTGGGAAGTTAGTGGGTGTAAGAGTCCAGCCAGTATCCGTCGCGGTCTGGACAATGCCGTTGAATGATGTCCCGAACTGGGATGCGTAGTTGTTGAAGAGGGCGATGAAATCAGTATGAGTGAAAGCTGCGAGGACACCCATCGCCGTGAGTAGCCCTGCCATTCCGACGATGCACATTATCCAATTCCAAGTCTTCCAAGGCTTCAGACCAAAGATTGGGATCAAAGCGCCGGTCGCGATGATAATTGTTCCCAGTAGTATGATTGAGGTCGGTTGCTTGACCCATTCCACGAATGCCATTGCCGCCACATTGCCCGGAAAAGCCATCGCGATCGTCGTTGGCAGGTAGTACCCGACAGCAAATGCCGGCAGAGTTCCCAATAGGAGGAAGTGCACGTTGAAGTACATGAAACTGCCCATCAAACCCCAGATAGGATGCACAACTCTGCTGCCGAAGATGTAGTCTCCGCCACTTCTTGGCATGCATGCTGCTAGAATGGAATAGCTTAGCGCGTAGCAAAGGGTAATCGGAAGCATGAGCATGTATCCCATGTATAGGTCGGCACCAGGGTACCAAGCCGGCACAACGACGAACATTGCTGCTATCATTGCTCCAGGTGCGAGCCCGTTCATGTTCTGAACCCAAGAGTCAGTCCACGACATGCCCTTGATGAGTCCTGTAGCTCTTCTCGCGAACACTTTATCAGCTAAGGCTTCAGGAATAACTTGTTTTGCCATAGTTCATCACGAGAATTTTCCTAGCCATATCGGCCTGAAGTTTGTATATAATTCTTTGCACACCATCTCAACGCAGACGTTGAATAGGATCAAGAACTCTCGAAAAACACTTGCATGATGGAAGACGCCCGCCTCGTTGTGACACTGAACTGCCTCTAGGCGACAAGTAATGTCGCTAGGCGGCCTTCCTGACGCTACGCACAATCCGTCGGAGCATTTCGGGTGAAGCCCTCTCGACTAACGTTCCTGTCACAACGATTCGCGCGCCTGCCTTCACGATCTTACCTGCGACACGAGGAGATCGGATGCCTCCACCCACAACGAGTGGAATCTCAATGCTCGAACTCACCGCAGCAACCATCTCAGGCGAGATGGGCCTTTCGACGCCGGAACCTGCCTCCAAGTAGAAGAGCCGTTTGCCCATGAATTGAGCAGCCATTCCATAGATAACAGCCAAGTAAGGCTTGTCGAAGGGGATCGGGTTAACTTGCCCCACGAACGCTGCCGCAGCACTACTATCTCCGACGATGACGTAACCCATAGGGATCGGTTCAAGCCCGTAGCGTTTCACGAGAGGTGCGCCGAGAGCCTGCGCATGAGTTATGTAGTACGAGTTGAGCGAATTCATTAGGCTCATGAAGAAGATGGCGTCGGCTTCTCTACTTATGCCGGCGATGTCGTTTGGGAAGATTATGATTGGAAGCTTGGTCAGCTTCTTTATTGCGCTGATCACCTCATCAGTGTGATAGACCGATACTGCGGTTGAGCCTCCAATCATGATCGCCGCGGAGCCGCTCTTGTCTATCGCCTTTGCCAAGGTCTTGGCGGATGATCTTGTCACTTTCTCGGGATCAAGCAACGTCAGGTGAATTGCGCCTTGCTCATTGATGCTATCGATCAGATATTGCTCGACCCTGCCTAGCATATGAGACAATCCTCACTAAGCTGCCGTACACTCAGAACAGAGAATCGTTATTAAAAGTGCCCCTGCCAACACCTGTGTACGCGAGCATATGCTCCTAACAATGATGAGACCCTAGGGGAATGTCATGGAGACTAGTTCGTCCTCAAGAGGCGGCAAGATGTCCGGCTTCTTTGAGATTGCCAGAATTCCGAACTGCTTCATGATGGGCTTTGCTGTCCTCGTAGGCGAGTTCATGACATTGGGCCC
>Ga0315295_10004718_pt1 | contig 11637 bp, 13 predicted proteins | sample YL17G14_0_MG_FD_204453 | JGI IMG/M metagenome (GOLD analysis project Ga0315295, IMG submission 204453) | Sediment microbial communities from Yellowstone Lake, YNP, Wyoming, USA - YL17G14_0 | ecosystem: Environmental > Aquatic > Freshwater > Lake > Sediment | place: USA: Wyoming | collected...
TCAATCGCCGCCACCACCGAGTGGGTCACCTCTTCCAGAACCGGTATAAGTCCCTCGTGGTGGAGGAAGAGCCCTATACTAGCGCGCCACACCAAATGGGAAAAAGTTGCATGTGAAATGGGAATTTCACAAGCGGGGCTTGATGCAAACACTTAGAGGGCGCTGCGCGGGGCTTGGTTTTTGGCCTGCGACAGTCGCCCTCTTTCGAGGCTGATTTGGCGCCCGTGACCGTCTCACGACGCGGGGGCGTTGCGCTTGTAGAGCCCAGAACTCAGAGCGCGCGTATCTGAGATATGGTGCCAGCCTGGGGGACAGATCGGAATCAGCGCGCGACCGCTTAACGCAGGGCCCGCCGAAACGACGCCGCAGAGGCCAGCGGAAGGGCCGTTAAAGACCCCTTGAAGCCACCAAAAACAGTCCTAGAATGCTCATTCAGCCAGGACCTGTGGTTCTGTCTCTTCCAGTGCCAGACCGTCGGAGGCGCTGAGGAGAACACCGCCCACGATGATCGGCGCGACCTCTGACAGCGTAAGGCTTTCGGAGGCGATGAAACAGATCTCGTTGTGCGTCAGGATCTCTGCTATCGCCAGGGCCTCGGAGACGTGGACGCAGATGGTCTCGACGACCAAGTCCTCGATGAGCTCGACGGTGACGTTATAGTGCTTATACCAGGCCAACTCGTAATCGAGCTCCTGTTGCACGCTGCGCACAGGCAATCTTGATCCATCCGCCAGCTCTGTCAGGCCGCCGGGAAGCTCGACCTTGAAGGGTTGCCGCATGCCGCCATAGGTCGCGTGCCATGCCAGGATATTCGCGAGCTGTGCCTCGGAAACGGATCGCCAATGCAGGACCAGGCGCTTCCGATCGCTGCCCCGGACTTGGGATTTGACCCGTCCCCCGACTGTTACCGCATGGACAACATTTTTCTGGGGATTCACCTCGACAGGGTATTGCGGTCCCTTGTCCTGGGCAAAGATAAGTACTTCATCCGTCGTGAGGAAATCGTAGGCCGCCATCAGGCCACCGCTCGGCAGAGGAGCTCGATCTCATCCGCGCGCAGAGGATCCCCCAGCCGCTTGATGACCGACTGCACGATGCACTCTTTGTTCGACCAATCCCCTGGCATGCGGGTGCTCGTGATGCCAACGTGGTCCCAGGGCTCGAGGTGGATCCACTCGGGCCGGACAACGAGGCGCGCGAGGTAGTGTTGATCCTTGAGCCAGGCCAACCATTGCGTAGCCACCCAGTCGGCGGCCGTCGCATCGCGCAGGAGGCCAAATTCGGCGAGCCAGCGCTTGGTGACATTGTAACCTGGCGTGGGGGGATTGCCAGTTCCCTGGGATGTCGCATCCGTTTTCTCGACGTAGGCCCAGGAATCAGCGGATGACGGATCGGGCTGGTACCGGATCCCGATGATGTTGCGCACCTCGGCCAGTGAGGTGAGTCCCACGGCGATTGGAGCAAGGATATCATCGGTCTCATCGAAATGTTTAAGGACGCTACCAAAGAATGGTGCCAGCCATCGCTTGTATTTGCCCTCTGCGGTGAGTAGGTGGGCGGACATGCTCTGCTCGCGGATCATCTCGAAGAGGATCTTGGAGTTGATCCGATCGCGCAGTGCGAAATCCAGGCGGACCCCCGCCCCGCCCTCCGCGATCCGCGCTGCATTGAACGTCGTCGCGTCGAAGCGATCCGCCACGCTCCAGCCCAGCAGCACCCCCCCGATGTGTCGCAGGATATCCGCCGGGCGAATGATCAACCCGCCCGCAGAACCTGTGTAGGTTCCACCGCCGTCATCCGCGAATCCCTCCACGTCCACGGCTACCTCGAGGTTGTAGATCGTGTCCGTCTGCTCGCGGCCGGCCAGGAATTCTTGGGCGGCGGTGGGCGTCGTTTGGGGGGTGAACGATAGCCCTCGATAGACTGCGGTGAGCGTGATTTCTGCGTTTGCGGTCAAGTTCTGAATCGTGATTGAATCTGCCGTGTATTCCCCGGTATGCAACCAGAATGGGAATGGGGGCCCGTTCGGATAATCGTAGGTCTGGGTAAATGCTCCGACTGAAATCCTCCATTGGCTGCCGACCGGGGTTGTCATTGAGGGGCTGCGCGTAAAGTACCAGAATCCAGCAACTGCCGGAGGGTCGTGGGGCGTGAAGGTGTAGGTCTTGTTCACGGACAGGCCGGCGCCACCGAGCGTCTGTGGGAAGCTCTCGCCGGGGGGATATTCGGCGGGGGCTGAGATATTTCCGAGACCTGTTACGTCGTGTAAATGTTCGATCGATGGAGCAATGATCGCCACGGCCCGCTGCAGGAGTTGCTGCGCGTCGAAGCGGATCAGGGCTTTGCCTCCTGAATCGGTCAGTGCGGTGTAGTCCCCAGCGTCGAGTAGGACCCAGTCCTCGCGGCTGCCGCCGCGCGGGCGGATGTAGACGGCGCTGATTGTCTTGACGGCGTGGCCGGCCACCAGGTAATCAATCTGCGCCTGCACCTGGACCGCCGACGCGCCCCTCAGATGTGCGACCGCTGTGGTCCCCCCACTCGCCCGAGTCGCTCCCGTCAGATCGTTGCTACTGATGGCCGTGTAGGCAATCTCCTCCGCGTCGACCAGGATGCTGCCCGAGGCGGAGAACCCGTCTGCATCCGACAGTGGAATCGTCGTGGCGTCGATCGCGATATCCGACCGCAGCGTCGTGCGCCCGCCGATGTCTACCGGCACGCAGACGTGCCGGTCGATGCTGCCGTAGATGATCGGCTGGATCTTGCTCACGCTCTCAGGCGGCGCCTCGGAGAAATCCGTGTCCACCGGGGTGCCCAGGTCTTGGTGCCAGGCGTCCGAGCCGTCAACGACGTCGAGTCGGAATTCGGTCTCGCTGAAGAGGCCATCCTGCGCCAACTCGATCGGGCCATCGATCATCGTCAGCGCATCCGCCAGCGCCAGCGGATCCCCGTCGGCATCAATGTATTCCTGTCGCAGGATTGCCCGGCGATTCGTGAACGTCCTGGTCGCCAACTTGTCGCTGAATGGCGTCCCAGTCACGTCGTCTCCATTGACAAGCCGGATCTGGGCCTGGCCCATCTGCGGGCCACCCTGGCTGCCGGGCGAGAACGCGCCAGACTGCTCGATCTCCACGCCCCCACTCATCAACTCCGTGTATGCCTGCCCATCCACCGTCAGCGCGCGATTGCTGAGATAGAGCGTCTCCCCGGTCAACTGCATCTCCAGGAGCAGGACCGGCTCCTGCCCATCCCGAATCTTCTCACCGTCGAACGGTCCAGTCGTCGTTTGCGCCATCAGGGTGTCCAGCCCGGGGATTGCTTCCTGTATCCCAGCACCCCGCGCGCCTCGAAGACCGCCAGTTGCTTCCCCACCGACTTGGCCACCTTGCGGGCCACGACGTCGACGTCCTCGCCGCCCCCAATATTGATCGTGATGTTCGGCGCAAATGATGGATTGATGGATGCCTGCTGTTCCGGATTCAGGACAACCTCTCCGCCGTGCGCAAGGATCGGGCGCGGCGCCCCGATCGGACCGGGGACGAATCCCCCGCTTTGCATCCCGGGAAACGGGACGGGACTTTCGTCCCGGGGTTTGCTCACGTAGCCTGTGGGCATAGGATCCCAGGCATTGTTTCCCCACGCTCCACCGCTCCACCAGGCCTTGGAGCCCGGTCCCGTCTCGGGGGTCGCCCAGAATTTCTGCCATGCCGCGCTCGCACCCGGCTTGTTGCCCTGAAACGCTTCGCTCGGCATCCCGATGACCGAGGTACTGTCTACAATGTCTCGGGCAGAGGTCGCCGCCCGCTCCAAGTTGGCGCCGATCCCATCCTTGACGGCGAGACCCGCGTTGAACAGTTCCGTCCGCAGTTTCTGCGCCGTGTCGTACAGGTCCCGTTCCTTGGTCACCGCCTCCTGGATAGCCGTCGATCGCTGCGTCTGTGCCGTCGCCTCCGCCTCCGCGACCATCCGCGCCCTGTCCTCCTCGGCCAGTTTGAGTTGATCGATCGAATAGACATTCTTTTTCATCGTCTCATCGATCGCCATCAGGCGGGCCTTCTTCTCCTCCTCGATCAATATCCTGGCCTGGGGATTCACCGTCGCGAACATCCAGGCCGGCACGCCGATCCCCCTCGCAAAAGCCTCGTTCTTCGCCAGGAGGCTCTTCCCGCCCTCCATCTCCGCCTTGAGGAGGTCCACCCCCGCCTGCTGCCGCTCAATCGCCAACCCCGCGCCGGAGGCCCGGCGCTGTTCTGTCTGTCCGCGTATGGACTCCATTTGCTGGCGGCGTTGCTCCTCCACGGCTGCGAGTTGGATGTCGCGCTTCCCGTAGAGTTCTTCACGGCGTTGCAGAAACCGCGCTTGAATCGCCTCTCCCTCGATGTCCAGCGTACCGCGAGCGCCGGCCTCCGCGATCTCTTTGCGGCGCTGGTATCCGAGCACGGATTCCGCTTCTTGCGCGCCGCCCATGATTGTCTCACGGAGGCGGAGGGCCGTGGTCGCGACGTCGGTCGGTCGTGCCGCGCCCCGACCCATCAGACCCTGCAGCCCCTGCTGCCGCCCCTGCGCGCCAAGGCCGGCCATCTCGACGCCGTGCACCGCCGCTTCCTGGCCCATCAGGATCGGCATTATCTGCTGGAGTCCAGATCGCAGGGCCTCCATACGCTGTTGCGCCTCGGCGATGGCATTGGGGAGGCCCAAGAGCGTCCGCCCGATATTCTGGGCGCCCATGACAAAGGTCCCGACCCATGATTTCATCTGGCGATCCGCCGCCTCCAGCTCCAGGCGGACCTCGCGCAGCCCACCCTGAACCGCACCGAAATCGAGCGCCTTGACGGCCGTGTTGATCACAGCGAATTTGGCAGCGATCTGTTCCGTCGCCATGAACTGCGCGACCAGCGCGGCCACCGCTCCGCCCGCCGCCACCATTCCGATCTGCATGCTCTTCGTCGCCAGCGTGGTCCCTTTCAGTTGTTCGATGAACCGCGAGACCTCGAGCGCCCCATACGTCGCCTGCGGCGCGAATTGTCCGAAGGCCATGGACAGGGCTCCGATAGCCTGCTTGGTGTCTCGCATCGAGACGGTCGATTGTTCGCTCGACTTGTTATATTGCTGTACCCCTTGCGCGGCTCCAGCGCCGGCCTTTTGCACTCCGGTCAGCGACTTCTCGACCTCGCCCAGGGCGCGCCGCGTCTCCGCCGTCGCCTTATCCACCACCTGCAATTCGATCATTACCTTTGGCATTGCTTCCTTCGGTCGCAGCTGGCAGCGGGCAGCTGGCAGTTGGCAGTTTCAGGGGATTACTGCCAGCTGCCCGCTGCTAGCTGCCTGCTGCTCTTATTTCCAAGTCGGCCACAGCCGCCGCGCCAGCGCTTTGGCCCGCTCCTCGCGCGCCCCGGGATCCTGCTCGCTCGTCATCCGATGGATCAGGCAGAGCCGCTCCACCTGGTCCAGCCCCTCGTCATCGGCCCCCATGATCACCCCCGCCAGTCCCGGCCGCGCCTCAATCAGGGGATCGGCCAGCAGCCGATAGGCTCGGAGGGCGCGCCGATCCGCATCGCTCAGCCGGGACTCGAGGTATCGCCGCCCTGTGGACCCGGGCCGACTGCTGGTCCACAGGGTAAATTTTTTAGACTGCCCCCCGCCTCCCCCGCCAGGTTTATGACTCCGCTGGCGCCGAAAATCTGGTTCTTTTCGGTCGCGGGCAGCGCGGCCTTGTGCTCGCGCGTGCAGGGGGCGGGGGAGCCATCTGTCAACTCGATCCCGCCCCACTCGATCACGAGATAATCGAGCAGATCCCGGTCCACCTCTCCCTCGTCGGTCTCTTCGCGCCCGGGCACACCCGGCATCTCCGGCTCGATCCGCACCGTGTGCCGGCGCCGGATCTCGCGCACGATCTCCTGCGGCGGCCGCCGCACCCGGTACCAGTGCTCCGCGTCGCCGATCTTGAATGATTCATCTTTCGAGATCAATTGTACTTTCGGCATGGTCGCTCCGCTTGCGCAGGGCGCATGGCGCTTGGCGCATGGCGTCTGATGCTCTGCGCTCTGCGCTCTGCGCTATGCCAGATACGCCGCCTGCGCATTGTACGTATACAGGATCCACAGGGGATTGGTCCCATCGTCGCAGCAATCCCCGGCGAGCGTGATGATATTGAACCCGTCGCGGACCCCGCGCGCGATTGGGGACAGGCGCACCTTCGGGATGATCAGATCGAACCCGAAGTAGAATGCCCCGGTGGCAGCCACGACCACGGTTGACTTATTTTCAAGCTCGACGCAGACGTCCACCTGGCTGTCGTAATAGGCCCGCTCGGCCGCGATAGTGGCCGGGTCAACGATCACATCCAGCCGGATGTTCGCGCCGCGCGCCGGACCATGATCGAGGCGGCTGCGCACGATCCCACCCGCCGGCGCGTATCCATCCTCGGCCTGGAGGTCATTGGAGACCCGGAATTCGGCGTCGAGCAATCGTGTCGTCAGGGCATCCGGGGTGCCGCTGCTGATATCCTCCAACCCCTGCGTCGGGGTCGCCGAGATGGTGATGGCCGCCGGCGTCTCGATCCAGCAATAGGTATCGCCCCAGCGCAGCGGCACCTCGGTCACCTTCGCCGGAAATGCCGTTGCGCTCACCGCCCGCGTGCCGCTGCCAATCAGCCCAACCTCCATCGACCAGAAGGCCCCATTGCGGCGGAGCGCGAACGTGTCGCACTTGACGCCGTAATACATGTACTGTTCCGCGCTCGCCTTTTCCTGGACCGCGATGCTCGGCAGGGCGACGTCGGCGGCGACCGGCACGACCTTGTGTCGGTAGGCGACCAGCGCGGCATCTTGCGCAACGGTCGGCGTCCCGCCAACCAACGCTGCGAATCCGGCCAGCGGCACGGGCCGCACGCGCGGCTCGTTGTAGACAAACCGCACATCCTGGCGGATGATCTCGCTTCGCGTCGCGAACTGGCTTCCGTGGACCAGGTCCCGGTCCGTGATGATCTGGTCGTCCCAGACCACGAAGGCATCCCCGAATTCATAGAGCTGGTACGCCGGCCCAATCGTCCACGCCGCCGGCCCCGCGTTGTAGGTGGCCTCTTTGTCCCCGAGCGAGGCCATGAATTGATCGAGTACTCGGAACTGCTTAGGCATGTTGTCCTCCTAGCTGCCCCTGTGGACCAGAAGCCGAACCGGGTCCACGGGGCTGCCCGCTGGTCTTACGGACCCCAATCGAGTAATTGTACGCGCACCTCGGCTCCGTACCGCTCGGTCCCGATCGTCCCGCGCAGTTGCACGTAGTAGATCCCGACCGTCGTCAGGCCGGTCAGTGTGGAATCGAAGAGTGCCGACAGTTCGCTCTCCGTCGCGTCCCACGCCGCTGTGACCCAGTTGTAGCCCGTGATCACCGCCCGCTTGTAATCCAGGATCCGGTACTGCGGCGAGGTGAGTGACCATGTGCCACTCCCGCGAATGCGCGTCAGGCTGACCACGACGTCCCGCTTCTCGCCTTCCAGCAGCGTGATCATTTCTCCACCATCGTATAGCGGTCGACCAGTTCCTTGGGGGCGAAGCGCGCGGGCAATTCCCTGGCGCGAAAGGTCTGGGCGAGACTGCTCATCGTAAACAATTTTGATGGCAATTCGGCGGGGCGGATCATGGCGTAGGGTTCGGCGTGCAGCCAGCGGAGTTGATCTTGGGGAAGCGCGCGGTCGTAGGCGTACACCGCAGAGATGAACCCGGAGAAATAGACCGAGTACCCGATGAGATTCCCCAGGACCGTATTCGTGATGTTCTTCGTTGGGTAGGTGGTCTTATTCTTGCTGGCGTCGAGATACCCATCGACATGCACTGCCAGGAGTGTGCCGTCGAAGGTCCCTGCGATCGTATGAACCTTCCCGTCGTTCACCGAAATAATTCCCGTCACTCCATCCGCAGGCTGGAACATGATCCCGCTTGCGGACTGGTATGTCGCCTTCCCCGAGGAAATCACAAGAGCGTGCGTATGGTCTCCGCTTGTCAAGCCGCGCCCGATGACGACTGCCGTAGCGGCGATCGTGGTCGTCTGGATCTGCGCGAACACGGTGGAGTCCTGCAGCGAGGGCATGCTGCTGCCGCAATCCACATAGTCATTAGCCCCGTCGAAGGCCAACGCAGTACCAGCAGTCCGAGGTTTCCACCCGGATGCTGCGGCAGTGAATACGGTCAATCGATTACCAGATCCTCCGGCAAGATCTCTCGTCAGCATCCCAGCCCCTTCGTTCAGCACCCAGCAGCGGACCAATCCTGCGGAGAGGGGATGGTCCCAGTCAATCCCTGCACCGAGAGGAGGTTTTTGGGATGCCGGTTGTAATCCATACCGAACGAAGAGCATTACGCTCCCACCTCACTATCCAACCTCTGCGCATAGCAGACCACGGCGACCGCCTCGCCCGCGGCGTCGTCGCCGTAATCAAAAATCACGCTATAGGTGCAGCCGCCCGGGCACCACACGCACCATTGGTCCGCCTTGCTGGTGAGGATCTCATTATCGATCTTGGCGACCTTGCAGGGCGCGTCGATGGTCAGCGTGGTCCCGCTGAACTTCGAGACCCGGATGAACTCCAGGGCGGGCAGCGCCGTACCTCCGGCCGGAATCGCGATCACGCCCCATGAACAATAATCCTCATCCGCCGCGGGCGTTCCCGTCCCGTCGACCTCGAAGGCTGAGGTTCCGGCAACATAGCCGGCTAGGAGATTGATGAGTTTCAGGAGCGCTGCGGCCGTTGTGCTGAGAGCCGCGAACCAGGGGGATCCGGGCATCAGGATCCCGCCCGCGTTGAGCGTCCGGCGAATCTCGACGTTGACACCATTGGTCAGCGCCGTGATCCCTCCGCGCCCAATACCGAGGAAGAGATAGGCGCCGAATTTGGTAGACAAATCCAATGTCCCGCGCACGAGCGAGCCACGGGCGAGGCATTGCGGCGCGATGACCTGCGTGCCCGTATCGGTCCACGATGGCGTGAATGTGACGGTCATGGCCGCTCCTTATTGCTTGCTGAACGTTGCCCCGAAATATCGCAGACAACGGAGCTGCTCGGCCAGTTGCGCCTGGGCCTGCCCGTAGGCCTCACGCAGCATGGCCAGACGCTCACCCGCCGTCGCCTTGGCCTCTGGTTGTGCCTCGATCAGGATCTCGGCCAGGGTGCCAGCGAGCAGCTCATCCGCCTCGGCTTGCATGATCTGCCCGGCGCCCGTGCCCACGGGCATGGCGGAGGCTCTCGCACGGCCGCTGTTTGCCCAGGCAACCTGTTGCCCCACGCCGGCCAGGTTGGTCGCGGTAGGCACTGCGAGATGACAGGCCATGCGGACGGCCGACCCATTGCCGTCCAGGATGTGGATGTCGCTCATGGTCTTGCCTCCCGGTCAGACCAATGTATAGGCCTGTGTGGTGTGGACCCTGATCGCGATCTCTACGTAGTGACAGAGGACGCTGCCGTACATCCGCGGCTCGATCATCCGCACGATCGGCTCCTCGACGTGATCGACGATGGATCCCATGGTCACGTCCGCCCCCAGCGCGTTCTGCACGGCCTCTATCAGGTCATCAAACGCCTTTTCAGAGGCGTTTAAATCGCTCAATCCCCAATACCCCCGGATGACGTAGAGCGGCGAGCGATTCGCCTCGGCCGGCGCCTCCCTCTGACCCTCGGACGACTCCCGCGTGATGGTCCAGCCCCGAATTGTCTGGCTGTCCGGATCCTTCATCAGCTCGAGGAACCGTTTCCAGTCGCTCGTCCACCGCTCGTAGTCGTGGACGACGCCGATGCCGTCGATGGCCTCGAGGTCTGTCTTGATGCGGGCTCGGATCTGGCTTGTCAGACTCACGTGTCACCTGTGGGCAGAGGTCAGAGGACAGAGGTCAGAGGTCAGCATCCCCGATCTCTGATCTCTGATCTCTGTTCATTCGTTCATCCGCTCCGCCGCTCGTTCCGCCGCGGCATCGAGGGCGCGCTGGGCGAGGGGCTCGAGGCGGGACAGCGTCCGCTCCACGAAGGCGCTCCCGCGCGTGCCCCGCGTGCCGATTTTCCGCTGGACCAGGAACGTGGCGCTGGCGATGCGCTTCTCGGGCACGTTCAATACTTTGCGCACCCACAGCTCGATTGGTCCCCGGGGTGGCCATTTCCCCGGACGGCGGCCGCGCGAGACCACGTCAGCGTAGGGCGCGCCCCAGCCGGCGATGAGGGTCCGGATCGGCGTGCCGCGCAGCTCGTGGAAGACCGAGCCGCGGAGTCCCCCCGATCCGCCCAGCGCCCCCTCCGGCGCCTCCTCCGCGCCGATCCGCTCGAACGCACTGCCGATCTCCTCGAGCGCCCTCCGGATCTCCGCGTCGATAATCCCCGGCGCCTCTTTCGCCATCTTCAGCAACGCCGAGGCATCCAGCCGGATGACAGTGTATGGCGCCGCTTGCGCCGATTGCGCTGAGGTCATCTGGTCAGTCATCGACGTGCCTCGCGTAGCGCAGAGCGCAGAGCGCAGAGCGTCGGATTCTGACCGCCATGCGCCATGCGCCATGCGCTTTGCGCCCAGCGCCATGCGCTTTGCGCCTCACCGCCACTCCTTCGGATGCGTCAGATAATCATCGCCATAGCCAGGGCTGCGGTCCCAATCCATCTGCACGCTCGCCGCGGGTGCGCCGCGCTCGTCCTTCATCCCCATATGGGCGAAATAGAGGGCGCGCAGGTCCTTCGCCCGGCTCGCGTAGTCACTGCTCTTGCTCTTGTGATCCACACTGTCCGCGCCGATCGTGCTGTCCCCCTGCTGGGCGTAGAACATCGCCAGGCCATGCGCTGCGTAAGAGGCCGCGAGTTGTACCACCGAATAAAAATCCGCGTCCGGGATCGTGCCGGTCGCGGCGCTGACCGTGTGGAGAATGCTATACGTGATCCGCGTGCTCTCGCCCGTCGCCGGCGTGGTTACGAGCAGTCGCAATACGCGACCGGTGGTGGGTTTGACGTATTCCTGCCACTGATCTTGCTCGAGGTAGACCGGCTGTCGCTCCCCCGCAGGATATTCCACCTGGCGGACGACGGAGAAGCCCTCGCACCAATCCGTCGGACCCGGCGCCGTGCCGAGCGGGATGTCATACGTCGCGCCATCTCCGGCGATGTCCTTGACCTGGACCACGGGCCGGTGCTTTGAGTATTCCGCGACCGCTTCCTGGATCGCCGCGTCGCGCGCGTTCTGGTCCAGGTTGCGCGCCAGGTCCTGGAAGTCCTGGTCGAATTTGACGCCGTAATCTGCGAGGGTCTTTGCCACTGTTACCTCCAGAGATCAGAGGTCAGAGATCAGAGATCAGCAATGGCCCCCGCTGATCTGTGACCTCTGATCTCTGACATCTGACTTCTGACCTCTGACTTCTGACCTCTGTCTTCTGACCTCTGACCTCTGGTCCTCCGTCACTCCCCTGTGAAATAGTAAATCAGCAGATCGAAGGCGGGTGGATCGCAGAGCACCCCATTCACGATCTCGAAGAAGATGCTCTTGCCCGCCGCCACATTTGCGTTCGCGATCGTCCCGATGCTTGCGAACGTGAACGCTGCTGGCCAGACGGTGGCGGTGTTGTAGCTCTTCTCCACCACGGTGGCCCCCTCGTTGAAGACGCGCACCACGTTGCCGT
>Ga0315295_10004719_pt1 | contig 11635 bp, 7 predicted proteins | sample YL17G14_0_MG_FD_204453 | JGI IMG/M metagenome (GOLD analysis project Ga0315295, IMG submission 204453) | Sediment microbial communities from Yellowstone Lake, YNP, Wyoming, USA - YL17G14_0 | ecosystem: Environmental > Aquatic > Freshwater > Lake > Sediment | place: USA: Wyoming | collected...
CCGGTATCGACCAGTTCAAACCAGCGGTTCTCGTACTCGACGACCGTGGAGACGCGGTCGCGCGTGACGCCGGCCGTGGGCTCGACGATGGAGATCCGACGCCGGGCGAGCGTGTTCAGAAGGCTCGACTTGCCGACGTTCGGGCGTCCGACGATGGCGACCTTGGGCAGGGGCATGGCTCTCTCGTCTTTTCGGGCTGTCTCGAAATCCGTCTTACCGCAGAGAACGCAGAGCACGCGGAGAACAACAACATCTTTGTTGTTATAAAGAAAAACTCTTTTTCTGTCTCTGCGTTCTCTGCGGTCTCCGCGGTGAAAAGACCCGGCCTAAGGCTCGAACCGCTTGAGCGGCAGCCGGATGCGTTTGCCGCTGCGGGCGGACTTGTAGATGGCGCAGATGACCTCGACGGCCTTCTTGTGTTCCGCGGCCGAGACGACCGGCGGGCGTCCTTCGCGCGCGGCGGCGGCGATGTCGTCGATGTTGCGGATGAAGATGTCGCTCAAGATCGCCATGGGGTCGGCGGCCGCGCCGACCGTGGCTGCCGCGGCGGCCGGGGCGGCTGCCCCCTTCTGGGCCTCCAACTCGTCCTTCAGTTGCCACACCGTGGCTATGTCGTCGCTCAGGTTGATCATGCCGGCGGTGCCCGTGATGACGTGCCGGACGGCCGAACCGGGGAACGACGCCGTGGACCCGCAGATGATTCCCAGGGCCCCGCTGGCGAACTCGACGGTGGCGACCGCCACGTCTTCAACCTCGATCTTCTGGTGCGCCAGGAGTGCGGTCCGCGCCGTGACGGCCGCGACGGGTCCGCAGATCCACAACAGGAGGTCGATGGCGTGGATGCCCTGGTTCATGAGACACCCGCCGCCGTCCAGTTTCCACGTGCCGCGCCACTGGCCGGAGTCGTAGTATTCCTGCGCCCGCCACCACGGCGTTGAGCAGCCGACGAACGTCAGGCGGCCGAGCCGTCCGGCGTCGACCGCGGCCTTCGTGCGGCGAGAATCGTCGGCGAAGCGGTGCTGGAAGATGCCGCCGAACGTCGTCCGCGATTTCTTGAACGCCTTGAGGATCTGGTCGCAGCGCTGCGGCGTCACGTCCATGGGCTTCTCGGAGATGACGTGCTTGCCGGCCATGGCGGCGGCGATGGCCAGGTCGCCGTGCAGGCCGCTCGGGACGCAGATGTCGATGAAGTCGATGTCTTCATGTGCCAGAACGTCGTCGACCTTCGTAAACCACGGCACGCCGTACTGCTTGCCGTAGCGTTCGGCGCGCTCGGCGACGATGTCGACGACGGCCCCGAGTTGGATTTCGCGGGTGGACTGGTAGCACTTGCAGTGATGCGGACCGATGTTGCCCAGGCCGACGACGGCGGACTTGAACATGGCGGCGCCTTTCGAGTCTGGCGTTGTACATTGTCGACAAGGCGCGCCCCGACGAGCGGGGCGGCTAAATGGCCGACTCATCGTATTGCAATCCGACCCCAGCGGCGTTTGCCGACCTGAAGAAGATCGCCGGAGGCGATGGCCACCTGGGCCTTGGGGTCCGCCACGGGCCGATCGTTGAGGCGCACCGCCCGCTGCTGGATGAGCCGCATGGCCTCGCTGTTGCTGCCGGCAAAGCCGGCGACCACGATAAGCCGGGCGAGGCCCATCCTTCCGTCGGCCAGTTCTGCCGCCGGGACGGCCGCCTCGGGAATCTCGCTCGGCTTCTCCTTCTCAGAAAAGACCCGCCGAAACTCGTCGGCGGCCCGTTGCGCGGCCTCATGTCCATAGTACCGGGCCACGATGGTCGACGCCAATCGCTCCTTGGAGTCGCGCGGGTGGGCGGTCCGAAGCACCTCCCGGATCTCGCCCTCGGGCACTTCGGTCAGGAGCGTGAAGTAGTTCTCCATCAGCGTGTCGGGGATGCTCATGAGTTTGCCGAACATCTCGTTCGGCGGGTCCGTGACGCCGACGTAGTTGCCCTTGGACTTCGACATCTTCTCCGTGCCGTCGAGGCCCACGAGGAGGGGCATCGTGAGGACGATCTGGGCCTCCAGCCGCTCGTCGCGCATGAGTTCGCGGCCGGCGAGGCAGTTGAAGGTCTGGTCGGTGCCGCCAAGTTCCACGTCGGCCCGGATCGCCACCGAATCGTACGCCTGCATGAGCGGGTACAGGAACTCGTGGACGCCGATGGGGTCGCCCGCGCGGTACCGCTTCTCAAAGGTGTCGCGCTCGAGCATCCGGGCGACGGTCATGCTGGCGGCAAGGCGAAGGACGTCGGCAAACGTGAGTTTGGCGAGCCACTCGCTGTTATAGCGGAGTTCGAGTTTTTCGGGGGCCGAGTCGAGGACCTTGCCGGCCTGCTCGAAGTACGTGCGGGCGTTCGTGCGGATCTCGTCGTCAGAGAGGACGGGCCGCGTGTGGTTCGTGCCGGTCGGGTCGCCGATGCGGGCGGTGTAGTCGCCGATGATCAGGACGGCCTTGTGCCCGAAGTCCTGGAACTGGCGCATCTTGCCCATGACAACCGTGTGCCCCAGGTGGATGTCTGGGGCGGTGGGGTCCATGCCGAGTTTGACGCGAAGGGGCCGGCGCTCGTGGACGGCCCGGGCGAGTTTGCCGCAGAGTTCGTCCTCGGTGTAGATCTGGACGGCCCCTCGCCGCAGGGCCGCCAGTTGCCGGAGGGCCTCTTTCTTTGCCGGTTCTGGAATCATGCCGTCCACGTGCTATACCTTCACAGTCGCTCTGTTTGGACCCGCCAATATAGGCGGAATCGGCGCGGGTTCAAGGCTTTTGTCGCAGCGGCGAAATGACGAATGACGAAGCCCGAATGACGAATGAATGACGAAACGGCAATGACGAATGGCCAGATGCACTTCTGCCGCGTCATTCGGATTTCGTGGGCTTCTTCTCTTCCGCCAACTCGCGCAGGACCTTGCCGAGTTCCTCGACGGTCGCCCCGTATCCCGCCCAGTTGCCTTCGCGCAGTTGGCGCTGGGCCTTGTCATAGAGTTCCAGGGCGCGCCCGACCACGGCGGGCGGCCCCGTGGGGGCGGCCGGCGTCGTGGCGGGCGTGGTTGAGGGCGGGGCGCCGCGGAACACGGCGTCGAGCGCCTCGTTCAGCGTGTTCCGCATGGCAATGTAGTCCTGGTACGAGACGATCACGCGCTTCAGTTCGGGAATGGCGCTCGATTCGCTCTTCAGGTACAGCGGTTCGACGTACAGCATGGAGTCGCGCACGGGAATCACGAGCAGGTTCCCGCGGACAACCCGGCTCCCGTGCTGGTTCCACAGCGTCAGCAGCGGCGAGATCTGGTCGTTCTGGTTGATACGGGCCTCGACCTGGCTCGGGCCGAAGACCAGCCGGTCCTTCGGGAGCGTGAAGACCAGCAGCCTGCCGTACTCCTTGCCGTCGGAGCGGCCGGCCATCCAGCCCACCATGTTGTCTTTCTTGGCGGGCGTGAAGGGGAGCATCAGGATGTACTCGGGCCCCGCGGCGCCCGGGAGAGTCATGATAAAGTAGTAGGCGTCGATCATCTGGCCCCGGCCCTCGAAGACCTGGCGCGGGCGCTGCCAGAGGTCTTCCTTGTTGTAGAAGATCCGCGGGTCGGTCATGTGGAACGCCAGGTACTGCTGGGCCTGGATCTCGAAGAGGTCGTTCGGGTACCTCAGGTGCGCCCGCACCGACTGGGGCATCTCGTCGATGTCACGGAACAGGCGCGGGAAGATGCTCCGCGCCGTCTGCACGATCGGGTCCGTGGGGTCGATGACGTAGAACGTCACGGCGCCGTCGTACGCGTCTAGGGTGATCTTGACCGAGTTGCGGATGTAGTTGATCGAATCGTCGTCGCGGTAGACCCTCGTCGAGTACGGGAACCGCGACGTTACGGTGTAGGCGTCGAGGACCCACACGATCCGCCCGTCGGCGACCACGGGGTAGGGGTCCTTGTCGAACTTCAGGAACGGCGCCAGCCGGTTGACGCACGCCCTCACCTGCCGTGCCCACAGGACGCGCGTGTGCGAGGTGAAACTGTCGGTCATCAGGATGTTGAAGTCGCCGAAGTAGTAGGCGAACAGCAGCCGCCGCGCCAGCGAGTCGAGCGGCACGCCCGCCTTGCCGGAATACTCGGTGTAGCGGTTCTCTTCGCCGAGCGGGTAGTCGAACTCCTTCTGCGTGGTGCCCGTGAAAATGTAGTCGTGCGTGAGTTCGCCGAAGTATATCTCCGGCCGCTTGATCGGGATGCCCACGCGGCTCTGCGGCGGGATGTTGCGGATCCACAGGTCCGGCAGGCCCTCCGGCGTCACCTCGTTCACGGGGCTCATCACCAGGCCGTAGCCGTGCGTGTACAAGAGGTGCAGGTTGACCCAGGTGCGGCTGTCCTTGTTGAGGAGCATCGTCTCGAGTTCCCGCACGGCCAGCGTGACCTGCCGGTACCCCCCGTCGACCACGTAGCGGTCGACGTCGACGTCGTTGAAGTGGTAGTAGGGGCGGAGCGACTCGATCTGGTTGTAGGTCTCCAGGAGGACCCGCCAGTCCCAGATGCGGACGTTCTCGATGGTGCCGGGGGTCTCTTCGACCTGCTTGAGGGTCAACTTGCCGGTGCCCGAGAAGGGGCGGACCTCGACGCCGCCCAAGCCGAACGCCTGCCGCGTGGCCCTGATGTTGTTCTCGAGGTACGGCGCCTCCCGCACGAGTTCGTTCGGCTCGACGTTGAACCGCTGCACGATCGCGGGGTAACTCCAGATGGTCGAGCCGTGCACCAACACCAGCAGCAAGAGGACGACGGCGGCCGCCTTCACCTTTCGCCGGATTGCCGCCGCCACCACCAGGACCGCCGCCGTCAGGCTCGCGATCTGCATGACGCCGAGCATCGGCAGCCGGGCCTCGTAGTCGGCGTACCCGACGCCGAACACCGCCCCGCGCGACCCGAGCATCAGGTCGAACCGGTCGAGCCAGTATCCGAACGCCACGGCAGCCAGGACGAGCGCCGTGAGCAGCGCCAGGTGAATCGTGGCCGGGCGCGTGGCCCGGCCGAACACCCCTCCGAGCGCGCCGCCGATGAAGTACGCCACGCCCGCGGCGATGGCGCCGAAGACCGCCATGGATATCACGTATCCCCTCAGCGGTTCCAGGACCGGCAGGATAAACGCGTAGAACGAGGCGTCTTTTCCGAGAATGGGGTCTGACCAGCCGAACGACTGCCGGTGCAGGAACTGGAGCGTCTCATACCAGAAGCCGGTGGCGCCCTGGGCGAATCCGAGCGAGACCACGAGGATCGCGGCAGCAGCGACAATCTTCACGAGGCGCATCAACTGCGGGCCGCTGACCACCCACGGCAGGCCCTTGATCTGGAGGTACGAGGCCCCCGGCGAGAGCCGCGACGCCACCAGCGCGTTGCCCGTCAGCCACAGGACCGTCGCCGCAAAGACGCCCACGGCCAGGGCCACCTTCGCCCACAGTTCGGTGGTAAAGACGGTGGCGAAGCCGAGGGCGTCGAACCACAGGTAGTCGGCGTACAGGACGGCGATGCGGCCCGCCGCCGACAGTACGACGAGGGCTATGACGACGCCCAGGATGAGGCGCGTGCGTTTGGCCATGATTGGTCTGCGCTCCCGGATACTGTGTGCCTGAGTCGCCAGTGGCACGTCAAGCGCCAATTGATCGGTGGCATGGCCACCCGGCAGTCCACTACCGCGCGCATAACACTGCACTGAGTCCCATCATAGGATGCCGGCGGCGGAAGGGCAAGCGCGCGTTTTTTCTCTTGACGGCGGCGCCGGGCTGTCGATATCATTCACCGTTATGAAAGCGTGCGGCGAGAACCCGGTCCTGGCCCTTAGGCGGTAATCCCCCGGGGCCGCCGCGCGCCTAACCTGATGAACGTCGGCCTCGGGAAAGTCCGAGGCCTTTTTTGTTTGGCCGGGGCCGCACCGGGAAATCCGTTGCGGCCGGTGCCGGCCGCTATAGAGTAATGCCTCTTACGCGAAGGAGTAGTGCCATGGCTGGGGATCCTTCCCGGCGCGTGTACGTCTTCGACACCACGCTGCGCGACGGCGAGCAATCGCCCGGTGCCAGCATGAACCTGACGGAGAAGTTGGAGGTGGCCCGGGCCCTCGAACGTGTGGGGGTCGACATTATCGAGGCCGGCTTCCCCATCACGTCGCCCGACGACTTCGAGGCGGTGCGGGCCATCGCGCACGAGGTCCGGCGGCCCACGGTCTGCGGCCTTGCGCGGTGCGTGCCGAAGGACATCGACCGGGCGGCCGAGGCCGTCCGCGACGCCAGGCGCCCGCGCATCCACGTCTTCCTGGCGACGAGCAAGATTCACCGGGAGTTCAAACTCCGCAAGGCCCGCAGCGAGATTCTGCGCCTGGCGGTCGAAGGCGTCCGGCGGGCGAAGGCGGGCGCCGACGACGTCGAGTTCTCGCCCGAAGATGCCGCGCGGACCGAGCCGGAGTTCCTCAGCCGCGTCGTCGAGGCGGTCATCGACGCCGGGGCCACGACCGTGAACATCCCCGACACGGTGGGCTGGGCGTCGCCCGACGGGTTCCGCTGGCTCATCGAGCACCTCTTTGAGAGCGTGCCGAACATCCACAAGGCCGTTATTGCGGTCCACTGCCACGACGACCTCGGCATGGCGGTCGCGAACACGCTGGCGGCCGTGCAGGCGGGCGCGCGGCAGGTGGAAGTGACCATCAACGGCATCGGCGAGCGGGCGGGCAACGCGGCCCTCGAAGAGGTCGTCATGGCCCTGAATACGCGGCCCGACGTCTTCGGCGGATGCTGGACGCACGTCAAGACGCCCCTGCTGGTGCCCACCAGCCGCCTGGTCGAGCGGGTGACGGGCATGGCGGTGGCGCGAAATAAGGCGGTCGTCGGAGAGAATGCCTTCGCCCACGAGTCGGGCATCCACGCTGACGGCGTCCTGAAGGAACGCACCACCTACGAGATCATGGATCCGAGGGCTATCGGCCTGTCGAAGAGCAAACTCGTGCTCGGCAAGCACTCGGGCCGACACCAGTTCAAACATCGCCTCAAGGAGATGGGGTTCCACCTCTCGGACAAGGAGGTCACGCGGCTCTTCTTCGGGCCGTTCAAGGAGTTGGCGGACCGCAAGAAGGAGGTCTTCAACGAGGACATCGTGGCCCTGGTGGAGAGCGAGGCCGTCGCGGGCCCCGAGACCTGGCGCCTGTGCCGCCTGACGGTCGCTACTGCGACCGGGGGCATGCCCACCGCGACGGTCGAACTCGAGAACATCGCCACGGGCGACCACCGGCGCGATGCCGCCACCGGCGACGGCCCGGTCGATGCCATCTTCAAGGCCCTCGAGCGGATGACGGACGTCCGACTCACGCTGACCGACTATCACATCCGCGCTGTCACGCAGGGCACCGAGGCGCAGGGCGAGGCCCGCCTCGAAGCGAGGTACGGCGACCGCTCCGTCGCGGCCCGGGGCGTCTCGACCGACATCCTGGAAGCCAGCGCCCGCGCGTACCTGAGCGCCATCAACCGCGTCCTTGCGACCAGGAACGCCGCAAGGGCGGCCCGAAAACGAGCCGGGCGCGGGCAGGGCAAGAAGAAGTAAGGATTCACCGCAGAGGGCGCAGAGAAAGGCAGGCTGTTTCTTGAAAAGACAAGGCAGTTGACGTTCTCTGCGTTCTCCGCGCCCTCTGCGGCGCAAGAGGATTTGCGGAAGGCAACAGAAAGGTTGAAGACCTATGGCAACACCAACAATCGCAAAGAAGGCGGTCCTGGCCTACTCCGGCGGACTCGATACCTCGGTCATCCTGCCGTGGCTCCGCGAGACTTACGGATGCGAGGTCGTGGCCTTCGTGGCCGACCTGGGGCAGGGGCCGGCAGAATTGACGGGCATCGTCGAGAAGGCCAAGGCCTCGGGCGCCTGCGAGGTCTACGTCGAGGACCTGCGCGAGGAGTTCGTCACCGAGCACCTCTGGCGGATGCTCAAGGCCGGCGCCGTCTACGAGGGCAAGTACCTCCTGGGCACGAGCATCGCGCGGCCGCTCATCGCCAGGAAGCAGGTCGAGGTCGCCCGCGCGACCGGCGCCGACGCCGTGGCCCACGGCGCCACCGGCAAGGGCAACGACCAGGTCCGGTTCGAGTTGACCTACATGGCCCTGGCGCCGGACCTCAAAGTGCTCGTGCCTTGGCGCGACCCGCGCTGGACGCTCACCAGCCGCGAGGCCGCCGTCGACTACGCCGAGGCTCACGGCATCCCGATTGCCCAGTCCAAGAAGAGCATCTACAGCCGCGACCGGAACCTCTGGCACATCAGCCACGAGGGGGCGGAACTCGAAAACCCGGCGAGGGAACCCAAGCCCGGCGTCTTCGTCCTCTCCAGTCCCGTCGAGGAGGCCCCCGACAGGGCCGAGTACGTCGAGGTGGACCTGGAAGCGGGCGTGCCCGTCGGCCTCAACGGAAAGCGCATGGCCCCCGTGGCGATCGTCGAGGAACTCAACCGCCTCGGCGGCAAGCACGGCGTCGGCCAGGTCGACCTCGTGGAGAATCGCCTCGTGGGCATCAAGTCGCGCGGCGTATACGAGACGCCCGGCGGCACAATCCTGTACGCCGCCCATGCGGCCCTGGAGGCCCTCTGCCTCGACCGCGATACGCTCCACTATAAGCAGGGCCTGGCGCTGCGGTATGCTGAACTGGTTTACTACGGCCAGTGGTTCTCGATGCTCCGAGAGGCCATGGATGCCTTCGTCGACCGGACCCAGCAGACCGTGACCGGAAAGGTCCGCCTGAAACTCTACAAAGGCCAGGCCCTGTACGCCGGCGCCGAGTCGCCCTACAGCCTCTACAGCGAAGACCTGGCCAGTTTCGTCATGGGCAAGTCGTACGACCCGACCGATGCCACAGGCTTCATCCACCTGTTCGGGCTGCCGATGAAGGTGCAGGGGCTGATGAAGCGTAAGACTCAGCCGGCCGCGCCCAAGGCCGGCCGCAAACGCAGGTGAGCGTTGCTGCGTCAGCGACATTCATGGCATTTCAGGATTGAGTGTAGCACTTGAGGGTGGCATGGCCGCGGCGTTTGCGTGGTTATGTGCCGCCGTGGCAAGGGCACATGAACATGAACATGAATCTCGTGCTCATCGGCTACCGTTGCACCGGCAAGACGACGATCGGGCGGATCCTCGCCGACAAACTGGCGTGGCCGCTGGTCGACACCGACACGCTCATCCAGGAGTGCGCAGGCAGGAGCATCAAGGAGATCGTTGCGGCCGGCGGGTGGCCGGAGTTCAGGCGACTGGAGCGCGAGGCCGTCGCCGACGTGGCCCTGCGCGACCGGCAGGTCATCTCGGCGGGCGGCGGCGCGATCCTCGATGACGAGAACACCCGCGCCCTCCGGGCCGGCGGAAAGGTCGTTCTTCTGACCGCGGCGCCCGAAGCGATCTGGGACCGCATGAAGGCCGACCCCAAGACGCTGGCCGAGCGTCCGAACCTGACGGACTCCGGCGGCATTGCCGAGGTCGCCAGCGTGCTGAAGGAGCGCGGGCCGAAGTACGAGGCGGCGTGCCACTATGCGATTCAGACCGACCGGTTCTCGCCCGACGAAACCGCCGGCCGCATCCTCGCCTGGCTCAAGGCCAACGATCTGATGTAGCCTTTGCACGACAGCAACAAGGACCGCCATGTATTCGCGGCGGGCCGGGTAAAGACGGGTGGCATGCCCACGCCGCCGTTTGCGTGGGCATGATCGTATAGGGTGGTCCCATGGATGATTGGGTACAGACAACCGGCCTCGGCGCCTACCGCGGCGAACTCGCCGCACTGGCCACGGCCGCCTGCTGGACCGTCAGCGCCCTGGCCTTCACGGCGGCCGCACACCGGCTGGGTTCACTGGTGCTCAACGTCATCCGCCTCGGGATGGCCTGCGGGCTGTTTGTGATCCTCGGGTTGACGGTCCGCGGCTACGCCTTTCCGACCGACGCGACGGCCCACAACTGGTTTTGGCTGGGCCTGTCGGGCCTCGTGGGGTTCACGATGGGCGACCTGTGCCTGTTCCGCGCGTTTGTCCTGATCGGGCCGCGACTGGCGATGCTGGTGATGTCTGTGGTGCCGATCCTCACCACGCTGATGGGTTGGCTCTTGCTCGGCGAGTATATGGGACTGGTGAGCGTGCTGGGCATGGTGCTGACGGTAGGCGGCGTGGGGTGGGCAGTCATGGAGCGGCGGCCGACGGAGGCCAACGGCCGCGCTGGATTGTCGGCCTTGGGCGTGCTGCTCGCCCTTGGCGCCGCGACGGGCCAGGCGGTGGGGCTGATCCTCAGCAAGCACGGGATGCAGGGCTACGACGCGTTCGCCTCGACGCAGATCCGGGCGACGGCGGGCTTGGCGGGGTTCATCTTCATCCTCTCCGTCGTGAAGGCATGGCCAAGGTTCTTTGCCGCCTTCAGGAACAGCGGCGGCCTGGGCTTCTCGGCGCTCGGGGCGGTCTTCGGGCCTTTCCTTGGGGTCTCGCTCGCGATGGCGGCGGTCAAGTACACCCAGGCGGGCATTGCGGCCACCATCATGGCCATCATGCCGGTGCTGATCATCCCGTTCGTCATTCTCATCTATCGCGAGCGGGTCAGCCCGCGTGCCGTGTTCGGCGCCGTCCTGGCCGTGGCGGGCGTGGCGCTGCTCTTTCTTTGGCCCGGCAATTGAAGGCGTACCTGTCCGGCCCGGCCGGCATGCCTATGCCGCTGTTCGCGTGGGCATGCTTCGCGTGAATCTCGGGAACATGCCCACGGAGCGGCCGCCGTGGTCATGCCACACATTCTCTCGCACCGCTTTCGCGCCGCTTTCGCGCGAAGGGCTTGATTGTTCCGCCGGCACCGGCTAGAATCCGGGTGTTTCGGGGCCTGCGGATATGCCGACTTAGGCCTATCCTGACCTTCGAGGGCGGCGTAGCCAAGTGGATCAAGGCAGCGGTTTGCAAAACCGCCATATTTCGTGGGTTCGAATCCCACCGCCGCCTCCAACATACTCCTCGCATTTCCTGTTGGCATGTCTCCCCAAGGTGGCCGCGCCGCGATTTTCCGGATGGTTTAGTGGAAACCGGGCGAGCAGGCATTAGAATTGGCGCTCGCTCGCCACCGGGCGGGCGCCCTGGAAGGGGTACGTTCAGGCGAGGAGGAGCCTTTGCGTTTCTTGCCGACCGCTGAACTGGTCCGTGATGCCTACAAGCGGGGGTACGCTGTGCCCTCGCTGTGCGCCTGGAACGCCGAGACGATGGCGGCAGTGCTCCGGGTGGCGGGCGAGTGCAGGGCGCCCGTGATCCTGATGAACGGCCCGGGCGAGTTCCCCGTGCAGCCGGCTGCGATGATGGCCGTTTCGGCGCGGGCCGCGGCGGCGGATTACTCGCTGCCCGTGGCGCTCCACCTGGATCATGGTGACGCCATCGGCCAGGTGCGTGAGTGCCTCGACGCCGGGTACTCCGGGGTGATGCTCGATTACTCGACCCGGCCGCTGGCGGAGAACGTGGCGGCGCTCCGCGAGGTCGTGCACCTGGCCCGGCCGAAGGGGGCGTCGGTCGAGGGCGAACTCGGCGCCGTCGGCAGGGCCGACGACCTGGTGGTCGAAGGCAGCGACATCTTTGCCCTGACCGACCCCCAGGAGGCGGCCCGCTACGTCGAGGCCACGGGCGTCGATA
>Ga0315295_10004720_pt1 | contig 11635 bp, 4 predicted proteins | sample YL17G14_0_MG_FD_204453 | JGI IMG/M metagenome (GOLD analysis project Ga0315295, IMG submission 204453) | Sediment microbial communities from Yellowstone Lake, YNP, Wyoming, USA - YL17G14_0 | ecosystem: Environmental > Aquatic > Freshwater > Lake > Sediment | place: USA: Wyoming | collected...
ACGTCCTGTCTGTCCCCGAATTCCCGCTTCACCAGCCGGACCCGGCTCGCCTCCGAACCGTCCAGCGGGTCCAGCCCGTACGCGACCGACCGCCATGCGGCGTCCGGCCGCGCGGGGCCGGCCGCTTGCGCCGCGCGCAGATCCCAGAGGGTGCAGGCCCGTTTCGGCCGGACCTGCACGACGGCCTCGCCCCGGTCGTCGAAGGGAAGCTCGTCCCCGCCCTCCAGTTGCGCCGTCAGCCACAACGCCCCGGGCTCGGGCGACAGCACGGGCACCTCCAGTTCGGCCGCCTCGCCGGCGCCGAGGATCAGGGTCCGTTCGAGCAGCACCTTTCGCGCCCCTGCGCTCAGCGAACCGTCCGCCCCGGCGCGCAAGGGCGCGCTGAAGACACGCAGGCCGCGCGTCGCGGCGCCGGATAGGGCGCGGATGCTCACGCGCACTCGGAACGGCGGCCCGGCCACCGGCACCCGTTCCGCGGCGGCGCTCCCGACGACGCGCAAAGGCCCGACGGACCACTGCCGCGCGGCCGGCGCGGGATGGACGATGGCCACCAGCGCGGGCGCGCCCGGCTCGCCGAACGCCCGCAGAGCGGCGGACCAGCGGGCCGCGAGCGTCTCGCCCTGGCCTTCCTCCTCGTTCAGGCCGAAGTCGGTCACGAGCAGCGCCACGTGGTAGTCCTCGGGCGCCTCGCGCAGCGCGTCCACCGCCCGCGTCAGCGCGGCGGTCCGGTCACCGGAGGAGAACGCGGCCGGCACGGACAGGCTCCAGGCGCCCGAGGCCCTGGCCAGCGGACGCTCCTGTCCCGAGGCCGTCTCCAGCGCCACGCGCCGGCGCGGACCGGCGGCGGCCTTCGAGAGCGTTTCGAGCGTGTGCGCCCAGACCTCCCGGCCTTCCGCGTCGCGCCGCAAGCTCACGCTCGGCGAATCGTCCAGCACGGCCGCCAGGGCCTCGGAGCCGGCCGCGGCGCCCGCGCCTTCGCCCGCGCCCCAGCCCTTCACGCGCGGACCGGCCAGCGCCGTGACCGCGAGGGCGAGCAGGACACAACGCAACACGAGGAGCAGCAAGTCCTCCAGCCGCCGCCTTCGTTCGGCCGAAGGCAGGGCGGGGTTCTGCAGGAAGAACGCGCCCGGGAAGTCCACAGCCCGTTCCTTCGCGCGCGCGCGGACGTGGAAGAGCACCGGCAGGGCCACCACGGGCAGGGCCCAGAGCAGGGCGGGGGCGGTGAAGGCCAACTCCATGCCTCTTTAGTGTAGCGCATTCCCCGGATTGCGCGATTCCCTGACGGGTCCGTGGCGCAAGGCATTTCGTTGCACCCCAAATCACCTTGAAGGCGCTCGCAACCGAGATTAGAACCGGCCTTCGCTGGAGGCGTTCGGTGCGTGGAGTCCTTCGATGTCCAAGAAAGACTCGGAACTGGCCAAGGCGCTGGGCCTGCCCCGCGAGGTCGTCCGGCGCGTGCTGGCCGGGAAGGCGGAGAGATACGGGATTCCGGCGGAGACGGTCGAGCGGGTCCTGCGCGAGGCCGGGGCGTCGGGCTACGAGCTGGCGAACGCCGCGCACGGCTCGCGACCCAAGGGACGGCCGGCGATCGGCGTCCTCCTGACGAACCTTTCCAATCCATTCTTCGCGCGTCTGGCCGACGCCATAGATGAGCTCGCGAGCAAAGCCGGTTACCTGGTCCTCCTCGCCGGTTCCGGAGACAACCTCGAGTCCGAGAAGCTCCTGGTCGAGGAACTGCGCGCGCGCGGCGCCGAAGGGTTGATCGTCGCCGCCGCCGGCCCGGACTACGAACACCTTCGCCGCCTCCAGGCCGAAGACTACCCGGTGGTGCTCCTGGACCGCGTTTTCGAGGACTTCGATTGCGACTGGGTCGCCGTCGAGAACCAATACGCGGCCTGCCGCCTCGTCGAGATGCTCGCGGACTACGGCGCCCGGCGCATCGCGCTCATCGGCGGCCAACTGCAGGCCTCGACCATGCGGCTGCGGCTGGAAGGCTACCGCGCCGCGCTCCGCCACAGACGCTTCCGCTTCGACAAGGACCTGGTCTTCCTCGGGGACTTCACGGAGGTCACCGGGATCCTGGGCGCCGAACACCTGCTGGACCTGTCCGAGCCGCCCGACGCGATCTTCTGCTCCAACAACCTGATCTTCACCGGCTGCCTGGACCGCCTGGCCGAGGGCCCCAAGGTGCCGTGGTCCTATCTGCCCATCGCGTGCTTCGACGAGGTGCCCTTCATGGCGCACCTGGGACGGCCCCTCGTCGTCGCCTCGCAGCCGGAACGAACCCTCGGGCAGCGCGCCACCGAGTTTCTCATCGAGCGGCTCCGCTCCGGCAAGCCGGGCTCCCGCCTGACCAAGCCGTACAAGCACGATCTCCTGGCGGTCGAGCAGAAGACCTTCGGGTTCTAAGGCGGTAGTCACGACTTCAGTCGGGCGTGCCGGTAGTGGCGCCTTCAAGCGTCCGTGGTATTTGTGCGCAACGAAGCGGCTACGAGCGACTAAAGTTGCCACTACCGAAGGAGAAGATATGGCCGGCCGCGTCATCGTCGTCGGCAGCACCAACACCGATCTGGTCGTGCACTGTCCGCGCTTGCCGGGCCCGGGGGAGACGGTCCTGGGCGGCGACCTGCTCACCTTTGCGGGCGGGAAGGGCGCGAATCAGGCGGTGGCGGCGGCGCGCGCAGGGGCGAGAGTACGCTTCATCGGCGCGTTCGGCGACGACGCCTTCGGCGCCGCGCGGCGGAAGGACCTTGAGCGCGAGGGCGTGGACTGTTCGGGCTGCGTGGTAAAGAGGGGCGTGCCCAGCGGCGTGGCGCTGATCGGGATCGGGGAAGGGAAGGGCAGAGCGAAGGCCGAGAACCTCATCTTCGTCGCGCCGGGGGCGAACCAGCGGCTGACGCCGGAGGACGTGAAGCGCGCGATGCCGAAGGACCTCTGCTCCGACGACGCCTTTGTCTGCTGCCTGGAAGTCCCGCTTCCCACCGCCTTAGAGGCCCTGCGACTGGCTTGGCACGGGTCTGGCACCGTGATCCTCAATCCCGCGCCGTTCCCATCAAGGGGCCTGCCGCGCCAGTTCAAGGATTTCTGCCATTTTGTGACGCCGAACGAGACTGAGTTCAGGGCGCTCTTCGGCGCGCCCGTGGGCAGCCGCACGGCCTTGCCAAGGGTTCGCGCCTTCCGCGGCGCACACGGCTTGCTCTACCCGGACATTCTTGTGACACGGGGCGCGCGCGGCGTGGACTACTACCATGCCCATGACCACGCGGAGATATGCGCCTCGGTGCGTAAGGCCGCGCGCGAGACCGGCTCATTTTACCCTAGGCCCAGGGAGTACGACGCGGCGTTCGTTGTTCCCCCCAAGGTTAAAGCCGTGGACACGGTTGGCGCGGGCGATTGCTTCAACGGCTGCTTGGCCGCGCATTTCTCCTTCGACAGCCATAGCATCAACGCGGCCGTCGAATTCGCCGTCGCCGCCGCAGCGCTCAAGGTCACCCGGCACGGCGCGCAGGCCGGAATGCCCCGCCGCGCCGAAATCCTCAAGATGCTGAAGAAGATGGGCCGGGCGCTCAAGCGCGTTACGGCTTGAGGATCACGCTGGCCGGCGCGAAGGGCGCGAGCGGCATCGCCAGCGCGCCATTCTCGATCTTCAGCGCCTCGCCGCTGGGCTGGCCGCGCAGGTTGCACGGCTGTGCCGAGGAAACGCGCAGTCCCTCGGGAAGGCGCACGCGGCAGACTCCCCCCGTCCCGGCCATCTCCCATAGCCGCAGGACAAGGCCCTCGCCATCGGGGTTCGGGCCGAAGGCCGTCACCGCGACGCCCTTGCGTGACAACTCCAGACCGCTCTGCGTTGCGGGCAGTTTTCCCGCCGGTCCTTCCCCGACGGCCGCGAGGAGCGGCGTGCGCGCTTCCAGGCACGGCGTGATGAGCGACGAATCGGCGTCGTACTTGTCAATCGCCCAGATGCGCACGCGCGCGAAACACGGGCCCTCGTTCCACATGCGGAAGTTCGTCGTCCATTGGTTGTTGAAGAGATTGACGAAGACGATCGGCTTGCGTGGCGTGAACCGCGGCGTGTAGCGCCAGCAACCTGGCTGGCCGAGGCTCACCAGCGGGCTATACAGCGAGCATAGTCCCGCGCCTCTTCCTTCGGCGTCCAACACCGCCAGTCCGCTGTTCAGCCAGAACAGCTCGTTGTTGCAGCCTTCCACGCAGTCCTTCGCCGGGTCAACGATGCCGCCGAGGCGGCCGAGGCGGAACTGCGGCGACTCGACACGGAACGGGAAGCAGAGCCAACCCGCCTCCGGCCATGGGTCGGCCGGTTTGTCGTTCATTGTGATCGCCAAGTCCGCGTACGGCTCCCACTCGTACAGCATGAGCTTGACCGTTACGGGGTAAGGCCCGGCGCCGGGAAGGGGGGCGGTCATTACCGCCGCGATGGAACCCAGTCCGTGCTCCATCGTCAGCTTGGCATCAACCGGGGACACCGCCTTGTAGGGCGCTTGGTCTTTCGGCGGCATGTTCGGCTTGCCGATCTCGTTGGTCGCCCAGTCGGCCTGAATCTTGACGTAGGCTTTCAGGAAGCCGGTGACCTGTTCGGCGTCGAAGCGTTCGTACAGGTACTGCCCGAAGCCATACGGCGCGCTGGCATCCACCAGTTCGCGCCCGGAACGCTTATCCACCAGCGACTTCACGGCGCAGCGCGCGGGGTCGAGGGTCGCTTTGAAGAACGGGCTTTCGAGGGTCCCCGCCGCCGCGTCTGCGGTGACGCGCCGTGCGGGCAGCTCAGCCTTCGCGGTCACGTATGTACGGTATCCCATCGGCGGCACGTCGCGCGCGACGAAACTCACCGTAAAGCTGGTCACCCGCGCCGTAGGATGAGGTGCAGGAAAGCTGGCGGGTTCCGCGTCGCCACCGTCGAGGGGCCTCAGTGCGTTGATGGAATTCGCACCCGTTCCGGACACCCACCCGAGACCATTGAACGACACGAAGCCGTCGCGCTTCCACGGCAGCGGATTGTAGACAACGACGCGCTTGCCTTCGCCCGGCGCCGATTTGGCGAACTCCTGGAGCGCGCCGCTCAGCACCGGCCAAGTCACATCATGGGCCCTCTTGATGTAGTCTGAATGCTCCGTCCACGATTCCTCCAGCCTCTTGAACCGCCCTTTCTCGCGCTCGGCCTTCCACACGTCGCCGTAGCCGAACTTGGTCTTCCCCTGGCCGTACTGCGTAATCCAGTACTGCGCCCCGCCCCACGTGTGCTCGCCGTACAACAGGCTGTTCTCGTAGGCGCTCGCCAGCGCCGGCGCGGCGTCCGGCAACGGCACGCCCCACAAGCGCAGATGCGTGTGCAACGCCTCAGTCGCGGCAATCTCCCCGCGATACAGGCGCGCGCACGCGGCGCCGGCCGGGTCGCACATCGGCCCGTGAATCCAGGTATCGGGCATGTCGCCGCGCACGATGGGAAGCTGCGGGTCGTGCTTGCGCAGCGCATCGCTGAAGTCGGAAAGCCTGCCGATACGGACCTTGACGCCCGGCAGCCTGCGCGCGGCCTCGTCGAGGAGCTTCCGGATTTCGTCGGGTGTCGGCGGGCCGTGGTTATCGCCAGTGTGGATGAGTGCCAGCCAGACCGGGTACGGCCAGCCCTTGGGCGGGACCAGGTCCGTGCCGTAGTTCTCTGCGGTATACATGGTGAGCAGCCGCGAGCCGTCCGGGCCTTCCCACAGAAAGAGCGGCGGGACCTTGGGCGAACGGCACGCGGCGTTGCAGCCAAGGTGGAGGAACTCGACACCCGCATGGCGCAGCAGCGTGGGGACGATCCAGCAGTGGCTGGCCACGTCCGTCATCTTGGCGTCGCGGGGCAACGGCAGCGAGAGCGCACGGGAGATGCGCGAGGAGAACGTGAGACCGCGCACGAGGTCCTCGGGTTCAAGCGTCTCGGTGTGCGTGGTGAAGGGCAGCGCGTGCACGACGAAGCGGCCGTCTTTGAGCGCTTGCTCGATGCGCTGTTTCCGTTCAGGCTTCTGGCCGTCCCAGTCCTCGAGGATCTTGTGCATCGGCCAGCCGGGGAGCGTCCACGCGAAACGCTGTTCCGGCGGCAGGTCCTTGTTCTTGTCAACGACCTGGAGCGCCTGGTCTATCATCGTGGTGCGGTAGCGCTGCACCACCTCGCGCGCCAGCGCCGTGTAACCGATGTCGAAGTGTGTCTTGAAGACAATGACCACTTCCTCGACCCCCTTGGGCCGCGGTGGAGGCTTCACGGCGCCTTCGGGGACTTTGCCCAGCCGCGCGCCGGGCGCATAGAGCGCGAGGCCATCGTATAGGACCCAGCTTCCATCCTCGGTGATGATCTCGATGGTGTTCACGCCGGCCTTCAGCAGATTCGCCGCCACGGCAAGCTCGAAGCGGTGCGGCTTGCCGCGCTCCGGCTTGCCGAAAACCGAGTCGTCGCCGGCGCCCGCGGGCATCTGCTGGCTGAACGGCGTGCCGTTGATCTTGAGGGTCAGCTTGGGCGGGTCCTTCGAGTGCGTGTCCACGAGCGCCACGACGAGCTTGCCGGCGGCGGCGGGCGGGGCGTCAAGCCCGAAGGCGACCGTGAAGGTATGAGGGCGCCCGCCGGCCCAGGGATCGGTGGGGCCGGGATGAACGTACGGCCAATCGCGCTTGGGGTCCGACTGGCCGACGACGAAGAAGCCGTCCGTGGCGTAGTCGGCGTAACCGCCGGGCGCCAGTGCGAACTCGCGATCGTCGCCGTCCGGTGTGCCGATCTGCCATAGTGGCGCCGGCTCCTCGCCGGCAGGTCCGAACCGCGCGCCGCACGCAACGGCCAGAACCAGCCCGATCCACAAAGGGATGCGGTCCATGATCCGCGGCTCCAAGGGCTGCCTGTGTCCCGCCCGATTTGAGCCTCGGACCACGCCAGGGTCAACCGGCAATCCGGCTCGTCCGGCGAGGTCGGGTGTCCGGGAAGGCGGTTCCCACTCCCGTTTCGCCTCCGGGCCGCCTTGGGCCACAATCGGCGTGACGCGGCGGGACGGACGGCCTAGAATCCGGGCAGATCCGGGACGAACGAACCGAGGGTCGGCCGGAAGCGGCCCGGTCCCACTTGGGCACGGACGGCCCAGGGAAAAGGAGAAGTGATCATGAGCTTGAGACCGGGCGCGGGCTTCGGCACGCTCGCCGCGATGCTCCTGAGCGCCGCGGCGTTCGGCGGCGAGGAATCCCTCTGGATCGAGGCGGAGCACTTCGACGGGATACGCGGATACTGCTGGCCGATGGGACGGGGAGACGGCCGGTCGCGCAAGACGGATGGGTCGTGGGGTCTGTCGGGTCCGGGCTGGGCCATGGAATGGAACTGCGGCGGCGAGAGCGGCTTCCTCTCCATCGCCTGCGGCCCCGGAGATGGACACGCCGTGGCGAAGAAAGAAGTGGAGATCCCCGCCGACGGGACCTACGCCATCTGGGTCCGTTACCGCGACAACCGCGAGGTCAGCGACCGGTTCCAGGTGAAGGTCGAGCAGGCCGGGGCGGCGGCCTGGGTCGGCACGTGGGGCGAGAAACCGATAGTCGAGGAGGACAACGAGGGAAAACTGTATTGGGACGGAGCGTTCGGCTGGGAGGGCCACGACGCGCCGCTCAAAAAGGGGCCGGCCACGATCTCTCTCCTGGCGGCCTTCCCCGAGCCGGAATGCCGGCAGCTTGACTGCGTCGTCTTGACCACCGACCGGAACTACCGCCCGCTCATCAAGGAACGTCCGAAGAGTTGTGCCTGGAACGTGCTCGACGAGTATCGCCGCAAGGGCCTCCCGGCGGACCTGGAGCCTTTGGCGAGGAAGGTGGGCGCGTTCGAGGCGCCCGCCGCCTGGGTCCCGAAGACCTTCAAGCCGGGGTTCGTGTACCTGTGGAACGTCTCCCCGACCGAAACCGTCACGGCGGAAGAGAAGAACGAGAAAGGGAGGGGCAAGAAGGCGGCGAAGACGCTTCCCGCGGGCTGGATGCGCGGGGACCCGAACGGCGTGCTGTATCCGCACAACCTCCCGCCCCACGCGCTGGCGAAGTTCCGCGCGAAGTACTCCGGACAGAAGGACGTGCCCATCTTCGCGGACCCGCGCATCGTCCCGGTCTTCCTGGGCGTTGGCCCGTGGATTCTGGGCGTGGAGAAGCTGGACCCCGAAGTGCCGGCCTGCTTCATGAAATGGCTCGACGCGGACCCCAACCGCCTCTTCGGCGGCCTGCTGAACTACCAGCCGAACAAACCGCTGAGCGCCGCGGGCAAGACGGCGTTCTTCGAGAAGTACCGCGATCGCTACGTGGGCGCCATCTCGGGCGAGAACCTGGGCTACTTCGGCTGGGACCCGAAGGAGGTCGAGAAGCTGGACTCGATCGCCGGCCGCCGCGCGTATCTCCAGGCCCTCGGTTCCGTCTACATGGCCGCCAACCGGCGGAAGTACGAGGAGGTCTTTGGCGCCGACGTGAACAAACTCGCCAATCCCTACGCCGACACGATCCCCTGCTGCTCGGCCGGCGCCACCATCTGGTACAACCTCAGCTACCTGTGGGGCGCCGAGACCGTCGGATACGAATCGAGCGTCATGACCTCCTCGATGATCGGCATGCGCACGGCCTTCCTGCGCAGCGCCGCGCGCCAGCACGGGCGGAAGACCGCCACGTACCGCTCCTGCAACTTCGGCGACTCCAGCACCATCTTCACCTCGGAGACGCACTGGTACGCCAAGCCGGAGAACATTTTCGACAACTATTACTCCGTCTACTCCGGCGCGGGGATGACCTGGTACAAGTTCGACCTCTGGTACCAGTACATGGCCGGCTCGTCCCTCTTCTATCACGAGCAGGGGTTCGACGAGTTCTGGACGCCGGGCGGCACCTCCGCCGCGGGGCAGTGGGGCTTGCAGCTTTCGCCGAAGGGCAAGCTGGTGGACCGCTTCCTCAGGCTCACCGCCCCCGAGCGCCGCTTCGACCGCGGCGTGCCCTTCACCCCGGCGGCGATCCTGGTGGACTTCGCCCACTGGTGGGACCCGGCCGACTACATGCCTCGGCCCTTCCACTCCAAGGCGCCCGCGGCCCGCTTGACCCTCCATGACCGGGCCATGCAGGGCCTGTTCTGGACCGCCTACCATCCCATCGGCCCGGAAAGCGAGAAGCCCATCACCGCGCTCAACGAGACCTACGTCCACGGCGTCTTCGGCGACGTCTTCGACGTCATCTACGCCTACCCGGACGTGAAGCTCTGGACGACGATTGAAACCTACCCCGTCGTCTTTGTCGGCGGGGACATCGAGTTAACCGCTGAGGAGGGCGAGCGGCTGCGGCGCTACGTCGAAGACGGCGGGACGCTGGTGGTTGCGGAGGGGCAACTGCAGGGGCCGGGCGCCGCGGCGTTCGGCCTCCCGAGGCTCGGGCGTTCCGGCGAGGCTGACGGCTATCGCTGGCTCGGCGGGGACGTCCAGCCTTCCCAGAGGTTCCGGTTCCGGGAACTCGCCGGTGGGAGGGCGCTGGCGGTGACGGGGGACGGCAAGCCATTCTGCGCGGCGTTCGACCAAGGCAAGGGGCGGCTCGTCTTCCTCTCGGTTCCGTATGCGCTGGGCATTGACCAGGAGCCGATCCCCGTCCTGGCCCGCCTCGTCGCGCACGCGACGCGCGGACTGCTGCCCATTCAGGTCGCCGGCGACGTCGAATGGTCGCTGAACCGGAGCCAGGACGGTTGGATGCTGACGCTGCTCAACGCCGCGGGCCAGCTCAAGCCCCAGCAGGGCATCTACCCCACGGACTTCGGTGAGAACCGGACGCTGACCGTCACCGCGAGATTCCCCATCAAGTCCGTTCGCGACCGGCTGCTGGAGAGCGACCCGTTCGAGGTGAAGGACAACGCGTTCACGTGCATCGTGCCGGCGGGGGGCGTGAGGATCCTCGAGATCAAGTAGGCAGGCTCACGAAGGCCGCCCGTTCGGCCATCCTGGGCGCGGTGGCGTGGCCCGCTGCAGCAGGGAGGGTCCGATGTTCGAAAGCGTCCTGAAGACGATCGAAGGCCAAATGTGCGGGGAGGAACTGTTCCGGCTCACCGAAACCATTTGGCGTTCCGATCGGGAGTTCACGTTTCCGGCTTTCGAGCGAACGCAGCGGCAGATCGCGGCGCTCTATGCGGAGGCCGGCGTGCAGGCGGAGATCATCGAGATCCCCGCGGACGGCGAGACCTCTTACGCCGACCTGACCGTGCCCCTGGCCTGGGACTGCCGCGAGGCGGTCCTCGAGCTGGTCGAGCCGGCGGAGCGGCGGCGCGTGCTGGCGGACCGGAGCCAGGACCCGCTCGCCACGGTCATGTGGTGCGGGCCGACGCCGCCCGAGGGGATCGAGGCGGAACTGGCGAGCGCCGGGAGCGCACAGGACCTCGCGGCTTTCGGTCCCGGCGCGCGTGGCCGGATCGTCTACACGCGGGAGAACCCCCACAAGTTGAAGGCCGAGGCGCTCCGGCTCGGCGTGTTGGGGCTCGTAAGCTCCTACGGGAAGAACGCCGACTTCGCTCCCGACGCGCGCTTCTGGGTCAACAGTTGGTCGGATCCGCCCGACGAATGGCCGTACCGGAAAAACGATCATCCGCTCCCGGCCATGTTGATCACGCCGCGACAAGGCCGCGAGGTCGAGGCCCTTCTGCACGCGGGCCCCGTGCGCGTGCGCATGCGCGTCAGCTCCAGCCTGTACGCCGGCAAGATCGCCATGGCCACGGGCGTCCTGGAAGGCGAGACGAAGGAAGAAGTCCTGGTGCTGGGCCATGCGATGGAACAGGGCGCCAACGACAACGCGAGCGGGTGCGCCGTCATCGTCGAATGCCTGCGCTGCCTCGCGCGGCTGGTGCGCGAAGGCGCGCTGCCGAAGCCCAAACGCTCCATTCGGGGTCTCACCGTCAACGAGTGCTACGGGACGGCCGCCTACATCGCGCTGAGGAAGCAGGCGCTCCGCCGGACCGTCGCGGCGCTGAACCTCGACACCATCGGCCGCCACCAGGAAGAGATGGCCGTCGTCCTGCAGAACACGCCGAACCCCGACAGCTCCCCGGGCTTCACCGATGCCCTGATGAACCGCCTGCTCGCGAGGCACCTGGAGCGCGCGGTCCCCTACTTCCCCGTCCGCACGACGAACTGGTGTGCGATTGACAACTTCATGAACGACCCGGTCACCGGCGTCCCGACGACCATCCTGCACAGCGTGGACCGCTGGTGGCACTGCGGCGCCGACACGATGGAGAAGATTGACGCGCGCACGCTGGCGGCGGTCGGCGCGGTCTCCGCCACGTACCTCTATTTCATCGCCAACGCCGGCGCCGCCGAAGCGCAGTGGCTGGGGGCGGAAAGCCTGGCGGACTGGGACGGGAGGGTGGCGCGCGAGGCGGCCGCGGCGTGGCAGCGCGTCAGCGCCGCGAAGGCCGAGGCGCGGCCGGAGGCCCTGCGGGAGGCGCTGGCGCGCCTGGATTTCCTGCGCCGGGTCGGCGAGAAGACGGCGCTGGCCGCGCTGCGCCTGGTCCCGGCGCCCGAGCGGAAATCGGCGCGGACGGCGTTCTCGCAACTCGCGCAGCACGCGCGCCGCCGGGCGGACCTGGAGAAACGGCGTCTGAGGCAGGCCGCGG
>Ga0315295_10004721_pt1 | contig 11631 bp, 8 predicted proteins | sample YL17G14_0_MG_FD_204453 | JGI IMG/M metagenome (GOLD analysis project Ga0315295, IMG submission 204453) | Sediment microbial communities from Yellowstone Lake, YNP, Wyoming, USA - YL17G14_0 | ecosystem: Environmental > Aquatic > Freshwater > Lake > Sediment | place: USA: Wyoming | collected...
CTACCATTGTTTGTACACCAGCCTCTCTAGCTCGATCTACGAGTTCGCCGAGAGTAATTAGCTCTTCAACTTGAGCTCGGTCGGTGGCATCAGCTATGCTGCCCGGACGCATACCATCACCCAGACTCAAAGTTACGTCAAATTTGCAGGCTATATCTAATAGACGGTCAAAGTATTCGTACAACGGATTCTCGCGGTCGTTGTATAACATCCAACCGATAAGAAATGCGCCTCCCCGGGAGACAACATCGGTTAATCTTTTTTGATGTTTTAATCGGGCTATGGCAGCTCGAGTGACGCCGCAATGTACAGTCATAAAGTCGACGCCATCCTTTGCCTGTTGCTCAATAACAGAGAAAATTTCGTCTACAGTCATGTTTACAATTGCACCATGTCTCTCAATGGCTTCAATCCCTGTTTGGTATATTGGCACGGTACCAACAGGTAAAGTGCTGGCAGCTATGATAGCATGACGGATGGCTGAGATGTCGCCCCCGGTACTCAGATCCATAACTGCATCAGCACCGAAGCGTATAGCAGTAAGGAGCTTTTCCAGCTCACTGTCCATGTTGCCATACTCTGACGAAGTGCCGATATTGGCATTGACCTTAACTGAAAGTTCTTCACCAATGCCACGGGGAATCAAGCTAGTGTGATTATTGTTGGACGGGATCACTATTTTACCTTCAGCCACGTATTGCCCGACAATTTCAGGGCTTACGCTTTCCTGCTCAGCTACATGTTTCATTTGGGGTGATAATACACCCCGGTTTGCCAACTCTAATTGCCCCATATTATCTCCTAAAGAAAAAAACCAAGAGCTTTAGTAACCACTACTAAACCCTTGGTTCGATTTACCGCTTCCCTACGCTTGCATTACCAAGGTCAGGTTCTGATGGTTCTCCGTAATAACGGAGTCTCAGCCTGTTTTATCTTTCTGGGCACCCCTAGCGGTTACCTAAAACCAGTATTCAATATATCATATAATAACGTTGAGAAACAAGTAAATTTTGGCGAAACCGTTGCTTGACTATCTTCTCGCTTTATACCGCCGCCAGGTTATTGTTGCCAAGCCCACCATCACGCCGATAGACACTAACGGAATAACCAGTGACATAATAAGGACTTGATTAGACATGGGTATTACTTCAAATTCGTCAGCATCTGACCACAGCCCTTCGTTGCCGATGTCATCCACCGCCATTACCCGCCAGGTATAGCTGCCTATAGTTAAGATGTCGTCTCTGGATAAAGTATACTCTGAGTCTACTAACTCTTTCTTTAAGACGGCCGGTGATAAAAAGTCATTACCATTAGCAATCTCTAAGGTATACGTTGTTTTACCTTGGACCTTAATATCCGACCAATCAAATTTAATATCGGATGGTCCAAGTTTTCGTTGCTCAGAGTTTCGAAAGGAAATGATTCTTATTAGCTGCTTAGTTGTCCCAAGAAATACGTCACCAACTGAATCAAAGACCTCTAATTCAGCTCCCTGTGTGGGGGATACTAGCGATGGCGCGGGAGGTGTGACTTTGTCGATGATGAAAAGAGTCTCTGCCGAATTGCCGGTTGTTCCTATAGCTTTTACTTTGTTCTCTTTGACGGCACTTTGAGGCGCATCAAAACCGATACTGAAGCTACCTTTATCGTCGGCAACAATACTTATGTTGAGGCTAGTTCCTTCAAAGCTCAAGGTTACTGCTTCACCCTTGATGAAGCCTGTCCCATTAACACTAACCCTGGTCCCTTTGTTTCCCGAAGGTGGCTGCAGCTGGATATTCGGAACGACGTTAAAATCCATATCAGGGATAATTCCCTTAGGTGTAAAATCGCTGCCAAAAACGCCAACCAGGTGAAGGCCCTGAGTGGCGGGGGGGATATTTAATGTAGTATCGAATACGCCATTTGTCCCGGCTATTAAGTTGCACAGAATTATTTGATTGTCCCATGTTATAGTGATCCCGTCCTCGCTGGTTCGAAAGCCGAATCCCTCTATTGTGATCTCCGTTCTTACCGGACCAGAGCTTGGTTGCATCTTGGCAAATGGGCCTACAATGAATTTCTGCTCACCGATTTCCGATGCATCAGTCGAACTGCTGAAAGCACTAATGTAATATTCACCCTTCGCTGACTCAGGGGCTTCAAAATTGATGCTCCAAATGCCGAACTGATTGGCAGCGGCAGAAATCGGGAGGACGGTTTTATCCCACGTTACTTTAATATCTTTTTCAAAACAAGCGAAGCCGTTACCAGTGACCGTAATTGATGTGTATGGCCAGCCAATACGTGGAAATATTGTTATTCCGGGTAACACAGTGAATGTAGCTGATGCGGTGCTGCTAGTCCAATTGCTATCATCGGTAATTTTGATAGTGTGGCTGCCCTTACAGGCTGGTGGTACCTGCAAATCGAATGTCAACTCACCAGTTTCAGATATAGGTACCTTGCTAAGTATGATTTGGTTATCCCAGTAGATGGTGGCTAGTCGGCCGGAGAATCCATTACCATTTATATGTATGGATGTGCTTATGGTGCCCGATGCAGGCCCTATGGAAATATTAGAAGCATGAACAGGAACAGGGGAGGCCATAAATATGAACGGGAGAACAATAATTATAGCTAAGAGTGCAAGTAAAACTTTGGAATGTGCCAATTTTTACCCCTCCTCAAGATTTTACCGTCAAAAAAGTAGTTTATATTGCCAGGAAGGAAAAATCAAATCAAAATCCTCGGGGGTGTCAAAACTTGCGATGTGGTTATCGCTCGATTAGCGCGATAGTTGGCTTGACATTACAAACATCATATTGATAGACTTTTGTCAGTTGGGTTTTGCTTAGCACGGCCCCGTGGTGTAGCGGACTAACATGCCACCCTGTCACGGTGGAGATCGTGGGTTCGAATCCCATCGGGGTCGCATTCTATTTCTGCAAGTGGAATTTCCGAACCCGGATTCATTTCAATCAAGCATTGTCGGTTACCTGATTTGAGCAGGAATCAGCCCAACTTACGCAGCTCAGCTCTCAGTAATTTGCCCAAAAGGTTTTTAGGCAGTGATTCTATAAATTGTACTCTTTTTGGTGTTTTAAACGTGGGCAGGCATTCTTTGCAGAAGGCGATTATCTCTTCTTCACTAGCTTGCTCCTGTATCTTAAGTACTACGAAAGCCTTTATTTCTTCGCCATAGGTCTTATCAGGTATGCCGACAACACCGGCCTCGGCAACCTTTGGATTCTGGTAAAGCACTTCTTCTACTTCTCGCGGCGATATGTTTTCTCCTCCTCGTATGATGATATCCTTCTTCCGATCGGTTATATATAGATAGCCGTCTTCATCCATATAGCCTATGTCGCCGGTATATAGCCAGCCATTTTTGATGGCCTGTGCCGTATCTTCAGGTAGGTTCCAGTAGCCTTTCATCAAAGTGGGGCCTTTGACTACGATTTCGCCTTTCTGTCCTGGCCCTAGCTCGTGACCGTTGTCATCAAAGACTTTGATAACGTTGCATCTTAATAAATTCTTGCCGATGGAACCGTATTTAGGCGGGAGATCAACCGGTTGTCCCGTAGTAGTAGCTCCTGACTCGGTTAGACCCCAGCCTTCTCTTATATCCACTCCTGTCTTTTGTTTCCATCTCAGGGCGATTTCTACGGGAAGAGCAGCTCCCCCAGAATTGCAGGCTTGAAGTGAACTTAAATCGTATTTGTCCAGGTCAGGGAAGTCCAGTATTTGTATATACATGGTGGGCACTGCAGCCATGTGTGAAATCCGAAATGATTGAATCGCCTTCAGAGCTTCCTCGACGTTCCACCACCTAAGTACGACAGCCTTTCCACCCACGAAGGAACCCATAATACTGAATGCAATGCCATATGAGTGAGACAGAGGCAGCACTCCCAGGCTGACCGTGGTCCGACTAGTGCCGGTAACAGCCAGGGATGTTTCGATGGATTCAAGTGTCTTGGGGTCTATGGAATTGCTTGTTTGGCGAAGAGTCAGTGGTAGATTGATAATGACATATTCATAGAACGATAGGGCATTGATGTATAGGGAATAGTGGGTATGCATCACTCCCTTAGGTTGACCTGTAGTGCCGGCAGTATAGATTAAGGCAGCAACATCATTGTTATCAGTTTCTTCTACTACTAGTTCGTTTGAGCTATCTGACATCAGTTCACGGTATGAGACAGTACCTGGAATGCCATCCTTGTCGGTTAAGATGATATATTTCAAGTCGGGAGCCTGTTTCTGTGCCTCTAGAATCCATCCTAGATAATCTGAGCTAGTAAGTAAAGCTTTGGCTCCGCAGTCACGGTATATATAAGAGGATTGGTCGGGGCGCAGCAACGGATTTAAAGGCACTACTATGCCACCTATCTTGTATATGGCGGGGAAAGCAGAAAATACCGGCGGGCTGTTTGGCATCTGCACTGCTACTCGGTCCCCTTTACCGATTCCAAGTCCCTTTAATGCGTTGCCCAATTGATTGGCGGTACGATTTACTTCAGCATTGGTATACCATCTCCCTTCGAAGTAGATACTCTCATATTCCCCGAACCTTTTAACGTTGTCCTTGATGAGATTACCAATATTCATCATTCCCCTTTCCCAGACATTCGAATTTTCGGCTGTAACTGATTCTAATTGCCCCTAAAGATTGATAGGATAGTACACTGGTAGATTTTGGACGTCAAGTCTTAAGTAAAAAACAGGAATTTTGTCTGCTGCATACCCGTCTATAGCTGCACAAATTTGACTGATGACGCAGGCTGTGATAGTCTACGGTTGCCGTTTTCCCCGTCCAATAATCCTTAATCAGGAGGTTAATTAATGGTAGGCATTAAATCATACGGAGCTTATATCCCGAGGTATCGGATAAATCACAATACAATCTTTTCTGCAGTAGGTTTCCTTGGTACTTTTCCACCGCCGGGAGAGAATGCAATTGCCAACCATGACGAGGATACTCTTAGTATGGCAGTGGCTGCCGGCGTTGATTGTTTGAACGGCATGAAAAGAGAGGAGATAGACGGACTGTATCTGGCAACTACCAGCCAGCCATATATGTTGAGGCAGAACTCTGCATTAATAGCTGCTGCGCTTGACCTGCAAAACAGTATTAGAACCGCTGATTTCGTAGGCTCTACCAAGTCGGGTACAAGTGCTCTTCTTTCTGCCTTTGATGCTGTGAAGGGCGGGACATCAACCAATGTCCTGGTCTGCGCCTCTGATTGCCGTGTAAGTAAGCCAGGTAGCTCACAAGAGCATTTATATGGCGATGCCGCTGCCGCCGTACTCATGGGCAGTGATGATGTGATTGCTACACTCGAAGGTCACTTTTCTGTATCTTACGATTTTCCTGACCGCTGGAAAGCAACCAGTGAAAAATTTGAACATGCCTGGGAAGACAGGTTTATACGTGACGCGGGCTATGCCAAGATAATACCTGAGACTATTTCTGGCCTGCTGAAAAAGTACAATTTAGCTATTACTGACTTCACCAAAATTGCATTTCCTGACCTTTATCCTAGAGAACACGCCGCCATAGTCAAGCGATTGGGTGCCGACCCTGGCCAGATTCAGGGTTCACTGCTAGATAAAGTAGGTGACACTGGTTCGGCTTCGCCACTGATGATGCTAGTGGCAGCACTGGAAGATGCCAAGCCAGGGGATAAGATAATGATTGCCAGCTTCGGAAATGGCAGCGATGCCATGTTCTTCCAGGTAACTGAAAATATTAAAAAGATGGGTAAAAGGCGTGGCATCAAGAAGAATTTGGAGACGAAAAAAGAGCTAGCCAGTTACGAGAAATACCTTGCTTTTCGCAATCTGACTCCTGTTGAGCTAGGAATGCGTGGTGAAATAGGCTTTCGCACCCCGATGTCTACACTGTTCAGGGAACGAAAAACCGTTTTAGCTCTATGCGGCTCAAAATGCAAGCGTTGTGGAACACCGCAGTATCCACCGCAAAGAATATGCGTTAATCCCGATTGTGGTGCTGTGGATCAAATGGAAGGCTATCGTTTTTCTGATAAAAAGGGTGTGCTGTTTACTTATACAGGTGACAATTTGGCGGCCAGCATTGACCCACCGGCGATTTACGGATTCGTAGATTTTGATGGGGGAGGAAGGTTCTGGTTTGATATTACCGATTGCGACCTCGATTCGACTAAAGTAGGCATGCCTGTGGAAATGACCTTTCGTAGAAGATATGTTGATGAGAGCGGTGGTGTTTATGGCTATTCCTGGAAAGCAATGCCAGTGCGTGCCTAAAAGACGAGACAAACTTGTACGGAGGATACGAAAATGGCAGAAGGTATTAAAGACAAAGTAGCTATCATCGGCATGGGTTGTACAAAATTCGGTGAATTATGGGATAAAGGCGCTGAAGACCTGATGGTCGATTCATTTCAAGAATGCATTGAGGATGCTGGTATAGAGAAGAAGGATATTCAGGCAGCCTGGTTTGGCGTGCATTTTGAGGAACAGAGTGTGGGCAAAGGGGCTACCTCTATGGCATTAGCGCTGAAGTTGCCTTTTATTCCTGTTACCAGAGTGGAAAACTTCTGTGCTACTGGCACGGAAGCTCTCAGAGGGGCCTGTTATGGAGTGGCTTCGGGAGCATACGATATCGCTTTAGCTTTAGGTGTGGAAAAGCTAAAGGATACCGGGTACGGCGGCCTTCCCGGCGGTCCCGGCCTTATGGGGTCCAGGAATGCACTAATAATGCCTAAAATAACTGCACCGGGAAGCTTTGCCATGATGGCTACCAGGTATTTTGCAGTATACGGCCTCAGCCCCGAGGAAGGTAAAAAGATGCTGGCCAGGGTGTCAGCTAAAAGCCATCATAACGGTTCTTTGAACCCCAAGGCGCATCTGCGACGTGAAATAACTGTAGAACAGGTAATGAATGCGCCTATTATTGCCTGGCCGCTGGGGCTTTTCGATTGCTGCGGCGTTAGCGATGGTTCAGCAGCAGCTATTGTAACCACAGCTGAAATGGCTAAAAAGTTCAGGCCTGACCCTGTATATATCAAATCTCTCCAGATTGCTTTAAGTTCGGGTGAGGAATTGATGTATACCAAATGGGATGGTGCGCACGTTGAGACCGGTTTGCGCGCAGGGGCGTTAGCTTATAAGGAGGCCGGCGTCAAAGACCCGCGTAAGGAGATTAGCATGGCTGAAGTACATGACTGCTTCTCCATAACTGAAGCGGTAACCATGGAAGATTTGCAATTCAGCCCCCGAGGAAAGGTTAAAGAAGATATCGAGGCGGGACGTTTCAATCTGGATGGCGAGCAGCCTGTTCAGCCTGATGGCGGATTGAAATGCTTCGGGCATCCTATCGGTGCCTCAGGTCTACGAATGATGTATGAGATGTATAAGCAGCTGCAGGGCAAGGCCCAGTTGCCGGAGCGACAATTAAAGAACCCCAAGTTAGGGTTAACTCACAATATGGGCGGTTTTCCGGCCATGAACATCGTTAGTGTCGCCATCGTGGGACTGTAACTTGAAAAATAATGAACTTTATGGAGGCGAATTATGGCTGAAGGCTCCTTGATTACTGACGAATTAAAGAAAATGATAGGTGTACCCTCGGAGCCAGTCATCTTCAGGATTGAAGAAGGAGCGATACAAAGATATGCTCAGGCTATAGGCGACACGAACCCTCTATTTAACGATGCTGACTATGCCAAGAAAAGTAAATACGGCAGAATGATTTGTCCTCCGGGGTTCACCGGCTGGCCGGTCAAAGCCGGGTTCTCTGTCTTTAATTTATTTGATTCATTGATTAAGGCTGGAGCACCACCTCGATTGCTTGACGGTGGAGTTGAATATGAGTTCCTGGAGCCGGTCGGTGCCGGCGATACGCTGGTCGCCACGGTGAAGGTTGTTAATATTACTGAGAGAGAGACCAAAATGGGCAAAACGATGTTTACTAAAATTGAAATAACTTTCCTGAATCAGAATGGAAATGTAGCGCTGAAGGGTTGGTCGACGATGATACAGTTTTAAACTGTACTGAGACCATTTTCCCCAATTGAGGAGGAAACATGACAAAGCAGCTTTATTATGAAGACATCGAAGTAGGCGCTGATATAACTCCGTTAGCTAAAATTGCCACGACACGCATGCTGGTCCAGTGGGCGGGTGCCTCCGGTGATTTTAACCCATTGCATTATGAGGATGATTTTGCTAAAGCTATCGGTGTGGGTGCACCTATTGTTCATGGTGCTCTTAAACGGGCCTGGTTGGGCGAGCTCATGACTGACTGGATTGGAGAACAGGGAGTACTGAAGAAGCTATCCTGCCAGTACCGCGGCATGGACTATCCTCGCAAGATGAAAACAATTGAAGAGGCAAATGACGGTGAAACGTGGTGGTGCAAGGGCAAGGTGGCTCAGAAATATGAGGCAGGCGGCGAACATCTTGTTGAGTGCGCCATTTGGGTAGAGAACGGTAAGGGTGAGAAAACGACACCTGGTGCGGCATTAGTAGCCCTGCCAAAGAGAAGCAAGAAATAAAAGGTTTTAATTAACAAGCAAGTGCCTGTGAAGCAATCTTCCGGAACACCAAGGTGGGGCCGGTGGTTTGTGGAACAAAAATATAATAATAAGGAGACGACGGATGGGAAAACTGGATGGAAAAGTGGCTGTTATCACCGGAGCGGCTCGTGGCATAGGCAGGGCTGACGCCATATTGTTTGCCAAGGAGGGTGCTGTCGTTTTAATCAGTGACATTGACGAAGCACCGCTGAAGGAAGTAGTAAATGAGATAAGGGTGGCTGGCGGTAAGGCTGAGGCTTGTGCCGGTGATGTAACTAAACCGGAAAATTGCCAGAAGATAATGGATATGGCAGCTGAGAAATTCGGGAAAATAGATATTCTGGTGAACAACGCCGGGCTTACCAGAGACGCCTTGATTCATAAAATGACCGATGCCCAATGGGACCTGGCCGTGGATATTAGCCTTAAAGGGACGTTCAACTGTATCAGGGCAGCTTCAAAGTACATGATGAAGAGTGAGCACAATGGTAGGATAATAAATGTAGCCTCGGTGGCCGGCCTGATGGGAAACGTGGGGCAAATTAACTATGCCGCGGCTAAGTCAGGCCTTATAGGGCTAACCAAAACCGTGGCCAGAGAGTGGGGTAGATTTGGTATTACCTGCAATGTCGTCGCCTACGGGTTCGTTGACACACGACTGACCAGGGAGAAAGAATCCCAGCAGGAAGAAGTGGGTGGTGAACCCGTAGGCATACCCAAGAAGGTAAGGGATATGGTTCTGCTGCAGGTCAAGCCGATGACGCCTGAAGATGCGGCCAAGCCGGTTCTGTTTTTGGCTTCGGACGATGCTGCCTTTATCACCGGCCAGGTGCTGAACGTATCCTCCGGAATGTACATGTAAATTATAGCCACATCAGCTAGAATGACGAAAGGGATATGCGTTAAATCGGTCTTTGGTCTGATGCTATTGACATACTATGGTATAATAATTTTTATACCTCCGATTGCATCTTATCTTAAATGTGTTATAGATTAGCGGTATATATGATAAAAACAAATCTTAGTGGAAGGGGGTGGTAGTATCGAGTGAGTAAGATTTAGCATACTGGGGCAAACAACGGTCGATGAGTGTTTGCTAGTAGAGAGGTCCTTTGGAGGAAATGTTTTAGGAGGTTAATGGCTAAGTGAAAAAAGTTCTTTTCTTATTGTTTACGTGTCTTTTGCTCATAGCCTTGGTTGTTCCTGCCTGTAAAGGGGGTGCCCCCGCTGGGAACACGATAAAAATCGGCGTCATCGGGCCGATGGAATATATACAGGGTAAACACCACTGGGCGGGTGCTGTAATGGCCCGTGATGAAATCAACGCGGCAGGTGGTGTAAAGGTCGGCGCCGACACATACATGATTGAGCTGATTAAAGCAGACTCCAATGAGATAAACAGCATCACCGATGCTACGGCTGCGATGGAAAAGTTGATAACGGTAGACAAGGCTGACTTTGTTGTCGGAGGCTTCAGGACAGAAGGTGTGTTCCCGATGCAGGAAGTTGCCATGGACAACAAGAAGATTTTCCTTAATTGTGGCGCCGCTACCCTGGCACTAAATACACCGGTAAAAACGAATTACGACCGCTACAAGTACTACTTCAGGAATACCCCGTTCTGTAGTACCTATCTGGTGTCGAACACGGTAATGGAAACCGGAATGGCCGGAGCCATAATGAAAGAGGATACCGGTATAAACAGACCGTTGAGAGTCGCTATATGCGCTGAAGGAGCGCAGTGGGCTGACACCATGGTGCTGATTATGAAGTCGTGGATTCCTTCGAAGCTGGGAATGGAAGTCTCTGGCGTCTGGAGACCATCGCCTACAGCCACTGAGCTTACTGCCGAGATGACCGCCATGGAAGCGGCTAAGACCGACATCATCTGTCCTATTATCTCCGGCCCGCTGGGTATTCCCTATGCCAGGTCATGGGGTGAGTTGAAAGTCCCGGCGGCTTCGGTGGGCATCAACGTTGAGTCACAACAGTACCCCTTCTGGGATGCCACCAAGGGCTTTGGCAACTACGAGACCAGTTTGAGTTCCTACGCTGAGGGCTTATCCCAGTCGCCGCTGACCAAGCCGTTCGTCGATGCCTTTGTAGCGAAGTATGGTGAGGTGCCTACGTACACTGCCGGCACCTATGATGCCATCTTCGGGTTGGTAGGAGCTATAGAAAGGGCGGGAACTCTTGACTCCGACGCCGTTGTTGTCGAACTTGAAAAGACAGACGTCGCTGCGACCGGGGCTCCCCGCTTTGTCTATACTGGTATGGATGCACCGCTGAACAATCCTCATGATGTGACCTACGGCCCGGGCTATACAACGGGCATTGCTACCCAGTGGCAGGATGGAAAATTGTTAGCCGTGTGGCCAAACCCGGCCTACGCCACCGACGAAGCCTGGAAAGCAGTAAATTATCCCGGCATCGCTAAGTGGAAGTCACCTCCGGTAGTAGTCGACAAGCTGAAGGCCGAGGCAGGTACGCAGCCAGCAGCTCCAGCAGCTCCAGCAGCTCCAGCAGCTCCAGCAGCTCCAGCAGCAGCTGGGCCAACCTCGTATCCAGCCGCGACGTATACTAATGACAAGTACGGCTTCTCCGTTCAATATCCAAAGGATTGGATAGCGCGCCCAGAGCTTGTGACGATGCCTGAACAACTGGCTGCATTCGGAGTAGCTGCCTTTGTTCCGGGCATAGTTGTGTATGCCTATGATGCGGATGCGCCCGAATCTGCCGATTGGATTGTTGCATCGTTAAAGAAGGTGGGCAATATAACTCCTAAAGTCTTATCTGACATCAAAGAGGAGACTCTGGCGGACGGTACCAAAGCTTACACGTTCAAAGCAGGCTATCTTTCTGCATCAGGGTATGACATAATTTCTTATGTCATCGATGCAGATAAGGCCGGCAAGCGGATTCGTGCAAATGTATTTACCATAGATGCGTTTGCACCTTACGACGAAAAGCTAGCTTCGGAGGTAGCTCACACACTGACATTCAAATAATAGTTAGTCAGCTTATATGGAGCCCCCGGGTTATTTACAGCCCGGGGTCTCCAAAGGCAGTCGCGCTAAATAGCGCG
>Ga0315295_10004722_pt1 | contig 11631 bp, 12 predicted proteins | sample YL17G14_0_MG_FD_204453 | JGI IMG/M metagenome (GOLD analysis project Ga0315295, IMG submission 204453) | Sediment microbial communities from Yellowstone Lake, YNP, Wyoming, USA - YL17G14_0 | ecosystem: Environmental > Aquatic > Freshwater > Lake > Sediment | place: USA: Wyoming | collected...
GGCTGAAGATGATTAGGTAGCGCAGCCATCTTAATAACGATTTGTGATTTTGTGCTCCCCAAGTCCATCAACAGGCAATCGTTCGCCAAATAAGGAGCAAGCTGATCTAACAGACCCAAAATCACAAGCACCGGTGTTGCCAGAATCACCACATTTGCCTCATATACACCCTGGATCAAATCCGTTGTTCCGTGATCAATTAGTTTATGTTTAAGTGCAATTTCTATTACTTCAGAGGACTTATCTATACCGATAACAGATTGGCATTTACCCCGTAGTGCACCCGCAAAAGATCCTCCCATCTGCCCAATACCAACTATAGCAACGGTAAGATCGCTTACCGAAGATCGAATGATCAATGGATATTCTTCTCTGGGGTCTTCTACCCTATCAATCATAGCGTTCTACCCACAGCTTCGGCGACCGGCTTGAGACTCTGTATTAGCGCTTTGAAACGTTCTGGTTTTAGTGATTGAGCTCCATCTGAAGCGGCTTCCTCAGGGTTGGGGTGTACCTCAATGATTAATCCATCTGCTCCCGCTGCTACAGAGGCCCGTGAGACGGGTTCGACTAAGTCCCATTTTCCAGTAGCATGACTGGGATCGACAATTACCGGTAGATGGCTAAGCTGTTTCAGTAAAGGAATAGCACTAATATCCAATGTATTTCGGGTATATGTTTCAAAAGTGCGAATACCACGCTCACAAAGCATTACCTGCTCATTCCCGTGGGAAAGGATATGTTCTGCTGCCATTAATAATTCCTCAATGGTAGACATGATGCCACGTTTAAGCAGAACCGGCTTTTTAGTCTCACCTACGGCATGTAATAACGCATAGTTTTGCATATTACGTGCACCAATCTGGAGAATGTTAGCATATTCAGATACTAGGGATACCATGCCTGGCTCCATTACCTCGGTCACAATCGCTAATCCTGTTTCCTCCCGAGCCTCTACAAGAATACGCAAGCCCTCTTCACCCAAACCCTGAAAGCTATAAGGCGAAGTACGCGGTTTGAAGGCTCCTCCCCGAAGGATTTGTCCTCCGGCATCTTTCACTGCATAAGCAGTCTGGAGAAGTTGTTGGCGGTTCTCAACGGCGCATGGCCCTCCCATAATTACGACCTGTTTACCCCCAATAGATATGCCATCGACGTTAATAACCGTATCTAAGGGATGGAACTCTCGGCTTGCGAGTTTGAAAGGTCTTTGGATACGCACTATCCTATCAACCCCATCCAAACGTTCGATGTGCTCGAAATTTAAATTACGCACATCACCGATAATGCCCAAAATAGTGGTTTCTTCCCCTTTTGAAACATGGGTTTTACACCCTCGCTGTTCAACACGGGCGATTACATTTTCAATCTGACCTGGAGTAGCTCCTGTTTTCATTATAATAATCATTGACAATTTGACAATTCTCCTTTCTTATATTTTTATGAAAGATCCGGACGTAAACTTCGGGCGTCTCCGAGATAAATATGTTTGATATCTTTCGAAGATACAAGGGTATTCCAAAGTATCAATACCCGTATGCAGCGAGCTAAACTATCTGTAACAATCATCTCCTGAGCACACATCAGTGCAGTATTAGTCCACCCCAGTTCACGCGCAGCCCGCGCTGGGTATGCAGCGTTCAAATCAGGAGTGGTAGTAAAGTATATTCCTGCGATATCTTCAATCGCAAGTTGATTGGCAAGGACAATTTTTTCCAATAATTGACGAGTCGCCTGAAGGATCACATCTTCTGAATTGATTTCTACTGTGATTGCGCCTCTTATACCTCGACAAACCATGCAATAACCTCCTTAGAGCAACGATTTACATAAAATAAAAAGACGTGGGGCGGGTTGCTCCACGTCTTCTTACGATTTCTTCTGGGTTTGCCTATCCTATCATTTATCCTGGCACGCACCAACCGTAAAGCAACCGACCACGCTTGGGACGATTTGATAATAAAAGTAATAAGCAAATAATTCTTTTTGTTTAATAAACATTTCTATAATAATCCAATTATATCTTGACGTAATCATAACTGCTCTTCTCTGTTTTGTCAACTTAAATTTATCGAGTAGAATACAGCAATGTTATAATCCCGTTTATTAATGATTAACCCAATACAAAATTATGCCGCCTGTAGATATATTCCCTCCCAAAATAAAACCTGCTGATCGGATCACTGCATTTACCTCCTATTTTTTTGCCTCTCTTGATCAAAAAATTTCAGATCTTCAGGAAAACGATGTTGATGTGATCCGCTTAGACAAGGGATCTCCGGACATGCCACCGGCTGATTTTATCATTGAGACTCTTATTAAGGCAGCTCAAAACCCCAATAAACACGGATATACGACCTACGGTGGTACTCAGACTTTTCGCCAAGCAGTGGCAACTTATTACCACAATCGTTTTGGGGTTAAGTTAGACCCTATAACAGAAATCCTTGGGTTAATAGGCGCAAAAGAAGGGATATTCAACCTAACTCAATCATTAATTAATCCTGGCGATATCGTTCTGGCCCCAGATCCCGGTTATCCAGTTTATAAGAACAGCGCTTTAATTGCGGGGGGACATATATTTACCATTCCTCTCATCGCACAAAACCATTTCTTACCAGACTTACAGATCATCCCAGATGAAATCGCTGACTCCGCAAAACTGTTATGGCTTAATTATCCCAACAACCCAACTGGAGCAGTAGCCACTTTGGATTTTCTTACCTGTGTGGTGGAATATGCCCATAAACACAACCTAATTATCGCTTATGATGCTCCTTATACTGAGGTTTGCTATGATGGCTTCCGTGCTCCAAGTATTTTACAAATCCCAAGGGCAAAAGATATTACCATAGAATTTAACTCTCTTTCAAAGACCTATAATATGGCAGGATGGCGTCTGGCCATGGCGGTAGGAAACCCTCAAATAATTCAATATTTACATGTCTATAAAAGCCAAGTGGATTCATCCTGTTTCGACGCAATCTTAGAAGCAGGGGTTTCCGCTTTAACAGGTAATCAAAATTGGATCGAATCTCGCAATCTCATCTATCAACATCGGCGGGATATTGTCGTAAAAACTTTAAAAAGAGCGGGGTTGTGGGTCTACCAACCTGTTGCGACAATATATATATGGGCTCATATCCCGAACGATTATAGTACTAGCGTAGAATTTTGTGCAAATTTATTGAATGCCACTGGAGTCAGTGTAGTTCCAGGGAGTCTTTATGGTGAGTATGGCGAGGGTTTCTTCAGGATTTCACTCTCAACCTCAACAGAACGTATAGAAGAAGCGATGCAACGTTTTATTAATTGGTATATCTAAGTCAGTGGACCATCACTTGATAATCTCATCAACCATCTCAGTTAATTTATCCAACTTAGCCAGGAGTTTTTGAAATTCCTCACGAGTAGGAACTCCCCTATTAAGTAAGATTCCTTCTATATCGCTTAAATCAGGATAGGGCATTCCATTATGTTCACTTTTGTCCTGGATAGATAAAAGCTTCTTACTGAGGCGGATAGCCTCCTCTGCAGTCAGTTCCCCGCGATTAACTAACAATTCGACCCGGCGCTTAATTTCCTCATCAATCTGGTTCCAGAAACCCAAAGAGTTCGCTAAAGCCCGACGGACTGTACTCCTTGTTTTTCCTCCTGCCCTAACCAGACTTGCCAATATCGAATGGGGTAAAAAACCTGAATTTTGCTTCTCTTGTTCCAAAATGATTTGGGTGAAGGTCAGAGTAGTCAAATCATCCCCAGTGGCATAATCTACGACGCGAACATCATCCCCAGCCCTAATCAATTCAGCAATTTCATCCAGTGTGATGTATTGCTTCCCTTCTGTATGATACAGTTTTCTGTTTGGGTATCTTTTAATAAGCGCCATACCATCATCTCATCATGTCTTGAGATACACTCCAATAACACGCAAAGTTGAAATTAAAGAAGGGGGAGAGAGCAAATCCTTACTCTCTCCCTGGTGAGTTGTATGATCTATTTACGATCCGCTGGACTTCTTGAGTTCTTCGACCTTCTTCGTTAAGGCGGTTATTTTATTCGAGAGCGCTTCAATATCAGCCTTGGTTGGGATATTCATACGGTTCAAGGCTTCTTCAACTCGTTTATCAATTTCCGCTTCAGCTTTTTTGGCGCCTTCCCTACGACGGTCGACCACCTCTTTAACTAATTTGCGGGCATCTTTCTCCGCGATTTCACCCTTCTCGACCATCTTCTCGATGAAATGTTCAATTTCATCCTGAGCCACCACAACAGTACCTAGACCAGCCAATAAGAGTTTCCGCAGAGTTTCATAAACCATACTGCGCTCTTCTGGAACTACTTCACCTGTTTTTTGAGTAGTTTCTCCTGCCATCACACACCTCCTAAATGATATGGTAGATATTTGACGCACTGCGTCATAATAATAACACACACCTCTTCCAGAGTCAATAGATATTCCAGGAGTTATACCTGTATGCTTGACTGAGTTGTCCCTATTGAATATACTATCATCATTACTTTGTTTTTATTCCCAAATTCTCATGGAGTGAATAATGAACAATCAACTGCTTGAAGACATGGCAAAAAGCGTCATTAACGGTGAAGTTGATGAGGCTAAACAACTTGCGCAACAAGCCATTGAGCAAGGCATTAAGCCCCTTGACGCAATTAATAAAGGATTTGTTGCCGGAATAAACTATGTCGGAGAGCAATTTGGTATTGGCGAAATGTTTCTACCAGAATTAGTTATGGCGGCTGAAGCGATGAAATCAGCTGTAGCTGTGCTTGAGCCAGAACTTCAACGGCAGGGAACTGTGCGAAAGTTTTTTGGCAATGTCGTGATTGGAACAGTTAAAGGAGATATCCATGACATCGGAAAAACCTTGGTAGCCACCATGCTTTCAGCCAGCGGTTTTCAGGTATACGACCTGGGTTGTGATGTGTCTGCTGAAACCTTCCTTGAGAAAAGCCGCCAGGTTAATGCTGATATCGTCGGGTTGAGTTCCCTGCTCACCACGACGATGGTCTATCAGAAGGACATCATCAATGCTTTTGAAAAAGCAGGATTACGTTCCAGAGTTAAGATCATCGTTGGCGGTGCCCCTATAAGCGAAGATTGGACTAAGGAAATTGGGGCTGATGGTTTTAGCAAAGACGCCTTTGGTGCAGTGGCTTTAGCTAAAGAACTCGTTACTGCGTAATTTTCCAGCAATAATTTATGGAGCAATAGAGAATGACATCTAAAATAAAATCGATTTCTAATCCTCGTTTGAAATTGTCCATTCTGAGTCGTGAGGACATAGAACGCATTCATACTGCCACACTAGATATTATCGAGACCGTAGGTGTTCGTTTTCCATCTGAGAAGGTACTTAAACTATGGGAAGCACATGGAGCCTCCGTCAATCCTGACACAATGGTTGTCAAGGTTCCTGGCCATATAATCGAAGACGCATTAAAGAATGCACCCCCTGTTTACACGTTGGCAGCACGCAAACCTGAACAGGATTTACCCTTGGACGGCAACCATGTCTTTTTGGGGACTGATGGTTGTGGCGTGGAAGTCATCGACCTAATAACTGGAAAACGTCGCCGTTCATGTTTGCAGGACGTTACAGAAATCGCCCGCATCGCAGATTTTACTGAAGAGGTTGCATTTCATTGGGTTGCCGTTTCAGCTCAGGACTACCCACCCGAAACACGCAGCCTTTACGAATTAAAAGCAATTTGGGAAAGCTCTACCAAACATGTACAAACTGAAAGTGTATATTCTAAGGCTGAAGCGTTGGCAGCTGTTGAAATGGCTGCAGTAATCGCTGGAAGTCGAACAGCCCTCCGTGAAAGACCATTGCTCTCCGCAGTACAATGCACCCTTTCGCCATTAGGGCAAGATGGAGGCTGTGTAGAGGCAGCTCTGGTATTTGCAGAAGCTGGTATCCCCATTGGCTTTATGACCATGGCATCCTGCGTCTCCAATGCACCTGCTACACTAGCAGGAAACCTAGTAGTTGGTAACGCCGAAGTAATCAGCGCATTGGCCTTAATCCAATTGGTACACCCTGGCGCTAAAGTGTACTATGCTGCAGCCCAAACCGCTATGGACTTACGCACTGGCGCATACACCGGTGGGGGCCCGGAAGATTACCTATTCGGCGCAGCCTCAAACATGTTAGCAGATTATTACAATATCCCGCTCTCAATGGGTTCATTTGCTACCGGTGCAAAGGAACCTAACTGGCAAGCCGGCATTGATAACAGCCTCTCCACATTCATGGCCTCTATTGCCATGTCAGATATGCTGCTTGGCGTGGGATTGCTACATGGCAGTCTTATTTGGTCTTATGCGCAAATGCTGATGGATTGTGAGATCTATAATATTGTCCACAAGATGATGGCAGGAATCGTTATTGACAAAGAAAATCTAGCTCTAGACGCTATCCGCTCCGTTGGGCCGGGAGGTAACTTCCTGACTGAGGAACACACATTAAAACATATGCGCGAGCTCTTAGTTCCCAAATACATGGACCGACGTCCATACAACATGTGGGAAGAAAAACGAGATGGAGCACAGGATTGGGCCATCACAGAGGCTAAGAGAATATTATCCACCCACCAACCTGAACCGATGCCTCAAGCAATCTCCAATGAACTCCATCAAATCATTGTAAAAGTGAAACCGTCAAAGTGAGACCATGCAACCAATATTTAAAATATTACCAGCAGAGCTGATACACCGTATCCTGGATGAAGCCTTTCAATTGATGGTTTCACCAGGCATCAAGTTACAATCTGCAGAAGCCAGAATACTCCTGGCCGAAGCTGGTGCAAAGGTCGATGAAAACCAAGAGATAGCTCACATCCCAGAAAAGGTGGCTCGTTTGGCTCTTGAAACTGCACCTCACGAATTCTTCCTCTATAACCAAGCTGGCAAACCAACCGTGAAGTATGGTGGTAAGCCTCAAGGGGATGGTGCAGATCAACGCGTCCATTTCAATCCGGGCTCCTCCGGTGTGCATATCCTCGATCCAGACACCTTGGAACATAGGGCCTCTTATACAAGTGACTTGATTCGTCTAATTAAGGTAGCAGAAATGCTGTCGCAATATGATGCTCAATCAACAGCAGTGGTATGCAATGAAGTTCCTAAGAACATTGGCGACCTGTACCGTCTCTACCTGGTGTTATTGTATTCATCCAAACCAGTAGTTACCGGTGCATTCTCAATCCAATCCATACCGGTAATGCTCAACATGTTAAGTATTTTTACAGGGGGTAGAGAGTTTTTAGCCCAAAAACCTGTGGCGGTGTTCGATGTCTGCCCCAACCCTCCCCTTATTTGGAGCGATTATGGCGCACAAAGTATGATTGAACTTGCCAGGACTGGCACCCCAGCCCAGATTGTTTCTATGCCTCTGGCTGGTGCTACTGCTCCAGTCACCCTACTCGGTGCAGTTGTCCAACACGCAGCAGAGTGTATCAGTGGGATCACTATTCACCAATTAGCGCGACCGGGGTCTCCGGTAGTATGGGGTGGAGCACCAGCAATATTTGATATGCGCCATGGCACAACGCCTATGGGTGCGATTGAGACCGCGATGATTGATGCGGCTTATGCTCAGGTAGGTAAATCCTTAGGCCTACCCACCCATGCCTATATGGGTGCAAGCGACGCTAAAATTGTAGACGCCCAGGCTGGTTTGGAAAGCGGCATTACAACCATCATCGGCGCTTTGGCCGGAATTAATATGATCTCTGGGGCTGGCATGTTGGATTTTCTGGCTTGCCAGAGTGCAGAAAAATTGGTTATTGATGCTGAAGTAATCGCTATGGCAAAACGCCTTACAAATGGGCTGTCTGAATACACCATATCCTTAGCAACCGAGATGTTTGAAGGCATAAACTTTAAAGCCGATTTTTTAAAGCAAAAAGTCACCCGCCACCTTTTTGCTAAAGAGCAATATTTACCTTCTAAAATAATTGATCGGGGGTCAATTAGAGCCTGGGAGGAAGCAGGCTGCATGGATACCTTCGTCCGAGCTAAAAGTCGGGTCACTGAGTTGCTAGCTCAATATCAGCGGCCGATTATCCCCACTGACCTAGAGGCTGAACTCAATAAATTGGTAGCATCAGTGGCAGCTGCGGCTGGGATGGAGAAATTGCCTCCTTTAGATACTGAATCAATAGCTTGAAGTAGGTGCGGGGTTTCTGACTGATAGGAACAGAAAGCTCATAACGCTTAGTAATCCGATGATAGCACCCCCCCACCAGATTGATTGGGGTCCAAGGTTATCATTTAAAAAACCCCCAAAAACAGGACCAATCCCAGAAGCAGCGCCCCAGGTGAGACCTGCAAGACTCATGTAGCGACCCCGTTTATCAGCGGGTGCCAGGTTGGCGACATACGGGCTTGCTGTGGGTACCAATATTAATTTACCAATGGTCATAACTACAATGCTAATCCAGAAGCTCCAAAAACCTTGCCCAATAGCCACACTACCTGTTGCCTTTGTGAAGAATAATGCTCCAAGCATCAAGACAGGTAAATGTGAATAACGCTTTGTTACCCGGGTGAATGCTAATTGAAATGTGACCACCATGATTGCATTCGCGGTTGGTATTAATCCATATTGACTCTCTGGCACATGATAGTTTTGCTTGGCATAGACACCAAGTAGCACCCATACCAATACAGTACAGACTTGAACCAGGGTAAAGGCTGCTATAAAACTGATGAAGGGGATATCCTTTAAAATATCACCATATCCACCGATATTTTCCTTTGGTTGGAAGATTTTTGCTTCTGGGTTTTTTAATCTGGGCAAAGTTTCCACCGCGAATAATAACAGTAAAAGGCTGTAAACAACCATACCAGCTGCAGCACCATAGAATGCAAGTTTATAGGAGGTAACTGCAAGGACGCCCCCTATCACCGGGCCCAAGGCTATACCAACATTGTTACTCACACGCAGGAGTGAATTGTCATCTGGTCTTTTTTCTTAAGAAATTAAGTCAGCAATCATCGCATTAACGCCAATACGATAAAGTGGATTTACCACTCCACCTAATCCCATTAGAAAGGCAAAGACTGGAAGGGTTTCTGTATGACTCAACATGAAAAAATAAACACCATTAACAGATAAACTGATCACCATCAACCATTTTCGTCCCACCCGATCAATAACAGGACCAGCAAGAAACGATGATAGGAGGCCCATTACAGAACTGATAGTAATCAAGCTAGCTGTTGCTGTTAGGGGCATCTTCAACCGCTCGCTGAGATAAATCATCAAAAATGGCCAGATCATGCTAGCTCCTATGGTCCTTATCAGCATACCCCAAAATAATAGCCATAATTGTGATGGGTACTCTTTTTAAGCCAGGCGAAGTCTAACTATCAAAATTATGTCTCCTGAAACCTTGAATAATCCACGAAGCATGATATTATCACATGGTAAGCATCTATGGGTGGTGATAATTGCCCAAAGGATATCTTATCTTTCAATACTCACTCATAATGAATGAGACATATTGGGAGTCAGGAAATCAATATGGCAGAAATGGATAGAACCTTTGAAGAAGGATTACGTTTGGGGATAAAATATCTAAATCGTTTCTAGATGCTTCTATGGCGGCTGTGGTAGGTAGGGCTCATGGGTTAACTTTTGGCCTAAGGTTGTAGGCTATATCATGGTCATTACCCACAAAGGCCGTAAAACGGTCATCAAATACCACACTCCTGCGAACTATGTCATTTTGATAGTGTTATATATTGTATGGTCGGCTTCGGTATGGTCTCTGACTGGTATCGCAACATCATCGCAAACCCCAAAGTCGAGATTTGGTTAACCAATGTAAGATGCAACCTGTTAGCTGGTGGGTTGGATTTGCTGAAGAAATCACAGACCAAAAAAAATATACTACCGATAATCCGGCAAAGGATCATTGCCAGTGCTTTTACCGGACGTCTGGCAGGGATTAATCCCAACATGCCGAATGAAGAATTGGATAAAATCACATCGGAATACCAACTCTTCCAAATAATGCCCACCGAGCCACACACGGTAACGGGGGGTGGATGAACGATCATGGGTATGGCCATTTACCACAACACTCCTTCTTCTACTCCTATTTTACAGGCGAAAACGTTAAGCTTGTTAATTTCCAAAACCCTCTTAGAAAAACCCACTGCGGCAATGTGAATTGAGATAATACTGGTCGCATCTTTGAAATAATTTATGTGTTATTCTTATAGAGACCTCGTTAATAAAGGAGTAAATATTAAAAATGAAATACAAAATCATTGTCAACCCCACGTCGGGTAGAGGAGCTGGAACAACCGTAAAGCCTGTGATAGAACAACTTTTAACAAAATATGGGTTAGATTTCAATATCACCCTAACAGAACATCCCTGGCACGCCGCTGATCTGACGGAACAGGCAGTAGCAGATGGATATAATGTCGTCGTCGCAGTCGGCGGAGACGGGACTGCCAATGAGGTGTTGAATGGTCTTATGCGGGCGAAGAAGAACAGGGGTAAAACCGCTACCATGGGTATATTAAGTATCGGGCGTGGTAACGATTTTGCCTATGGTATGAATATCCCAAAGGGATTGGAGGCTGGTTGCCAGGTGCTGGCTCAGGGTTACCGCCATCTGGTTGATATCGGTATTGTTACGGGAGGGTTATACCCTCAAGGTCGCTACTTTGGCAATGGAGTTGGGATTGGGTTTGATGCTGTAGTTGGTTTCGTTGCAGCAAAAATGAAGCGTTTAAGTGGCTTTCCTTCTTATATCGTAGCAGCCTTGGAAACAATATTCCTCTACTATAAACCCCCTTTAGTCCAAATAGATTTCAATGGGAAAACGCTTACACAGCTTTCCCTAATGGTTTCAATCATGAATGGACGCAGGTTAGGCGGTGGCTTCTTCACTGCACCCAGAGCGGAAACAGACGATGGTTTCTTTGATCTTTGTATTGCTGGTCAGGTTAGCCGTCCCCGAATATTTCCTCTTATTCTTTTGTTCATGAAGGGTACACAGGAAACTCATCCCGCTATTCAAATGGGGCGGACACAAAATATATCTGTAACTGCCCTCAAAGGCGTGATCCCCGCCCATGCGGATGGGGAAACCCTATGTGTTGAAGGGCAGAAATTGGTCTTGAAAATCGTACCTAAGGAAATTGAAATAATTTGCCAACCACCCCAAGAACAATTGGAACGCGTCTCATGACATTAGCTGCACGTGTTGTGAACTCAACGATAAAAGGCTTGACTAGCATTCTTTGTCGTGTAGACGATGAACAATTAACCCAAATCCCAGAACGTGGGCCTCTAATCCTCGTCGCTAACCACATTAATTTCCTGGAGATTCCGGTTGTCTACACCCGTTTGACCCCCCGTTTGATAAAGGGTTTTGCAAAAGCAGAGACCTGGAATAACCCGGTAATAGGGATCCTTTTCAATCTGTGGGGAGGAATTCCCATAAAACGTGGAGAAGCTGACACACAAGCCCTGCGTCGCGGCCTGGCCGCGTTAGAGGCTGGTCAGATACTAGCTGTGGCTCCCGAAGGTACACGTAGTAATAATGGATGTCTACAACGCGGACACCCTGGCATTGTAGTTCTTG
>Ga0315295_10004724_pt1 | contig 11628 bp, 5 predicted proteins | sample YL17G14_0_MG_FD_204453 | JGI IMG/M metagenome (GOLD analysis project Ga0315295, IMG submission 204453) | Sediment microbial communities from Yellowstone Lake, YNP, Wyoming, USA - YL17G14_0 | ecosystem: Environmental > Aquatic > Freshwater > Lake > Sediment | place: USA: Wyoming | collected...
GTCGGCCTGGGCATCGTCGTGGCGCTCAAGGAAGAACTCGCCGCGGTTTCCGCCGCGCTGGGTGTCCTGCCGGCCGAGCGCGCCGCGCGCATCCGCATCGTGCGCGGCGGCCTGGGCGGCGCGGCGGCGGCGCAGGCGACGCAGAAGCTGCTTGCCACCGCGCCGGGGCTGAGATTGCTCGCCTCGTCCGGTTTCTGCGGCGGGCTGAAAGAGGGCCTCGAGCAGGGCGGGGTCTTCCTCGCCGCGGGCGTGACGGCGCGCGCGCAAGCCGAGAAGGATCCCGCGCGGGCCGAGGTCATCCCGGCGCACGCCGAGGCGCTAGCCATCGCGTCTTCGGCGTTGCGCGCGGCGGGGCTGAGCTTCCACACGGGTCTGCTCATCACCGTCGTGCAACCCGTCCTGACGGTCGCCGAGAAGCTCAAGCTCGCGACGGCGAGCGGCGCGGGCGCGGTGGACATGGAAGCCGCCGCGGTGGCGCGCGTGGCGCAAGCGCGCGGCGCGGGGTTCCTGAGCCTGCGCGCGGTGACCGACGGCGTAAAGGACGAACTGCCGCCGGAGGTCGGGGAGTTCCTCGACGAGTCCGGGAAGGTCCGCCCGACGAAGGTGCTACGGTACGCCGCGGGCGGGACAACGCATCTCAGGAAGCTGTGGGAACTCAAGTCGCGTTCCGAACGAGCTTCCGCGGCGTTGACGGCGGCCTGGGAGGCCGTGCTGCCGGAGCTCGTGGCGTGGCTGGATCGCTGACGGCTGTCAGTTGTCAGTGGTCCGTGGTCAGTTGCCTCGCGCTCTTCATGCCATCGCGTCGGGAAGCATGGCCACGCCGTAGGGCAACTGACAACGGACAACTGACCACGGACGAGATGCTTTTCCGGGAACCAACCGGTACGATGGGCGTCCAATGACCTGGTAGCGGCGGGGCTCCTACCCAAGGAGGAACTGTCATGTCACGGAAGATGGGAAGACAGTGGCTGGCACTCGGCCTGCTGACGGTGGTCGCGGCGGCGCTGTGGTGGCATAACGCCCAGGCCGACCGGCCGGGTGGGTGGCGGCTTTGGCACGGCGACACGGGCGACAAGGCCACGACGCAGGAATTGGGCGGCGCGGAACGCTACCTGACCTTCGTCAGCACGGACAAGCCGATCTACCGCGCGGGCGAGAAAGTCTACGTGCGCGGCGTGCTGCTGAACGCCGCGGACCGCAAGCCCCTGCCCGCCAATCAGCAAACCCAGGCGACGATCGAGATCAAAGGCCCGAAGGGCGACACGGTCGCCTCGGGCTTCGCGCCCACGCAGGACAGCGCGTGGGGCTTTGCGTGGGAGGTCCCGAACGAGCAGGCGGGCGGCGAGTACACCATCAAGACGGCGTACCCGTGGCAGGGCCACGCGCCGGCCGAGCGCAAGTTCGACATCCGCGCCTACCGCGCGCCCAGGCTGCGGAGCCAGATCGTCTTCCTGCGCGACGGCTACGGTCCGGGCGAGAAGGTGACCGCAACGTTGCACACGGAGCGCGCCGAAGGCGGCATCCCGGAAGGCGCGAAGGTGACGGTCAGCGCGCGCGTGGACGGGATGGCGGTGGACGGCGGGACGGCCAAGGTGGACGCCAAGGGCAACTGCGCGGTCGGCTTCGAGCTGCCGAAGGAGATCGCGCGCGGCGAGGGCACGCTGGCGCTCATCGTCGAAGACGGCGGGACGGTCGAGACGGCGAGCAAGACGATTCCGATCCTGCTTCAGACGCTTGACATCCAGTTCTACCCCGAGGGCGGCGAGTTGGTCGCCGGGTTGCCTAACCGTGTGTACTTCGAGGCGCGCCAGCCGAATGGGAAGCCGGCGGATATCGAGGGGTACATTCTCCACGGTGGTGCGAAGCTGATGGAGGAGGTAAGTCTCCGAACGGAGCACGAAGGACGGGGAGCATTCGAGTTCCGGCCCGAACCGGGGCTCGAGTATAGGCTGCGGATCACCAAGCCGGCTGGCATCGCCAGGACATTCCCGCTGCCCGCCGTGAAGGCAGACGGAGTTGTCGTCCGCACAGCCCAGTTCACCCCGGCGGGTCAGCGCGTCGGTGTGCGGATCGTGCCCAGCATCGTTTACAGGAAGTTGACGGCCACTCTGGCGCAGCGCGAAGTCGAATTGGACAGAAGTGAGGGCCCGGCTGGCTGGGCCAGCAGGGCGGACGGCGTCTACCTCGCTGCGCTCGACCCCAAGGACGCTTCCGGCGTCCTCCGCGTCACCGTCTGGGACGAGAAAGGCGTGCCGCTCGCCGAACGCCTCATCTACCGCGAGCCGGCGAAGAAGCTGAAGATCGCCGTCACCTCCGAGAACAAGAACCCCATCCCTGGCGCGCCGGTCAAGCTGAACGTCAAGACCACCGACGGCGACGGCAAGCCGGTCTCGGCCATGGTGGGCCTGACCGTCACCGACGACAGCGTGCTGGAGATGATCGAGAAGCGCGAGCAGGCCCCGCGGCTGCCGGTGATGGTGCTGCTGGAGCCGGAAGTGAAGGAACTGGCCGACGCGCAAATCTACCTCGACGAGACGAATCCCAAGGCGGCGCTGGCCGTGGACCTGCTGCTCGGCACGCAGGGCTGGCGGCGGTTCGCTTTTCTGGACGCGGCGAAGTTCATGGCGGCGCACGGCGACGCCGCGCGGCGGGTGCTGGCGCTGCGGATGGCGAGCGAGCAGGAGAAGCGGCGCGGGCTGAAGATCGAGGAGGTGGCCGAAGGCAGGGACGGCGCCATGTTGCTGGGCGTGGAACGAGCGGCGGCTGCGCCGCCACCGGCCGCCGCACCGGCCGCACCGGCCGTACCTCCGCCCGCCGCCGAACCTCCCATGGACAGGCCCGTCAGGGCGCTCGACGAAGATGCCGACAAGAAGATGCCGGCGCAGGCGGCCGGGAAGCTCCAGAAGGCCATGAAAGCCGCCGAACTCCGCGATCGGGCCAGGCAACTCGTCGCGGCGGACGAAATGGAGCTCCCCCAGAGCAATCTGGTCGTGGTCCGCGAATACGCCCATCAGGTCCGCCCGGACCGCAAGCCGAACGACCGGGTGGATTTCGCCGAGACGCTGTACTGGAACGCGGGGGTGAAGACGGACGCCAACGGCGCGGCGGCCGTCTCGTTCGCGCTCAATGATAGCGTCACGACCTTCCGCGTCTTCGCCGACGCCTTCGGCGGCGACGGGGCGTTGGGCGCGGGAGCGGCGGCCGTCGAGTCGCGCCAGCCGTTCTATGCCGAGGCCAAACTGCCGCTCGAAGTCACCGGCGGCGACAAGGTGCTGCTGCCGGTGACGGTCGTGAACGCGACGGGCAGCCCGCTGAACGCGGTTCGCCTGGACGTGCAACTGCTTGGCGCGGCGCTGCCCGGCGAGGAGTTGCGCGACGTGGCGGCCGACGCGCGCGTGCGGCGGCTGATCCCGATCCAGATTCGCGAGAAGATGGGCGGCGGGGATTTCGTGCTGAAGGCCGGCGCGGCGCCGTTCTACTCGGACAGCGTCACGCGCAAGCTGGTCGTGAAGCCGCGCGGCTTCCCCATCGAGAAGGGCTTCGGCGGGCTGCTGGGCGCGAACGCCACGGCGGCCCACGCGGTGACCATCGCGGATGCCGTGGTGCCCAACAGCGTGACGACGAACATCGCGGTCTACCCGACGCCGCTGGGGAACCTGACCGAGGCGCTGCAGAGGCTCATCGTGGACCCGAACGGCTGCTTCGAGCAGACCAGCTCGACGAGCTACCCGCTGACGATGGCGCAGCAGTATTTCCTGAGCCACACGGGCGTGGACCCGAAGGTGGTCGAGGCGGCCCGGCAGAAGCTGGACGCCGGCTACAAGCGGCTGGTGAGCTTCTGGTGCCCGGACCGCGGGTACGAGTGGTTCGGGCAGGACCCCGGCCACGAGGCGCTCACGGCGTTTGGGCTGCTGCACTTTTCCGACATGGCGCAGGTGCGCGAGGTGGACCGGAGCATGATCGCCCAGACGCGCGGGTGGCTGATGAAGCAGCGGGACGGGAAGGGCGGCTTTGAGCGCAAACGGCGAGCGCTGCATACCTGGATCGAGGACCGGGACTGCTCGAACGCGTACATCGCCTGGGCGCTGTTGGAAGGCGGCGAGAAGCCGGCGGACTTGGCGGCCGAGATCGGGGCGCTGAAGAGCGCCGCGGCGCAGAGCCAGAACAGCTACGTGCTGGCGCTGGCGGCGAACGCGTTCTTCCTGGCCGGCGAGAAGGACGAGGCGAAGAAGCAGATGGACCGGTTGGCGGCGAAGCAGGTCGCGGACGGTTCGGTCTCGGGCGGCACGGCGACGATCGTGGGCAGCGGGGGCGAGGCGCTGACCATCGAGACGACCGCGCTGGCCGCGCTGGCTTGGCTGCGCGACCCGAACTACGCGGGGAACGTGGAGAAGGCGATGAAGTTCCTCTGCGAGTCGTGCAAGAACGGCCGGTACAGCTCGACGCAGGCGACGGTGCTGGCGCTGCGTGCGATCGTGACGTACGACAAGCTGCGCGCGCGGCCGAAGGCGGCGGGGCGGGTGCGGGTCTTCGTGGACGGGCAGGGCGTCGGCGACTGGCTGGCGTTCGACCCGACGACGGAGGGCGCGCTGAAGCTGCCGGACGTCAGCGAGCTGCTGACGAAGGGCGAGCACAAGATCGAGGTGAAGATGGAGAACGGCGGCGAGATGCCGTACTCGGTCGCGGTCTGCTACAACGCCTTCACGCCCGCCAGTTCGAAGGAGTGCAAGCTCGACTTGGCGGTGAAGCTGGCGCAGGACGAAGTGGCGGAAGGCGCGGCGACGGAAGCGAACGTGACGGTGACGAACAAGACGAAGGAAGCGGTCCCGACGCCGGTGGCCATCGTCGGACTGCCGGGGGGCTTGGAGCCGCGGCACGACCAACTGAAGGAGCTGGTGAAGAAGCACACGATTGACGCCTACGAGGTGCTGGGGCGCGAAGTGGTGTTGTACTGGCGGAGTCTGGCGGCGGAGCAGAAGGTGGAGGTGCCGCTGTCGCTGATCGCGGCGATCCCCGGGACGTACACGGGCCCGGCGAGCCGCGCGTACCTGTACTACACGGACGAGCACAAGCAGTGGGTGGACGGCGCTAAGGTGACGGTGAAGGCGAAGGAGTGACGGCGAATGCGGACGTGCGGGAGAATCCTGGCCGGCGCGGTGGTGCTCGCGAGCGGCTGGGGCGAGACCCAACCCGCCGTTGCCGCTGGGGAAGCGGTACTGGCGCCCCAGGCGCAGGCGGAACTGAAGGCGCTGGCGGAGAAGGTCGCTCGGTTCCAGGTCATCCCGCTCACAAAGGCGGCGGGCGACGTGAAGCTCGCGCCGGAGCAGAGCCTGACGATCGAGGATCTGCGCGGCATTCAGCTCGACGACGAGCCGCCCGTCCTGGGCAAGATGCCGGGCGCCTACCAGGAGAACATGCGCGACGGCTTTCCCGAAGGCGCGGCGCCCTACGTGGCCAAGCGTATCTCGCCCTTCCGCCTGAGATACTTCACCTGCGAGTTCAGCTACGGCGGCTGGCACAACTTCAACCTGTTCGACTACGCCGCCACGCACGGGTTCAGCGTGCTCGCCCCCTATGTGCTCAAGCCCGCCGAGAAGGAGCATTTCCCGCAGGGAACTCAATGGCTGCAGTGGGGCTGCTTCCTCCAGTGGCAGGATTTCTTCAAGAAGCATGGGATCCCGTGGGAGCGCTGGGACAAGCTCGCGGAGATCAACGCGGTGGACGAGATCGTGGGCGCGGTCTGGAAGCCGGCGCCCGACACGATCTGCATGATTGACGTCGAGCAGGGCGGGGCGCTGCCGCCTGAAGAACTCAGGAAGCAGGAGTGGTATCCCAAGGAGGGCTCAGAGACAGCGCGCGAATCCTTTGAGAAGAAGTACTATGGAGGTTTCGCCATGCACCATGCCGCGCTGGCCCAAGCCGCGCGGAAGGCAGGCTGGAAGAGCGTCGGCATCTACCCGCAGCTCTTCTGCCGCGGCTGGTTCGAGATGCTGGGCAAGCCGGTCGAAGAGAAGGACCCGGGGAAGGACTGGGCGTGGACGCTGGTGGGGCGCCATACCGTGGCCGCCCAGGACGTGCTCTATCCCGACCTCTACGTGTACTATTGGTCTCCCCAGAATGCGGGCTATATCCTGGCGCATCTCGACTACCTGCATACGTGCGTCAACACGCTGCCCAAGGAGAACCGCAAGCCGATCCGGCCCTACTTCTGGCCGCTCCTGCACGGCGGCGACGCGAGTTACCACTGGTGGAACCAGATGCCGTTGCCCGTGGAGGACGAGCGAGCCATCTTCGCGATGGCGCTCTTCACGGGCTGCGACGGCGTCGTGCTCTGGAACTGGTCGGACGTCCTCAGCCACCACCAGCCGCGGGCGATCAAGAAAGCCAAGCAGACCACGTGCGGCGGCCAGACCCAGGACGACCTCTGGCCGGTCATCATGCTCAAGGAGGGCTTCAAACTGGCGCCGCTGAAGCCTGAGGGCGGCCCGCCCGCCGAGTTCAAGCGCTACGATGCCATCGCCATCACCGACGTCAACGCGCAGGACGAGGTCCTCTTCCAGCACTTCCCGACGGCCATCAAGGACGCCTGGGCCAACAAGCGCGACCCGAACAAGCCAACCTATGCGATGCGGCGGGACAAGCTCACGCCTTGCCTGCGCGCCGAATCGGAACCGGTCGCCGGTGCGGTCGAGGGTCTGGCCCTGGTCAAGCCGCTCGAGTACGTCATCCGCCACGGCGAGGTGAAACGCGACGTGCCGTCCGTGAAGCGTTTCGTCAAGGCGCTGCCGCTGGTCAGGCGCGTGAAGCTGGGCCCGCTGCACGTGCTGGCGACCTATAACCCGCAGGTGGTCCACGGCGGCGCGCCGGCGGAGATCGCGCTCCCGAACTTCGACGGCCAGGAAGGATTGACGTTGAGGCTGCCGGCCGACGAGCAGACACGCCTCTTCGTGCTGCGGGAGAAGTGAGGGGCGGGTTCGGGTTCACGCCCGGTTGACTCCGGTCACTCGTGCCTGTAGAGGATACGGGCGGTCAGGGAGCGGCGTCTCGCGGCGCATGTGCGCCAGCACCATGGTCTTCCGGGAGGAGGGTGTCCGAATGGAACGAACGATGACGGCCCTGCTGTGCGGTCTGCTGGCCTGGGCGTCGGTCCTCACACAGCGGACCATGTCCGCGGAAGAGGCCCAGAAGCCGGTACGCCTCGCCGGCAAGGACAACGCCACCGTCGGCAAGTGGAAGGGCAAGTACGGGAAGAAGGCGGCCTGGATCGCCATCACCAGCGATACCGCGGCCAAGCAGGAAGGATACGCTCTGGAGGTCAAGGACGCGGAAACCTACACCTGGTCCGAGAACGACAAGGACGACAAACGGGTCCCGCAACCTCCGAAGGATGGGGCCGATTCGCCCGCCACGTGCTGGTACAACGGAGATTCGTTCTCCCTGGTCGTCACTCCGCCGGACGACAAGCCCTACAAGGTCACCCTGTACGTCATGGACTACGACCATCAGCAGCGGGTCATGGAAGTGGTGGACCCCGCGAAGCAGACCCACGAGCTCTCCACGCAGGAAACCGATGGCGGCATCTGTCTGACCTGGATCGTCGAGAAGGCCGCCACCTTCGAAGTCCGCAAGAAGGAAGGGCCCAACGGGGTAGTGAGCGGCGTTTTCATTGACCCGGCCGAATAGCCGCTGCTCCGGCTCTCCCCGGGCCGTTCTCGCGGCTTTCCCGTTTCGCCGCGCCGGTTCCGCTCTACAATTCCCCCATGGGCCTCCTCCCGCTCCTTCTCCTTCTGGCGCCGGCCGCCGGGCTGCCAGCGCCCGCAAACCGTACGCGACGGATCGTATCCGATGCGGGCAGGCTGGCGTGCCGCCCGAGGCGATGCCGGGACCGGGTTGCGAGGTTCGAACGGTGACCCCCGCGGGAGTTCGCCGTATCCTTCCGTTGTCCCTGCTTTGCGCCTGGGCCTGCGCCCTGGGAGGAGAGAGCACGATGCCAGCCGACCTCGCGAAGGCGCTTGCCGCTCTCGATGACGCGGTCCTTTCGGCGGACGAACGCGCGCAGTGGACGGCGATGTTGAGCGAGGACGTCCATGCCCGGCTGCGCGAGGCGAACCGCCGCGACGCGGAGGAGTGGGCGAAGGTGAGATCGAGGGCGGACTGGGAGCAGTTCCGCGACGCCCGCCTCCAGGCCCTCCGTGGCTCCCTGGGGGCCTTCCCCGATGTTCCCAAACCGCTTCGCGTCGAGGTCACGAAGGAACTGGAGGGCAACGGCTTCCGCATCCAGAACGTCGTCTTCGAGTCGCGCCCGGGCCTCGTCGTGACCGCCAACCTCTACGTGCCCGACCCGACGCGCCCCAAGATGCCCGGAATCCTGATCTGCCACAGTCACCACCATCCGAAGACGCAGGATGAACTCCAGGACATGGGGGTGAACTGGGCGCGGCTGGGCTGCCTGGTGCTGATCATGGACCAACTGGGTCACGGCGAGCGGCGCCAGCAGCCTTTCGGCGGACGGCAGGACTACCGTTCGCGCTTTTACATGGGCATGCAGTTCCATCTCGCCGGCGAGAGCCTCATCGGCTGGATGGTCTGGGACCTGTGGCGAGGCGTGGACCTGCTGCTGAGTCGGCCGGGCATTGACCCGGAGCGGATCATCGCGGTCGGCTCCGTGGCAGGGGGAGGCGACCCCGTGGCCGTGGCCGTTGCGCTCGACCCCCGCATCACGTGTTCCGTGCCCTTCAACTTCGGGGGACCGCAGCCGGAGACACGCTATCCGCTGCCGGGTAACGCGGAGGAAGCCTTCAACTACGCGGGCAGCGGCAGCTTCGAGTCTACCCGCAACCTGCGCCTGAGCGCGCGCGATGGGTTCTTTCCCTATGTGATCGTCGCGGCGGCGGCCCCGCGTTACCTCATCTACGCCCACGAGTTCGCCTGGGACGAAGAGCGCGACCCCGTGTGGAAGCGCTTCCGGACGATCTATGGCCTCTATGGCGCCCGAGACCGCTTGGCGGCGACGCACGGTTGGGGCAACGTCAACCTGCGGCCCCCCGACGCGAGCCACTGCAACAACGTGGGCGCGGCTCACCGCAAAGAGCTCTACCCCTGCCTCGAACGTTGGCTCGGCATCCCCGCGCCCCAAGAGGAGCATTCGCAGCGGCGGAAGCCCGAAGAGCTAGCCTGCCTCACCGACGAGGCCCGGGCGAAGTTCCGGGCGCAACCCGTCCACGAGCTGCTCCAGGCACTGAGCGCGGAACGCGCGGGCGCCGCGCGAGCCGCCCTGGGGCGCCTCGAACCAGCCGCGCGCAGGAAGAAGCTGCTCGAGCATTGGGCGCGGCTGCTTGGCGACATCGAGCCCCAGGCCGTTCCGGCCGCCCGCACCCTCGACCGGAGGGGTATCGCCGGAGCGACGGCCGAGCGCCTCCTCCTGCAGGTCGAAAAACGCATCGTCGTGCCGGCGCTCCTTCTGTTGCCGCGTGACGGCGGGCCGCGGGCGCCGCTGGTGGTGGCCGTCGCCGAAGAAGGTAAGCAGGCTTTGCTCAAGCACCGGGCGGCCGAGGTGGCGACGCTTCTCGACGCTGGTCTGGCCCTCTGCCTCCCCGATCTGCGCGGCACGGGGGAAACCGGGTTGAACGAGGATCCCGGGCGACACAAGAAGACGACCGACCTTTCCTCGACCGGCCTGATGCTGGGTCAGGCCCTGCTCGGCTCGCGGCTTCGCGACCTCCGAGCGGTCCTGGGCTACCTGCGGACGCGTCCCGAGCTGGATGCGGCCCGGCTTGCGCTCTGGGGCGATGCCGTCTCCCCCGTGAACACGGCCCCCTTCGAGGACCAACCCGAGTCCAGCGGCCAGTGGCCCCACGAGGTCAAGCCGCTCGGCGGGCTCCTGGCCCTCTTCGGCGCCCTGTTCGAGGAGGATGTGCGCGCCGTCGTCGTGCGGCGCGGACTGGTTGGGTTCGAGGCGACCCTCGCCTCCCACTTCTGCTGTGTGCCCCACGACGCCATCGTGCCGGGGGCTCTGACGGCGGGAGACGTGTGCGACGTGGCGGCCGCTCTGGCCCCGCGTCCCCTGCGGTGCGAGGGCTTGGTCAGCGGACGCAACTGCGTCGTCGAGGAACCGGAACTCCGGCGGGCGCTCCAGCCGATGCTCCTCGCTTACGCGGACCATCCGGATCGCCTCGTCCTCACCCCCAAGGTCACCGGCGAAGCGGGCGCGTGGCTGGCGGCCAGGTTGAGGCGTGAGGGCAGCGCGCGCTCGCCCGCGAGATGAGAAGGACGTCGCTTGCCAGAAGCAGGCAAATGGGAAGAATGACGTCCGTGGCAGTCGTTCACGTTGCGGGGGGCAAACCATGGTGCGCGCATTCCGGCTGGTTGCGGTCTTACTGTTTGTCGCGGGCGCCGCGGAGGCCGCCGAGGTCACGTTCACGCCTCTGAGCGGCCCGAGCGGGGAGTTCAACAGCGAGGCGAACACGGGCGAGTGGTTCCGGCCCGATCTGGGGAAGGCCGCCGACATCATCCCGCTCAAGACGCGCGTCTACGCCACGAAGGAGTCGGTCACGGACGGCGTGGCGATGAAGTGGGTCTTCGAGAAGGGAAGCCGGGGCCTCTTCAGCTTCGAGAAGGGCAAGTACGAACCGAATACCGCGGGGATCACCTTCTACGCGAAGAGCTCGAAGCCGATCAAGTTCCGCGTCTGCGGCGATATCCGGCAGGACAAGAAGAAGGTCGTCGAGATCGGGACGGAGTGGAAGAAGTACGACTTTGCCTGGGAGGAAATGGGCGGAACCAAAGACTGGTGGCAGATGGTCTTCCAGGTGCTGGACCCGATCGGGGAGCGCACCTGGCTGATCCTGGACCGGGTCGGAGTGGAAGGGCCGACGTTCAGCACCGACCCGAAGATCGAGCCGAAGACCGGCCCGGACGAGACGATCTCCTCGAAGGACATCCTGTACGGCGCGGAGAACCTGGGCAAGACCCTCGAGTTGCTCAAGAAGAAGCAGCCGTTCAAGATCATCGCGCTGGGCGATTCGATCACCGCCGGCGCGCAGACCTGCCGGGGGACGTGGGGAGTCGAGGTCAAGGACGGCGTGCCGTTCCGGTACTTCGGCACGCTCGCGCGGCTGCTGGAGGAGGAGTTCGGCTATAAGGGCATTACGCCGGTCGCCGTGGGACACGGCGGCTGGACGACCAAACAGTTGCTGGCCATTGTGGACAAGGAAGTTGTCGCGCAAGCCTGCCCGGATGACCTGGTCATCCTGCAGTCGGGCGGCAATGACATCGCGGGCGGCGGCACGGTGGAGCAGTGGAAGGCCGACACCAAGCAGTTGATCGCCAAGGTGAAGGCCAAGACCGACCAGATCCTGATCCTCGACACGACCGTGACGGCGTCCGGTCCCGTGGTGAAGGCGGCCGAGGCACTGAGCAAGGGGCTGAAGGAACTCGTCGCCGAAGAGAAGGTGGCCGGCGCCGATGTGACTAGGTTCATGAGCTACCGCGGGCCGGCCTTTGCCTGCGCGCTGCTGGCCAACGATTACCATCCCGACTACATGGGCCACATCCTCATCGGCGAGATGATCGCCCCGATCCTGACCGGCAAGCACAAGACGTATCCGGAGTGACCGGGCCCGCACCCGA
>Ga0315295_10004725_pt1 | contig 11627 bp, 10 predicted proteins | sample YL17G14_0_MG_FD_204453 | JGI IMG/M metagenome (GOLD analysis project Ga0315295, IMG submission 204453) | Sediment microbial communities from Yellowstone Lake, YNP, Wyoming, USA - YL17G14_0 | ecosystem: Environmental > Aquatic > Freshwater > Lake > Sediment | place: USA: Wyoming | collected...
CTGCATACTTGCGTATATCCCATTCCTGATGCATACATTAAGAAAGTCCGGTCATATGTATCCGTGTAGTTAACGTTATCAATACTTCGTACTATTGAGAGTGTATTTATGAGATCCTGTGCTCTCTCCTGCCTGTTCAATCTTTCCCCTTCCGGACCTGTCTGTGCCTTTATCTCAACTGTACAGAGCAGCAGGAATAAACCAATCATTGCTGTTGAACATATTGTTTTCATATGATATGTTTTTGTGAACTGGCAATCATGGCCTCAATTATTATTTCAACCAAGAATAAATGCTTATTGGAGATAATAAAAGCTTCATTCCAATCAACACAATAAAGATATGAAAAAGTAAGGATTTTATTCAGTTCTGCTTAATCCGAATTATGACAGAAATCCGATTCGTTATCGGTTGTTTTTACTGCTGGCTATGGCATTATGGGAGCTTATTATTGCAGGTAACAATCTTTTATGCTGCTTCGATCTTAAGAAATCTGTACTTAATTATGATGGAGTAAATCTTAATGCATTACCTGCTATGGTTTTAAGGATCAATTTTCTTAACTTTAAAACAAAATTTGACATCATCAACTTAAAAGGAGGTGAAAATGAATGATTTTTTATGTCCTAAATGCAAAGGACATTTACGTGTTGGAGGTTATTTAATCTTCAAGGTAAAAAATGACATAAAACAGAGTGCCATTCTGCTTCTTAGCCCGAAGATCGGAAATTATTCAAGTGTGAAGCATCCTTCTTTTGAATTCAACCAGGGAGAAATTCTTGAATTCTACTGCCCTTTGTGCAATGGATCACTGAAGTCAGACATTCATAAAAACCTTGCCCTTGTATTAATGAAAGATGAAACAGGGAAAAGTTTTGTTGTCTATTTCTCGCAGGTAGCTGGAGAACACAGCACTTATGAGATCGATGGTGAAACAGTGCATGTTGCTGGTGAAGATGCAGGTTTATACACCTATTTCAAAATCGGGGAAAAGTTCAAGAAATATTTTTAGTTTAAGGGAGAGTTTTTACATGAATTTCTTCAACACCTGAGGTGTTAAGAGGCTTAACCAACCCCCTGCAATGGATGTAACCATGAATCTCGTTTGATAACCAACAAATGTAACGCTATGAAAAATAAACGTTTATTGATCTGTACAATCGGAGGAATAATTGCCGGCATTATCTGTTCAGCAGGAGGCATCCTGAGCGGTAATATTGCAGAGTTTTCTTTCTTTGCAGTAGCCGGTCCATTTTTTAACAGATTAATGCTTGGCTTTATTATTGGAATAAGCTCTATGAAAATGAATTATTTATTACATGGTATGCTGATTGGATTCCTTGTATCATTAATCAGTTCAATCTCGTTCCTTGAAGACGGGATAAGTGGCTTTTTATTTTTTACAGTTGCCGGGATTATCTATGGTTTGCTGATAGAATTATTCGCTACGAAAGTCTTTAAAGCACCTTCCGGCAATCGATGATCAGGCAATAATCCAGTTAAGAGGATAAAGCTATTTTAATTCCTGTGAAATTGTTTTAGCAGTATTTCAATGACCCGTTACTCAAAAATAAACTGCCCGAAACTGTTATACTCATGGAAGGATCCGGTTGTTTTTTGCCAGGCGAAATGCGAAGCACCTTTGTCATAATCAATACGGTACATATTTGCCCTCCATTTTGTCCCAGATGCCGGTGGTACCTTAGGTAACGGTGTTAACAATTTATAGGGGATGAAGAATTCAGCCATCCATCCCGACACAGTCCCGCCGCTCTTTTTAGCGCCTCCCATGGCACTTGTGGCATGCAGTACTCTCTTATCACCATCGTAATTCCAGGGTAGCCAGCCTAAAAATTTCCCTTTGTAATTTGGGACGATAATGGGTAATTCGTAATCCATCGGGGAAATCTCATATTCAAAATAAACAGGAAAATCCTCGGATGTCCACAGAAAAACCTCCACGACATCTTCCTCCCACAGATTAAGGTTATCAGCCTTCATGGTAGTGGTCAGCTTCTCATCCTGGCAGTGGAAGAGAAAATATATCCCTGTACCGGAGTAAAGAACCTTGACCTTAGTTTCATACACGATGCAGTCTGAGCCCTGAGGGACCAAATTTATCCATTCTGTCCTGTTCCATGTAACTGAACTTCCGTCACCTGTAACGGTAAAATCCTGGCATTTCTTAACAGTTACTGACTCCGTTTTCTTACTTGCCAGCAGTGACTCCCTGTTTCCTGCTGGAGTCGTGCTTTTCTGTGCTGACGCTGAAACACAAAGAAGCAAAGACAAGATCACAATATTCAGCTTTTTCATAATTGATTACACTATTTCAGCAAGTTTTACCGGGCGGTGCTCAAGGTTTGATTTTTTCGCTGCCAGAGCAATAGCAACAGACATTAATCCGTCAGTTCCTGAAACAGGAAGTTCTTTGTCATTTATGACAGCCTCACAGAAGATCTTCATTTCATTGGCATACGCTTCAAGATATCTGTCCATGAAGAAGTTAAGAGGCAGTGAGTGGTGAACTCCGTCGTCTGCAAAATAACGGTGGTTTTCAGGGTAATTATTATCAGCGCAAAGCATCCCTTTGGATCCGAATATTTCGACACGCTGATCATAACCATAGACAGCCTTGCGACTGTTATCAATAACACCGATAGCCCCATTGGCAAAAGTAAGCGTGATAACTGCAGTATCGATGTCACCTGCCTTTCCGATCGCAGGATCAACCAGTACTGCTGTCTTTGCATAAACTTCGGTAACTTCGCTGCCGGTAATATACCGTGCCATATCAAAATCGTGTATGGTCATGTCAAGAAACATTCCGCCCGACGTGGCACTGTATTCTGCCGGTGGTGGAGCAGGATCACGTGATGTGATTTTCAGAATATGAGGTTCTCCGATTTTGCCTGCAACAACTAACTGTTTTATCTTCATAAAATTAGGGTCAAAACGACGGTTAAAACCAACCATAAGCTTTACGCCGGCTTTTTCGACAGCATCAATTGCCCCTTTTATAATCTCAAGGGAAAGATCAACCGGTTTTTCACAGAAGATATGCTTCCCAGCTTTTGCTGCATCAACTATGTATTTGGCATGTGTATCTGTCGGAGAACAGATTGCCACAGCCTCAACTTCCAGATGTTTCAAAACGTCCTTATAACTGCTGAAGACAGCTGTTATTCCAAATGCTTTTGCCACCTCATTTGCACTTTTTAGATTAGTGTCGGCAATGGCCACAACATCGGCCTGCGGAACACTCTGGACAAGAGTTGCAATATGCACCTTGCCTATACGACCGGTCCCAATAACTCCAATTTTTAGTTTTTTCATTTTTATGATTTTAAAAATTCATTTAAAAGATTATAAGCCAAGTGATTTTATAAAATCCCGGTTGTGCTGTGCACAAACTTTCGGATTTCCCATTCCCGGGAGAACATCCTGTTCAACGACTATCCATCCTGAGTAATTCCATTTGTGAAGCTCTTTTACAATTGCCCTGAAATTTACTGATCCCTTTCCCAGTTCACAAAATACTCCATTGGCGACGGATTTGAAATAATCCCATCCTTCTTTCCTCGATTTTCCGGCTATTTCGGGATGACAATCCTTGAAATGTATATGCCATATCCTGTTCTTATGTTTTTTCATAGCCTGAAGCGGATCTCCTCCGCCGAACATATAATGGCCCATATCAAGGACAAGTCCGACAAGCGATGGATCAGTCAGTGAAAGAAGCTTATCAATTTCCCCTGGTGTTTCCACGTACCCTGCACAATGATGATGAAACACTGTTCGCAATCCTGTTCTGGCTTTCACTTCCCGGGCAACAAGGTCAGCGCCTTTGGCAAATACTTTCCATTCCTTTTTAGTGAGTCCCATTGATGAAGTCACTCTTCCTGCATTTGATGTACGTTCCTTTACGCTTCCATTCTCATCGGCAAGAACTATAAAGGCATCCGGGAAGCCTGCATCTGCCATCAGCTTTGCTGTTTTGACTGCAGTTTCAGCACCGGTTGCATGCTTTGACATATCCTTAAGAAATGCTGGGACAAACGCACCTACCATTGAAAGAGAACGTTTATCAAGTTCCTTTCTCAATTCTGACGGAACAACAGGCATAAAGCCCCAGTCGCCAAGCTCGGTACCCTTATAACCGGTTTCCCGGATCTCATCAAGAACCTGTTTAAAACCGGCAGCTTTGCCTTCAAGGTCAAATTCAAGGACACCCCATGAACATGGGGCATTAGCGATTTTTATCATCTTACATAGTATTAAAATAATATTACAGTAGTATCATCATGATATCATAATAATATCAACATAATATCAAAACTTCCTTGTCCATTCATCATGCCAGCGTTCTATAACCACCTTAGTCTGGGTATAGAATTCGACTGCATGGAAAGATTGCCCGTGGAGGTCACCAAAGAAACTCTCTTTCCATCCGCTGAAGGGGAAAAATGCCATCGGAGCTGCGATGCCTATGTTTATCCCGATATTTCCAGCCAGAGTATCGTGCCTAAACTTCCTGGCCGCAGCCCCACTTCGTGTAAAAATACAAGCTGAATTACCATAGCGGCTCATGTTGATAAGCTTTATTGCATCTTCGAGCGATTCAATGTTGATAATGCACAATACAGGCCCGAAAATTTCTGTATTAAAGATCTCACTGTCAGGACTTACATTTCCCAGGATGGTAGGACCGATGAAATTTCCGTTTTCACATCCCGGAACATGAATATTCCGTCCATCAAGAAGCATTGATGCACCGTCATCCAATCCATTCTGAATCAGTTTATTGATACGATTTTTGCTCTCTTTCGTAATTACAGGACCCATTTCAACTCCGGGAGTCAGACCATTACCTGTCTTTTTAGCCGCAGAGGCAGCAATAATTTCTTCAGTGAAGGTTTCGGCAGCACTTCCGACTAGTATGATCAGGGAAGCGGCAAGACACCGTTGTCCTGCACAACCGAGAGCACTATCGGCAATTATTTTTACTGTAGTCTCGTGATCAGCATCAGGCATCACCACGACCGGATTCTTTGCACCGCCCTGAGCCTGGATCCGTTTACAATTTGCCACACCTGTCTGATAAATATATTTCGCTACTGGAGTAGAGCCGACAAAGCTTATTGCAGGAATGCCCGGATGTTTGAGGATTCCATCAACTGTTTCTTTTCCTCCATGGACCATATTCAGGACACCGGGAGGCAACTCCAGATCCTCAAAAAGCTCAAAGATCCGTGTCATTGTTCCTGGCACCTTCTCTGAAGGCTTGACGATATATGTGTTACCACAGGCAATCGCATACGGCATAAACCAGAATGCTATCATTACAGGGAAATTGAAAGGTGCTATGCAAGCCCCTACCCCTAGCGGCTGACGGATAAAAAATTCATCTAAGCCTTTTGTGATATCTTCCGAAAATTCACTTTGCAGCAATTTTGGTATTCCGCAGGCGACCTCAATATTTTCAACTGCCCGTACAATTTCAGCCTTCGATTCCGCCAGAGTTTTTCCACATTCTTTCGTACAGATCTCAGCAATTTCACCGGCGTTTTTTTCCAGCACCTGCTTCATCCTGAAGAGATACTGAATACGCTGGGTTGCCGGTATATCTTTCCAGGACAGATATGACTCGCATGCTTTTTCTACGGCAAGTGCAACATCATGACCCGATCCTGCAGGAACCTTTGCGAGAATGTTGCCATCGGCAGGATTAACGACATCGATGAACGATGAGCTTCTACTTTCGATCCATTCACCGTTAATATAATTTTTCAGTGTTCGTTCCATCATTATTTAAGTTCTTATTCCTTGCTATCCGATGTGCTTTTAAGATAATACCTCTGCTTTTTTTTGCTTTCCCGGTAAATTTGATAAGCCTGTTTTACAGTTTCAATTTCCGCGACTTCAGCAACAGGCACCTCCCACCATGCATAACCCTCGATGCCCTTGCAGAGGTCGGTTTCAATTGTGATGACAGTTGTCACTGTCTGTTTTTTAGCTTCTGCCAGCGCTCTTTTCAGCGAGTCAATATTAGTCGCTTCAATTACATAAGCACCAAGACTGTGTGCGTTCTGGGCAAAATTTACAGGAAGCTTATCTCCTGTGAGCAAACCTGTTTTCTTATCCCGATAACGGTATTTCGTACCGAAGCGTTTCGATCCAATCGACTCTGATAAGGCTCCGATGCTTCCGAATCCGTTGTTGTTTAGCAGGATAATAGTGACTTTTATCCCTTCCTGAATTGCTGTGACAATTTCGTTGTTCATCATCAGGTAGTTCCCGTCTCCAACCATTACAAAGATCTCACGGTCGGGACAGGCCATTTTTGCACCGATGCCTGCAGCACATTCATAACCCATTGTTGAATAGCCATATTCAAGGTGGAATCCTTTTGGATCAGTCGTGCGCCAGAGCTTATGCAGATCGCCGGGAAGACTCCCTGCAGCGCATAGTACAACATCTCGCGGACCTGCACTCTCGTTGACAGTCCCAACAACTTCAGCCTGTGGAACAGGAATTGAATCTGAAACCCTGAAGATTTCGCTTACCTTTTCGTCCCAGGCTCTGTTTGCATCAGTGGCACGTCTTGTCCAGTTTTCAGAAATCCTGAAACCTTCCAGTAATCCTGCAAGCTCCTCAAGACAAACCCTGGCGTCAGCGATGACTGGTAATGCGCAATGTTTGTAAGAATCGAATCCAGCAACATTTATATTGATGAATTTCACATCCGGATTCTGGAAAGCTGTTTTAGATGCAGTAGTAAAATCGCTGTAACGTGTTCCAATACCGATAATCAGATCAGCTTCAGATGTAAATTCATTCGCCCCGGGGGTTCCCGTTGCGCCAACAGCTCCAAGGTTTGACGGGTGGTTATATGCCAGGGAGCCTTTACCTGCAAAAGTCTCTGCAACAGGGATCCCTGTCTGTTCGACAAATCTTTTAAGTATTTCAGTTGCCTCACTGTAGATCACTCCCCCTCCTGCAATGATTACCGGCTTTTTTGAATTCCTTATAAGATCAGCAGCTTCTTTCAAAGCGCCGGCATCAGGCCGGGGGCGTGCAATTCTCCATATCCTTTTCAGAAATAATTCCTCAGGAAAATCAAAAGCTTCAGCCTGAACATCCTGCGGAAGAGCCAGAGTCACTGCTCCAGTATCAGAGGGTGAAGTCAGTACTCTCATAATTTCAGGAAGCGAGGTTATCAATTGTTCAGGCCTGCTGATCCGGTCCCAGTATTTTGAAACAGGTTTAAAACAGTCATTAACTGATATATCCTGTGAAAAAGGTGATTCCAGCTGTTGAAGGACAGGGGCCACGTTGCGGCGGACAAATATATCACCGGGCATCAGCAGCACAGGAAGCCTATTGATAGTTGCACAGGCGGCACCGGTTATCATATTAGTAGCTCCGGGTCCTATTGATGAGATACAGGCAAAAGTGCCCAGACGGTTCTTCATCTTGGCATAAGCAGTAGCGATATGCACCGAGGCCTGTTCATTCCTGGTCATATAGTACCTGAAATCAGGATTTTCCATTAAACCCTCGCCTACCCCGGCAACAATACCATGGCCGAATATTCCAAGACATCCGGCAAAAAACTGATTTTCTGCGCCGTCGCGTTCAACATGCTGGTTTTTCAGAAACCTTACTATTGCCTGTCCAACAGTTAACCGATTTGTTTTCATTAAGATAAACTCCTTATTAATATTTACTCACAATTCATTTCGATAGTCACCACCGGAATTCTTGGATCCATTCCCTTCCATGTTCCGTAAATCCATTTATGGTCAGGATCATCTGTACTACGCAGGCTCTGGTCGCTTCCAGAAAGAAAATTAAGATAATAGACATTGTACCCATGTCCAGCTACAACGGGATGGTATCCTTCAGGTATAATAACCACATCGTTGTTATGAGCCTCTGCGATCTCATCAAGACTGCGGTCATCATTATACACCTTTTGGAATGCAAATCCCTGCGGCTTATCAATCTTGTAAAAATAGATTTCTTCGAGACTGGCTTCGAGCAATTTGCCGGTAACAGGATCGGTTTTTCGCGTATCATGTTTATGTGCCGGGAATGAGCTCCAGTTTCCCGAAGGGGTGTAAACCTCCACGCACACCAGCCTGCTGCTTTCGGATCCCGGAGGTAATATGCTGTTTATCTGCCGGCTGGCATTATCGCCTCCCCGGAATTCAATGCCCATTTTTACAACATCTGCAGGTGAAATTAACCGGGCGGGGTATTTTTTTTCAGCAATGCACCATCCGCATGCGATGTCAGCAATCCCATCCGAAGGGGAAATTTTATATTCAGTGTGAGGAGGAAGATACAACGCATGAGGCATTCCGCTAAATACATTCTTTCTTCCGTTCCACGTTTTCCAGGTACCAGCGGATGTCTCTGCCAGGAAATTTCCTCCCATTAATACGAACAGGTATTCATTGTTTTCAGTATTTCCGGTCCATTTCTGTTCCGGATTGATAGTTCTGGCCATGAAATTCAGATAGTGCCAGCCTGCCTCGGAAGTAGTGATAGTCTGGTATGTTTCGCTGTCCAAAGATGATTTTGCCAACAACCGGCATCTTTTATCACTGTTCATTGATGTCTAATTAATGAAGCATTATATCACGTACTATTGCAATCAGATCGGAGGTTGCCTGGATAAATTGTCTTAAAGTTCTGACTGTAGCCCCGAATCCATCGAACTCTTCTACTCTCATCCCATTTTCACTATATGCACGGCGGAAATCAGTATATTTCTTCTCAAGCTCGGCAATGATCACCGGATCTACAGGTTTGTCCATCCGGTTCTCCACTGTCACGTCCGACGCATTATACCTTTTCTGCCACTGGCAAGGCGGAGAGATTACAACGTTGCCGCCAATGAATTCCGACCAGTGCCTGTGATGTCTGAAAGCAGCACTTAACAACCTCAGACGATATCCCCGTTCATTGTAGATCCGGTATGCCTTTTTCATAACAGCTACACCCGCCCAGTCAACGATCTCAGGATTTGCTATTATGTTCTCCTTTTCTGTCACCACCTTCAGCCAGTCATCGAGCCTTCCAACCATAAGAGTACAGACAGGCCCCATTGTGCTGATATCTTTTCCTTCATTTTCGCGATGTGTTAGTCCGCGCTCCACGGCTTCTGCAACGGCGATGGCCTGAGGAAGTGTAAAGCTTACTGTCGCATTAATACTTATGCCGCGGTATGTTGCCTCTTCTATGGCTTCCACTCCAGCTTTTGTAACCGGTATTTTTACGATCATATTAGGTGCAAGCTTACTGAAATGCATAGCTTGTAAAACGATCCTTTTTGCATCCCGGTAGAGTCTCGGATCTGTCTGTATCGACAACCGTCCGTTCTTTCCGTTTTCCCTTTCGAATGCCGGCTTAAGAAGGGCTGCAGCCTTCACTGACATTTCCTCAATGAGCTTCCAGACAATTTCATCTTCCGTGGCAGTTGGATTTTCATGGACTATTTGCGGGATCCGTTCTTTCCAGGTATCCCACTCCTGTTTAAGAACATTGAGGACAATTACCGGATTACATGTTGCGCCCAGTGCTCCGTGGCCGATCGAGTATGTCAACTCCTCTATGGAGCAGGAATCGTTCCACAATATTGTCGACGTTGTCTGCGTCATTTTGTGAAGCGTACTTTTATAAACTTTGTCCTTTATTGATTCTCCTTCCATAATGTTTCTCAACGAATTTAGTTTTATTTCAAATAATCACCAGAAGAAATAATATAGTGCAGCCAATATCCCGCATATTCCAATCGCTGCAATATTAAAAGTTGTTGTAGTTTTAAAAATGCCATCCCTGATAATAATCCCCTTTACATTCATTTTCTTTTCTGTATTATTCAGGATTATGATGACGCCCAACAGGATAAATGCAACTACAAGTACATAAACCGCTTCAAGTGCCAGGTTTTTAAGCTGACTTACAAAAAATGCAGTGATGGTTCCAATCAGCATTGCAATAGCTATTATCCTTACCCCTAAACCGGACTTCTTCCTGGCTGATTCCTCGTCATATACATTATCGATCCTGTGACTTTTATCCAGAAGGCTTATTCCTACCATTACAAAGGAAAGTACAATGAAAACGTAACCTATGCGAAGAATAAAAGGCATCTCCGGGTTAATGATCCTGAATAAAATTCCCAAAGGAATCGTAAGAATTGCCGTCCATAATGCCGCATTTGCAGATGCCTGCCGCCAGAAAAGTCCGCAAAAGAATATCAGGAATGTACCTGGATAAATATACCCGGTATATTCCTGGATATACTGGTATGCCTGGTCAAGGCTCCTTAGTTCAGGGGCTATAGATGTTGATATTACCAGGACAATCAATGCAACAATCCTGCCGGTCCTGACCATTTGTTTTTCAGTGGCATTTTTATTAAGAAAACTCTTGTAAATATCGATTGTAAAAATGGTTGATGTACTATTGACCAATGAGCTGATGGATGATACCGCAGCTGCAGCAATTGCTGCAAACGAAAGTCCGGAGACTCCGACCGGCACTATGTTGGCGATCAGCCAGGGGTAAGCTTCATCTGATTTTCCTAGTTTTACCCCAAGGGCAAAAACAGTGATTCCCGGGATTACAACCAACAGGGGGATAAGCAGTTTAAGGTACCCGGCAAAAACTACCCCGTGCTGAGCTTCCTTCAGGGATTTCCCGGCAAGACCACGTTGGATAATAAACTGATTAAATCCCCAGAATCCAATATTGGTAAGCCACATCGATCCTATCACCACTCCAAGACCCGGCAGATCATGAAATGCATCCCTCAGTCCCCCAGAACCATTAGGTACCGACACAGTTCCTTTTTCGATGATCATATGAAATTTCTGAGGTGCTCTTTCCAGTAGTTCAGCAAAACCTGCAAATATTCCATTCCCGTCGCTAAGGGCATTAAGTGCAAAAGCAGTAGTTATAAGACCACCTGCAATTAAAACAATTACATTAAAAACATCTGTCCATGCAACAGCTTTCATTCCTCCCCAGAGTGAGTATAATGCCGAGAAGAATGCAAATCCGATAACTCCATAAATAAGAGGGACCCCGATTATCCTTTCCATTGCCAGTGCCCCCAAATATATTACAGCTGTAATATTCACAAAAACGTACACCAGGATCCAGAAAACCGCCAGGCTGGTACTTACCCTTTTGTCGTATCTCTGTGTCAGGAATTGAGGCATTGTATATATCTTCTTCTCAATAAAGACGGGAAGAAAATACTTAGCTACGATGATGAGAACGGCTGCAGCAATCCATTCATAACATGCTATTGCCAATCCGACTGCATAGCCCGATCCCGACATGGCAATAAAGTGCTCTGCCGATATGTTTGCCGCCAGAAGAGTTGATCCTATCGCCCACCATGGCAATGCACGGTTGGCTAAGAAATAGTCCTGTGCCGTTTTTTGCTGACCTTTTTTAGTTCTTGAGACCCAGAGTCCAATGGCCACAATAATTATGGCATAGGAAAAGAAAATTATCCAGTCAATCAGCGCAAATTGTTTCATTTATAAACGATTATTTAAGGTACAGGACTTGTTTAACCAAGAGCATTTACAGTTTAGCAGTAA
>Ga0315295_10004726_pt1 | contig 11624 bp, 7 predicted proteins | sample YL17G14_0_MG_FD_204453 | JGI IMG/M metagenome (GOLD analysis project Ga0315295, IMG submission 204453) | Sediment microbial communities from Yellowstone Lake, YNP, Wyoming, USA - YL17G14_0 | ecosystem: Environmental > Aquatic > Freshwater > Lake > Sediment | place: USA: Wyoming | collected...
TGGTCAGGATATCCGAAGAATAGGAGCCCGCATCAATGGTGGCCAGATACGTGGCCGAAGAGAGCAGGCTCTTGCCGGTGATTGACATAGGGAAACTCTCCCCCAGAGTTGAATTATAAAGTCCGGCCGCGACGTGGATGGTTGCGCCCGGGGCCGTATTGTTCAAAGCATAGGTTATGGTCTTCCAAGGCCCTGCCGGATCCGTGGCCTCGGAGCTGGTGCCGTCATAATCATTGCTGCCGATCAAGGCATCCACATAGTAATCTGAGACTATCCGGCTGATCGTGAAATTGGCGTCCGACTCATCTGTAATCGCCCCGCTGTCCCCCACCGCGACCACTTTGACCCTGGCTTTGGAGCTGTACAGGTCCGGCAACTGCCAAACATATGAACCGTCGTTCTCGGTCTCTGAGGTGACCACCCCGTCATAGGTCACTCCCTCACTGGTCGAATAATAGATCTCCACCCGCTCGAAAGGAGCACCTTCCTTGGTGGCGTACCAGGTGACTTCCAGGGTGGATCCCGCAAAAGCCGCCTCCCCGCCATTGGGTGATATGACATAAGCCGCCATGGTCCCGGGCACGGTCAGGTTAAAATAGTAAGCTCCCATGTCCGCGCGGGTGCCGTCTAAGTCCTTGGCCGAGGCGGGATCGCCGGAATCAATGCAGGGGGAGTTGGACATAAGATGATAATCATTATTGGCGACCGAGACAAAGCGGGCGTTCCGGGAAATGCTCCCGATACCGGCGGAACACCCGTTATAATTGGTTTCATTGTTGTAAACATTGTTATAGGAGGAGGTCAAGGTCCCGCCGGGCTGATAAAGTCCGATGCTGCCTGCCAGGGCCGTTCCTTCCGGGCTGCTGGTCACGATATTTTCCTTGGCGGTGACCGTGGGGCCACCGGTATAGATTCCCCAGACATTGTTGACCAGGGTATTCCGGTTGACCGTGACCGTACCGCTGGAATAGCAAAAAACCGCGGCTCCCGAGGCATAGAGGTAGCCCCTGACCTCATTGGAGCTTACGTTTCCTGAACCATAAGTACGGATCCCATAATATGCCGAAGCGCTGATCTGGTAAGCCTGGATCAGATTATTGATAATATTGAAGTTAGTACAACTGGCGCCCATATAAATACCCGTATCGGCGTAAATATGATTGCCCTGCATATTGATATTGGTGCTTTGCGCAAAATAACATCCATAGCCGTAAGAAGAGACCGTATTAGCAGAAACGATGGTATTTATAATGAAAGTCGGGTCGTTGGCCCCGGAGGCCAGGTCCACCGCACGATAGGGAGCGCTTCCGGCGTAGATCATATTTCCATACAGGTACAGATAATCCCCGCTAGCCGAAGCATAGATAGCGCGCTGAGAATTATATCCAGCGATATGATTAAAGTCGTTATAGATATAGTTATTGAGCAGCGAGATGTTGGCGCCGTTAGCGTAGATCGTATAATAATTAGAACTGGTAGAGGCCGGATCCCCTTTAACGGTCAATCCTTCCAGTGTGACACCTGCCGACAGATTCAAGGTATGGGTATTGGCGGTGCCGCTGTCAATGGTCGCCAGCGTGGTGATCGAGGATACGAATCTCAAATTAGTGATCGAGATCGGGAAGGTCTCTCCGGTACCTGAATTGTAAATGCCCGGCGCCACATAGATGGTCGATCCCGCGGTCGCGTTGGCGGCGGCATAAACGATATTTTTCCAGGGCTTGGCCTCTTCGGTCCCCCATCCGCCTGCGGTGGTGTTGACGCCGGTGTCGCAATTCACATAGTAGGTCGCGGCCGAGGCGGCTCCGGCCAGAATGAGGACTCCGAGTAGGAGCGCAACCACCCTTTTCATTATTACAGAGGTATTCTAATCCCGGAGGTTCAATTTTTCAAGCGGTTATTTGGAAAAAAGGAGACCCTGTACCTGCTTGTCAATAAAGTCGATCCGGCTCAGCATTTCCGCGATCTCCAGGCGATTGACCTTTTGTTTGGGATTGAAATTCTTACCCTTAAAGTAGTCCAACAGTCCCTGCTTTTTAGCCACAAAGATCTCCCGGGCCGCCCAGTATTTGACCGGCACGTCCGCGAAAGGTTTTTCATAGATTATCTTGGGCAGCTTATACCCGGCGAATTTAGTGAGCAAGGATACCGTCTCCGCCCGGGTGAGGACTTGCTTCATCTTCGGCTCACTGACTTTAAAGCTTTTGACCATCGCCGGAGCTTTTCCGGTCTTGGCCAGTATCTCTATGAATTCCCGGCGCGTCACGGCGCGCTCGGGCCGAAAAGTGTCGTCCCAGAACCCTCCCATATACCTAAGTGCCGCCAGGGCGCCGATCTTTTCCCGGGAGCGATTCTCCGGCCGGATGTCCTTGAAAGATCTGAGCCGGATGATAGTGAGCTTTTGATCATCCATGATGCGCCCGGTCCGGCTGTAGGCCTTTACTTCCAAAGTATTTATCCCCAGATCCTTTATCCGGGCCAGCAGCATGAACTGGCCGTCCGCGTAAAGATTGGCGCTCATCTGGTCCACCTTCACCTCTTTGATCTCCGCCTTGTCCAGCAAAGATCCCTTGATCAAGACATAGGGATCAAAGGTTACCATTCTGTCTTGCGGCTCCAGGATGCTCAGATAAGTTTTTACCTCCGGCGGTTTATAGACCGGATACTTTTTCCGCTCCACCCCATAGGAAAGCGAGAAGAAATGGGTGTTGTTGGCGGAAAGCTCCCCGAAGGTATGGAAAGCATAATCGAATCGTAAACCCCATAAAGTGATCCCCAATCCGGCGGAGAAATTGTTATTCACCCCCGTGCCCCCTCCCCCTTGGGCCACCGCGTCCTGGTCCACGCCCATCCTTAAGGATAAAAATTGATACAGCACCCATTCCAGCCCCAGGTGCTGGAGATTGGGCCGCACATTATGGATGGTGAACTCATAATCATAAGTGAGGTCCAGGCTCTGGTTGGAAAATCTCCTCTCCATCAACCCGCCCTCACCCCAGATCTTAAGGTCGGCCCCCAGCTTGGCGGAAGCCGGTATGGATTCGGTGATGCCCGATCCCCACATTAATTTTCCACCCAGTTCATACGGCAGGACATTGTAGCCCGCCGCCCCCAGGGACAGATAAGAGAGCGGCCGGTACTTCAAGCCCACATCCATATCGTATCCTAAGGCGGAAACATCCACCGAGGGATGGCCGGTTAAGGCCTGGTTGAAGACTTTGAGGCTCAGCCCCAAAGAAAGCCCGTCTATAAGATCGAAGTTAACATATTTATAGGGATCCACCGCGTAGGAAAAAAGCAGGACCGAACTGGAATAACCGATGGCCCCGGAGCTGTCGGGCACGATGCGGTCGGTGACCGGATCGCGCTGGCTCATCTGGCTGCCGGTGACCGAGGCGTTGACATAACCCACCCCCAGCGCTTCCCGGCTTAAGGAGCGCCCCACCCCCAGCAGTTTGTAATCCACATCCTCGATGAGCTTGGTGTACATACTGGTGGCCTGCCAGTCAGAGATCCCGCTTAGGCCCGAGACATTCTGGAAAAGGGAATTTATGTCATCCGCCATTCCCACATAGGCGCGGCCCATCCCCAGCGGCCGGCTGCCCACCGCTAGTTCCGAGGGATCAATGGTGGCTTTGACCGCTTCCGCGTAAGCGGAGTTGAGATTGAAAAATATAATCGCAAAAAGAAGGAGTAGTTTACTTGCGGTCCAGAATGGTGATCTTCCCGGAGCCAATGACCTGCTGATTGTGGACCAGCTTGAAAATGTAAATGCCATTACCCAGTACCTGTTTGAAATCCGATCTTCCGTTCCACGTTACTTCATTATAACCCGCTTTGCCGCCTTCTTCAAAGGGCTGAAAGGTCCTCCTCCACATCGCCGAGCCGCGGATGTCATAAATGTAGAGCGTGACCTCCAGGTCCTTGCTCAAGGTATAGGCGATATAGGTGACTTGCCCCTTGAGCGGACCGAAAGGATTGGGATAATTGACCGGCTGCCCCACCACCCCGACATCCGTCCGGATATAAAGGGGAGTTAGGGTCTCGCTGGCCTGATTATTGGATTTGTCCCAGGCGAATAACTTGATGGTGAAGGTACCCGGCTCAAAGGGTCCCAGCTGATAACTGAAGCTTCCGTCCGCCTCGTTATAGGCGCCCTTCCAATCCGCGGAGGTAAAGGTGAAGATCTGCGCGTTGTTGACCGAAAGTTCGATCTTCCCCACGTTATTGGGCACCTCATCCGTTATCCTGGCCGAGACCAGGGGCTTTAAAGATATTATGTCTTCGGGAAAACGCTTGCGTCCGTCCAGGAAAAAGTTGGTTATGGTGGGCGGGGTCACATCCACATGGGTCACCACCGCAGAGATCTGCGACTGGCCGGAATCCGGACCGCCGTAGAACAGGCCGTTGGCTCCCTGATAGGTCCCGCCGTCATCGGACCGGCCGGAGACCGTAAAAATAGTGGATCCCAGGTCATCCTTGCGGGCATTAGCCGGCGCGGTGAGGACCACGAAAAGATAATAGGAAGCATCCTCCGCCAGGGGGATCTCGGTCTCCACCTGGGTGTTCTCCGAGGGATCGTGGATCCCGTTCATATTGTCGTCCTTTATGAGCGTCGAGGTCCATCCGCTAGTAGTATTGGCCAGCTCCAGCTTGAAAAGATCGGAGCCGTTGCCGATATTGGTTATGGTATGGGGGCAAAAGTAGGATCCGCCGGGCGAAACCTCGCCCCGGGCCCCAGGGGCAACTAGATTCAGCCCGTAATACTGAGAAACGGAGACCGAGATCTCGTTGCTATAATCGGTACGGTTATCGTGATAAAGCTCGGCGCGGGTCACCAGGATGTTGGTGCCGGCCTGAGTTCCGACTGCATAGCTTACGCTACAAAGAAATAAAAAAAAACCGCGGAAATTATTCGCATCAGCGGATGGTCACGCCCCAGGTTATGGACCTATTGACGTCGTTCCTGTCCACATATTGCCTTTCCCATTTAACCCAGGTGGCGGAGGCCTGGGGATCCTCGGCCCCGGGCGTAAGCTTATAAGTGGCTAAAGGGACGCTGGGGAAGTAATTAGAGGGGGGAGTAGGGAAAACCACTGATTCTAGGGTGCCGATCAGCGTCCAGCCGGTTGAATTCCCGTATTCCTTCTGGGGAGATGCCTGGGTGGAATACCAGATGGTCCATCCCCCGGTGTTATTGCTCTGGCCCATGGTGATGTTGACATTATCGGTCGGGCCGGTCTTGTTGAAATGGGCCAGGTTGGTATTGGGCGGTATTTTATCCACCAGGATGACACTTTCTGCGGAAATATTACCGGAACTGCTGTAAACCAGCCGGTAGGTAACAATTGAACCCGGCAAGGCGGCGTAAATACTGCCCGAGTAACCCGGTATAGTGCAGACATCCGTGGTGGCGGTGCGCGTCAGGGTGAGCACCGGTATGGCCATCTTCCAATCTATCGGGGCTGGACCTAATGATCCTATGCCTCCATAGGTTAAGCCGTTAGCACCGGTATATGATCCCACCGGAGTGCTATTGGTTTTAAGCCCTACCATAGTCCTTAAATAATCTCCGAGAATGGCGCCAGTGGCGGGATAGATCACTTTTATATAAAAGAAATAAGTGGCGTCCTCGGCCACATTAATTGTTTCATAAGTTGAGGGATTGGCGAGAGTGAGCGTGCCGATCAGGGAATCATCCGCGGTGCGGCGCACCTCACAGTTCCAGGTCCCCGCTCCGGCACCGGTGTATACCGCTTCAAAGGTGAGGATATAAGTGTCCGAAGTGTCGCCCTCATTAGTTACGCCTAAATACATATAGCGGGTCTGGCCCATATAACCGAAGCCATCATCACTCCCAACCCGGGGAGTCCTATTAGCTCCATAGGAAAATCCATAGGTAGGCATCACCGTGACCGTAATGTTCCCCACCGGAATGACTTGGTCCTTGGGATTGCCCGAGATATCGGTATAATTTAAAGTTTCCGCCGTGGCATAGGCAGTTATCACCTCGCCGGAAGCCGTGTCCCCCGGGTTGCCGGTGGCGGTGAAAGTCACGGCCTGCGCCGCAGGCGCAAGCACCAATAACCAAGATACAATCACCAAACAAATCCCAAATCCCAAGCACCAATTTTTCATCGGATAGTTACTCCCCAGGTCAAGGTCTGGCTATCTTCCGCGGGATCCACATATAGTTTTTCCCACTTGATCCAGGTGGCATTGTAGGCCCCGCCGCCGCCGGAAGTGTAGGTGGTGGTGTCGCTCGGAAATTGATCCGCGGCGGAATCTATGGTTCCAATAAGCGTCCAATCGGCGGTGGCACCATATTCTTTACTAGGACTATCAGTTGTGGAATATTTTACGGTCCAGCCGGTGGCGTTGCCCTGCGCGGCTTCTATGGTGACATTGGTAGTGGTCCCCGTGTTATTGACATGCGCCAGCTTGGTATTGGCGGGGATCTTATCCACCAGGACCACGCTTTCCGCCGAGGCGCCGCCGTCGTTGCCATAAGTCATAATGAAAGTGATCACGGAACCGGGGACCGCGTCATGCCGCCCTCCCGTGTAAACCCGGGGAGCGTCCACCGTGGAGGTACGAGTAAGGGTCAGTATGGGGGCCGCTACCTGGTCCTGCACCAAATCCTCATTTGATCCCCGCCCGGCGTAGGTCAAATAATTTCCCCCGGTATATTTATAGGGATTGGAACCGACCACCGGAGTGCTGGCGGTTTCGATCGTGGTAACCACGGTAATGTAAGAGCCGTTAGGCGCCTTAGCAATATCGGTGGGCACGATAATTTTATAATAGAAGTTCCGGTCGGAATCTTCAGAGACGGCCTGAACTTCGTACGTGATCGAGCTGGCGGTCAGAGTAGTCACGCGCGTGCCCCCCGACCATACCTCAGCCACCCAATCGGTGGCCCCGGCAAATTGATAATAACTGTACCAAAAAACATAATTGTCATTCGCATTGCCTTCATTGGTAGCATTGTAAGAATGGTAAACCGTTTCTCCCGGGGTCACGCTTAGATCGGAGAGCGTTCCCGGACCGAAAAGGCCGTATTCGGCCTCCAGGGTGGCCAGGATATTGCCGGTAGAGGGCTCGGCCGTGCCGATCAGGGTTCCCAGGCCGTCTTTCCAGATCAGGGCTTCAAACGTGCTGGCCGCCACAATGGTGGTCCCCGAAACCGTGTCCCCCGGATTGCCGGTGGTGTTATGGGTTGCGGCTTGAGCCGTCAGACAGCCGCAAAAGACAAACAACAAAATACAAACTACTCTTTTTATCATATCTTTCCCGCCATCCAGTTCCGGGCCAGAGCATTCACCGGCGTCACGTTCTCATCTTCCACTTCCCACACCCACTCCGGCCGCCATCTATAGGAAACATAGACACCGTCCGCCTGAATATCTTTCTGGGCCGAGACCTGCAAAGATACTTTATAATTGCCGTTCAACTTATTCCCCAACCACTTGGTTATCAAGTCCTTATACCCCAATTTGCTTTCGATCACTTTAGGGATCTCTTTGCAGGGCAGCCCCGCCGAGTTCCTGGTTTGCTTGACAATATCCACCACATCGGCCAAGGCCGTGCCCCCAAAAATCATGATGAGACATACTATAATTACCCATCTCACTTAGGATACACTTCCACTTCCATAAGCTGCACGAAGTCCCAGTTGGCGTGCTTGACAAAATAGGGCGCGTCTTTTTCAACATAGACCTGCACATAGCGCGCTTTCTGGCCGGTCAGCGGAGTGTTCACCACCCGCATGGGATCTCCGGCGTCGGAGCGGGCAAAGGCCCCCTCCCCCGCGTTTATTTTAATGCCCACCTCTTTCCAGCTGGTAAGGTCGTCGCTCACGCGGACGCTGAAGTTCTCCGGATAAGCCAGCGCCCGCCAGTAAGTCACAACCGAATTCAGCGGATAGACCGCTCCCAGGTCTATGGTCACCTGCTGGTCCTTGCTCCGCAATGACCCGGAAGTGGCCATCCCCTTAAAATACCCCGTGACGCCGTCCGTGGTCCGGGAAAGGACATCCTTGCTGGTGTCCACCAATCTGTCGTTGGGCGGGAGGTTGCTGAAGGTCCCGGAAGCGGATCTATAGAGCGCCAGATTGGCTGGCGGGGGACGGAAAGACTTGATGCCGGAGCTGATCTCGCGCCCAAAAGCATCCCAGGCCCGGACCCTGAAGAAATAGACGAAATTGGGGTCCAGTTTGGAGAGGGTCGCGCTGTTCACCACTCCGGATTCCAGATTATTGGCGACCATATCCAGCCGGTTGGGATCCCTCCCGTAAAGCACCTGCCCGCTTACCGCTCCAATACTGGTCTTATAGACAATGATGGCCTTGTTGTTCCCCACCGCATAAGGAGTAACCTCTAAAAGCGAAAATTGCAGGTTCTCCGCCGGCAGGACCTGCACCTCTGCAATGCCCACCTGGGATGAGCTGGCTGAGCTGCCCATGGGGATATAGATCTGCACATAGCGGGAAGGTATGGTGTAGCGCCGGGCGGAAATGATCTGCACCACCGTATTGCTGGACGGGTCAGCCGCACCGCTGCCGGCATCCAGCTCCGAGAATTCCGTGAACCAGTTCTTCTTGTCGCGCGAGACCCGCACGCTGTAATCACGGCTTAGGGCACCGGCATTCCAGTAGATCTTGACCGAACCGATATAAAGCTCGCGGCCCAGGTCGATGGTCAGGAACTGCGGGCTGTCAGCGATGTTCCCCGACTGGGCGAAAGTGGCGTTATTATTATCCACCGCGGAAGCGGCGCTGATAAAAGTTCCTACCGGCTGGGTCCCCAGCGCGTAGTTATAAACCTCTGCCGCCAATGCGGTTGTAATTAAGCACGAAATACTAAATACTAAACAAATCCCAATTATTAAATTAGAATTTCGAAATTGTTTAGTATTTAGATATTCGGATTTAAAGTCTGTCATAAAGATATCACCACGTTCAGGTCAATGAGACCGTTGCTTTCTTTACTGTTCTTGACCGGCGGGACGGGATCGGAGATATCGAACTTGACCCGGCTTATATTTTCTTCCTTGCCGATGCGGGTGAGCCATTTGTTCTTTACGCGGTCAAAATAAAGGACCCTCGCGGCGTGGCCCTTCCTCACCAGGGGCGTGCCCGCGATGACCGTGCCCCGGGGGATGTCATAATTTATGGAAACGTCCTTGGCGGAGCTGCAGCCCCGGTTGGCATAGCTTATCTTGTAGGTGATGATGTCTCCCGGGGAGGCGAAGGTCACCAGTTTCCCGGTCTTAATGCTGCGGGCCTCGGCGGGCTTGTCCCGGCCGGTGGTAACCTGTGCGGTGACATCAATGGACATTAAGGGGGCCCCCACGCTTACGCTGTCTTCGCTTTCGAGGCCGGAGTTATCTACCGCTCTCACCATATAAAGATAATCTTTGCTGCGCTCCACGCCAGGGTCCTCGTATTTTAAGGCCGAGACCGGGGAGAAATTGATCCTTTTATATTCCGCCTCGTTCAGCTGCTTGCGGTATACATTATATGTCGCGGCATTGGGGACTTCTTCCCAATAGAGAGATGCCGAGTTTTTGGCGGGATCATAGCTGGCATTGATCGAGGGCGCAGACAGGGCGTAAGCTGAGGATAGCAAGAAAGAAACCATTAACCATGTAGATAAGATATTCTTTCTCATTTAAATCCGACCACATTATGGAACATCTTCAATCCCCTGTCAAGCCGAGTTTTCATCGTATCACCACTGAGAATTCGATCTTTCGGGTGGCGCCCGAAGTGATATCCTGGCAAAGCCATTTGATATTGGTCACCGCCGGATCAATATAGGTTCCGCTGGGAGTATAAGACCAGCTGGAACCGTTATCGTTGGAATACTGCACGGCCGTAATCGCCTCGCCGGTGGCAGTGTTCATCTTGTAATTGGTATAGTTCGGCACTTTATCAACGACCTCAATGCTGGCGGCCACGCCAACTCCCTGGTTGGTGCAATATATAATGTATTTGATGGTGGCCCCGGGCACCGCGTCGCTGGCTCCGCCTGTATATCCTCCCGGCGCGGTAATCTGTGCTTCCCGGGTCAAGACCATGCTGGGCTCGCCGGTCTCGGCAATGGTGAAGACAGCGTTCGATTCATCGGTCACTATTTCCGTATCCTTTATCGCTTCTATTTTCACCTTAGCTTCAGTGGTGGGCTCGTTGGGCACGAACCAGGCGTATGATGTTCCTGATGCCTCGGTGGTTATGCTCTGATAACCGATGGCTTCGGAAGTCGTGTAGTACAACTTGAACGAGGTCGGCGAACCGCTGGATTCCCAGGTTATATTCTGCCAGGTCCCCGCCTGCCAGGTCTCCCCGCCGTCAGGGGTTTTAAGGGTAACGGTCAAGGCCGGTGGTGCTTCGTATGGATAGGCGCCCATATCTGTCCCTTCCGGAGTTCCGGTGTTAATGCAAGGCGAGCCGGTTTGCAAATGGAAATCATTGCCCGCGGCGTTCACAAACAGGGCGTCAGCAGATATATCCCCCTCCCCCGAACTTACACCGGACCAGTTGGCGTCATTAGCGAAACAATCATTATAGCGAGTGGTGGTAGTTCCGGACGCGCTCTTATAAATGCCTTTTGTATTATCCGCGCTGTATCCTCCCACTTCCGAAGCGAAGATATTATTCTGGATAGTGACCGTATTTTGTCCTCCAGCTCGGGTTATGCCCGTCCCGCACTTCGCCACCGTGTTCTTCTCCACCAGGGTGTTCCCGTTGTAGCTTTCCTCAAGATAAATGCCCCCTCCGAAATTCCTAACCTCGTTACTGGTGGCGCTCCCGGTAAAATACGCCAGATAAATACCCGTCCAGGTCCCGCCCCCAATTATCAGATTGTCATCCACCGTCCCGCTGAAGATATTTCCGGTCTGGAAATTTATCCCGTTGGTGTTGACCGGCACCGTAATGGTATTCCCTTTGACCAGGTCGTTGTAGCTGTAAGCACTGAAAAAGATGCCGTCATAACCCGAATTCGTCTTGGTGACGTTGTTGTTCCGGATCTCAGTGTAGTCCGCGTAACCCATGACCTCTATCGGCCGGTAGTTGAAGCTTCCGCTGATGCTGTTCCCCTCGATGGTGGTGTAATCTATATAAGAAACAATATATATCCCTGTGTCCGAGGTCGACCCCGGCGTCCTTAACGTGTTGTTCTTGATCTGGTTCTGGTTCCCGCCCACATACACACCCCGCGAATTGGCTGTTGGCTCCAGCGTGCAGCTTTTCAAAAGTCCGTTTGTACCCAGCATCGCCACCGCGTATTTCCCGCTGTTGTTGCTCCGCTTGATCGTCAGCCCCTCTAAAGTACAGCTGCTTCCCATCACCATGGTGTCCACCGCATCCCCGCTTACACACTCAATGCTCACCGCGCCGCCGTAGCCTGAGATCTTCTGCCCCGCATTGATGGTGATCGGGAAGGTCTCTCCCGCCGCAACATTGTAGGTCCCCGCCTTCACATGCACCGTGCCCTCGGTTGAACTCACCGCCTTGGTTATTGTCTGCCAGGCATGCGCCTCGTCCGTCCCCGTATCTGTATCATTCCCGCCGTTCTTCACATAGGATCCCAAAATGATCGATGAATTCACTCCGATGGACC
>Ga0315295_10004728_pt1 | contig 11623 bp, 7 predicted proteins | sample YL17G14_0_MG_FD_204453 | JGI IMG/M metagenome (GOLD analysis project Ga0315295, IMG submission 204453) | Sediment microbial communities from Yellowstone Lake, YNP, Wyoming, USA - YL17G14_0 | ecosystem: Environmental > Aquatic > Freshwater > Lake > Sediment | place: USA: Wyoming | collected...
GAACAGCACCGCCAGATAGAATATGTCCGATATCAGGATGGAGAGCAGGAAGATGGAGAGGACGAAGATCATCTTCGGCCTGGCGTCCAGTCTGTGGATCCGGGTGTCCTTGTCCTGATAGGGGAACAGTAGGGGCATCTAAGTCGCCTGGTTGGTGATGTATCTCCAGACCACCACGTCGCCGTCCGTGATGGCGAACTTGTTGCAGGCCTTGTTCGCGTACACACCGTCCACGAAGTACTGCCAGGCCCGGCTCTCATGCTCCAGGTTGTAGTCCCCGGCGATGTCCGTGACGATGATCCCCATGGTCTGGTTCTCCGCCCCCACAGGGAACCCGCCGATCTTCGCCGCGGCCATCAGCTGTTCATAGCAATTCGAGCTGGAGGTCAGGTTCCTGAAGGTCCAGGTGGTGGTGCCGCTGGAATTTGCCATGCTGCTCCTGGTCCATTCGTTCCCGACCTTGGTCCAGACGGTATCGTTGCCCTGATTTATGGGTGCGGGCACGCCGGCCGAGCCGAACTCTAACCTGACCGTGGTGGTCACCGTATCGCCGGTGCTTCCACCACTGGACAGCAGCAGGACTGCCGCCACGAGCACGATGACCACCGCCAGGGCGATCAGGGCCAGGTCCACTGGTTTCAGCTTCATGGTTTCTTCGCCTGCTTCCCCCTCATCATCACGAGCGCGATCCCGATGACGACCACCATCGCGACGCCAATCCCGACCCAGAGCCATGTGCTGTCGTTGGTTGAGGCTGCGGCCGCCACGGTGACCTGCGTCTTGACGACCTCCGTCCTGCCGTCGAGGCTGGACACGGTCAAGGTGACGTTATAGGTGCCTGGCTTGGCGTAGGTGTGATCATCCTCACTGGCTGTGCTGGTGTTCCTGTCTCCGAAGTCCCAAAGGTAATGGAACAGGGTGCCCTTCGCGGCCGATGCGTCGAAGTGGGCGACCAGATCGTCTATTTGTATGGAATATGACCGGCTGGGGGCCACGCTGTTCAGGTTGTAGGCGTACACCTTCCCATTGTCCGACGACACATAGAGGACGCCATCCGCCACGGTGGGAGCGCTAAGCGCGTACTGCGACGGGCTGAGCGTCTGCTCCGAATAGGCCACGCCGGAATCGCTGATGGCCAGCAGCCTGCTGCTGGCTTCGTTGGTCACCATGAAGAAGGTCCCATTCACCGCTGTGGGCGCAGCGCCCGCGAAGCTCGTTCCCACGGAGATGTTCCAGAGCTTCTTGCCATCGAACCCGATCATGCTGACGCCGGTCGGGGTGATCGAGGCGAACCCCTTGGCGGTCAAGGTGGCGCTGGCCGGGCTGATGCCGGTCACCGTCTGCCATAGCAGCTTGCCGTCGTATCCGACGGCCGCCAATCCTCCGGTGGAGGGGCTGCTGTTGACGAAGGTGACCACGATCTGGTCCTTCAACAGGAGGGGCGAGCCTCTTACCTTCCCGCCGATCGAGGTCGACCAGGCCTCTTTCGAGCCGTTCGTGTAAATGGCATGGAGCTTCCCGTCATCCGCCCCGATGTACATCGTCCCGTTGCAGAACGCGGGCGAGGACGAGTAGATGAGCGGCGCGATGGTCATGTTCCAGTTCTGCTCCCCCTTGTCATTCAGGGCGAAGACCTTGCCGTTACTGGCCGCCACGAAGATGCTGTTCTGGTAAGCCATGGGAGACGACACCACCCCATAGGGTGACGAGGAGTGCGTCTCGAAGGACCAGAGCTCGGACCCGTTGTTGGCGTTGAAGGCGTACACCTTGCCGTTGGCCGAAGGCACGATCACCATGTTGCCGTAGAGCAGGGGCGATCCGACCTGGTATCCCTTCCCTATCTCGGCCTTCCAGATCAGACCGCCCGAGCCATTGAGGCACATCAGCGAGGAGTTGGTGTCGTACGCATAAGTGGTCAGGTTCAGGACCCCACCGGTCAACACGTATTCGCGGCCCTGGGCCACGACGATTGATGCATCAATCGCCCCGTTTTGCAGATCGACCTGCCATCTCAAGGTCAGGTTGTTAGGGGTGTAGAGAGGCTGGCTGCCGGTGTTCATCGAATCGTGCCGGAAGCTCGTCCAGGGGTAGCGGTGGTCTGGGGTCGCCAGAGGTGGGTTCGGGGGCGCGAAGCTAATAGGGTCGGTGGAAGCTGCATAGCTTAAGGCTATGGCCTGGACCTTGGCGGGGTTCACATCGGCCGCGCCGACCATCGACCAGTCCCAAGCCGCCCTGGAGCTGTTCCAGGTCCAGAGGTTCCAATATTCCCCCGTGGTGAAGTTGTAACCTATCCCATTGATAGATGTGATGTAGCCGGGGTAATCCTCTTTCAGGACCAGGCCATGCTGCTCGGCCGCCAGGTAAGTGACGTTCAACCCGTTCATGCCCGGGCTGAGGCTAACATCGGACCAAGCCACCTGCCCATCCCCGAAATCGAACAGGACTGCGCATGTGCTGCTGCTCTCCGCTGCCACTGGCACCAACGCCATTGATGACAGGACCATAAGACCAAATATCGCGACCACTGTGAACTTCATCGGATTCCCTCCTCCCTATTAGTTGGATGTATCATCCAACTGTAATAGTGATGAACCATGAGGTAGATAAACATTTCTTCGCGCAACCTATCTGGATATGTAAATGGCAAGCCCGGGCAGATTCCTCATCAACCATAGCCAGTGACCACATTTCTGAAATCGATCCTGGAGAATCCTGCTCGTCTATGTGATTCAGAATAAGATAGGGAAGAGGTTTGAATTGCATTGGTCAATCCCCTGCTGATTGAAGCTTCTTGCGAGACATCTGGCTACGAGGGACTACGGGTTCACCCCTTAGCGATTCATTGGTTCAGAGCCCGAACCTCACCGCATCCCTACGACCACGAACGACGACTAGAGTTTGAGTTCCTTTAGCACCGCGAGCTTCTTCCTGAAATCTTCCTCTGTGATTTCGCCCTTGATATACATAGTAGTTAGCAATTTGATTGGGTCATCAGGAGTCGCTTCCTTTATCGTCTTCTCCTTAGCCAGCTCCCCCTTCTTCCTTATCGTCCAATGGCAGGTCTTGTCGCCCTTGGTCATCATGCGGTCGTAGGCGAACTCATAGGAAGGGTCGATGGCCTCGCAGATGCCGTTGAAGAAAGACTCATACTGTAGACAGGTCTCAGGAGGCGCGCTCCCAGCGAAGGGGCACTCCCCCACTGTGCCAGCTGCCCCTTCGTCCTCCAATACAATCTCGCTCTTCCTCTGATGAAGTTCGGAGATGAGCTGGACGACGTCATAGATAGCAATCGCTCGACTATCTTTGGGCATCCAACCTCTTGCTCGCAGCCCCATCGACAAGCCGTACAGTCGCATTCGGTGGTGAAGACCATCCATTCCCTCTTCTAGCCTTGGGCTATCCAGGATGGCCCGGGTGGCCATAACCCAAGCTTCTCCGGCGTACCCCAGGCCAAAGTACTTCCTTGTTGCATCATCCATTGGGTCCCGGAAGACCTTGTCTAGAGGTATCCTCATCTCTTCTATGGCTTCGACCTTTGCGCTCGTCTCGCTCCTCCAGGTCCTCCACTGGCAGCAGCTGTCGCCCCAGCTCAGCGAGCGTATCAAGCGGATCTCCCAATCAGGGTTCATTTCCTGAATCCAGCCTAAAGCCCCGAATTGGCAGAACGAGGTGCACGCCTCCTTGCAGATGCCAGATGTGGCGCAATCATATAGTTCAGCGATACCGGACCCATCATCCGCCAGATACGCTGGGGTAAACCTTCCTCCAACAAATGCGGTGAAAGCATATCCGGACGCGTTAGCTGATTCGCGCCCATTCAGATTGAGATTGGTGATGCTATGATAAACCCTACAGCCAGCCATGCCCGAGTGCAGGAAATATGGCTTGAGAAGCCCAAGGGCATCTTCGCTTCCGACTACGTCCACCAGTGCTTGCGTGGCCTCCAGCCACCATGAGCGCAGCAGCCCGACGGACAACTCCTTCTTCTCCTCATCGGTCAGCTCCAAAGGTTGATCCTGCCCCATCTTTCCCCGATAATGATTGGCATTGGTGCTCTAATAAGGCATCGTAAGGAGCGGTTCATTTCACAGCCCGAACCTCACGGCATCACTTTACGTCATGGATTACGATTAAAAAAGGGGAAAGTTGAATGGTTTTATCCTTTCCTCCTCCTGATTATTACATAGGCAATCAAGATGGCAGCTGCCATGATCACACCTATCACCGCTATCCAGACCCAGGACGGGGTGCCTTCCTGTGTTCCTCCGGCGTTCACCTGTATGTTTCCATAGTCGTAGCTGTTGTCCGAGGGATTGAATTCGTCGTTCACAGGAGTCAATTGGATGGACAATGGATACGAGCCAACTCCCGTATCGCCCAACGAGTGGGTGATTCTGAGGCTCTTAGTCTCACCAGGAGCCAAGGAAACATCTTGTGAGGTGATTTCGGTCGAGTCGAGCATTACATGAACTTCCGTCTGCTCGTCGAATGTGCCCCCATTCATGACCGTCACATTGACGGTGAGGGTGCCTCCGACCTCGTATGAATCCGAAGGACAACTGACATTGAGGATAGCCACATCATGAACAGTGAAAGCGGACTGCTGCATCTTCTCCATGGTGTCCCATGTTATCTCTTCCATTACTGGCAGATGCACTCCGTCCGCGAACTCCTTTGTATTAATGAAGGAGTAGAGCAGATGGGACCAATCCTCATATCCGGTCAGGCTAGTCATTTGATAACTGGGATAGTCATAACAGGTGAAATTGTTGATGTCCGCGGAGACATCCCGTTCATCCCAGGAATTGTTGTTCCAATCGATAACACATAACGGGGTGAGCACGGCATTGCCACTGGCGTTGCTGTATGCTGTCCATGCCCAATTGCGATTATAGGAGGGTTCGAACGCATTGTTGGTGATGCCCTTCATCTCATCTAGGTGGGTTTCATCCAATGTCGACAAATAAGATCGGGAATAGTCCAAAGGACGGTTGGGAATGGGATCGTTGTCGAACTCGAAAAGGTAATTCATGATGCTGAGGTAGTTGGGCTTATAGTTAATGTTAACGTCCCCTCCATGCCTCAGGTTAAGTGCATGGCCAAGTTCATGCATGAAGGCGGCTGCCTGTTGATCTTCTGTTCCTCCGTGGGGCTGGACCGGTCCAAGGGAAACGATGAAATCGTTGCCAGGAAGTTCTGACACACCAGAAGCAGTAGTCGTGTTCCACGAAAAGGTCTGGTTGTCATAATCAGCGAACTGATGGATGAAGAGGCAATACCTGTATGTCCATTTCTTAGCAAGAAGGATGTCATCATGGTTATCTGCAGTCCTTTGCTCGAGGCTGCCGAAATAAGATCTCTTCAGAGAATCAAAACCCTCCCATACATACAGCACGTCCTGGTGGATGGTCTGTTCGTCCACCTGGACATGGAGGTTAATGCCATCCTTTCCGTCGGGGTTGCCGACCAGATAATTCGGCGCCCTTGAGAACGCCATTTTTACATCGTCCATGGCTGCGTCCATGGGTCTATGACCCTGCATATAATCGACCTCAACGAAGATGTCCTTGTGCTCCCAGTCAGCGCCGAGTCCGGGGAGGTCGAGATCGATGGTTCCATCCAAGTCGCTGTCTATGCCATCCTTTTCCCATGAATCGTAAAGACCGTCACCGTCGGTATCTTTTCTTGTATCAATCGTTACTTGGATATTCCCAGTGTTGTCAGGATAGTATGAATCGTCCATGCAGATGAAAAGGAACATCGCATTGCGTGGCACCGTTAGGCTCCATCCTTCGCCGAAATAGAAATCCTCTGGGATATCCGTCGGGTGGGGTTCGAAATCTGGGTTAAAAACTGGTGCTGTAATAAAAGGATAGCCAGAAGCGATGGCCCCTGGCACCCGGTGAAGCTCATCGATCGACAATAGCTCAGAGCTCGAACTGAATAGACCGTCAAGCCCTATCCAAGTCGAAACATCCATATAGTGGTCACTGCCAGTCAAACTGATTTGACCACTATACGTCATAGTTATCGTAGAATCGCCAAGGATGCCGTTGGCTCTCAGGTCTACGATCGCGGGCGCCTCGACCTCGCCATCTCCACCCCACTCCTCCGTATGTGGCTCTGCTCGCAGGAACGTACCTCTAACTGGTATATCGACCTCAATGAGTTCGGGTTCTTGAGCATTGGCTTGGTTAAAGCTAAGAATCGGTGTTGAATCGCTCGGGGGGATTGCTTTATTTGAGCCAAGGGACGGTATTAATGCACTTAGTAACAAAAATGCGACAATTGCTACTGATATGCTTCTACCTATCATGATTAGCCCCTCTCTATCCCCCTTACCCATTACTGCCACCTCATATGAATCATGTGTGAAGCTTGCATATCAATATTGTGAGAATCGAGAAATCACCCACCCTGACATTTTAATAAGGCATCAAAGGAAAGAAAAATGAAAATGTTAAGGAGTTACCGGAAGTTGCCTCATATGCATTTTGTATTTGATAAAGCAATTAATATAGATATCTAGATAGCTCAAGGTACGAATCCCAATGCTCACACTCCAAAGTGGTCTCACAGCCCGAACCTCACGGCATCCTAACGATGAAAATCACGACCTTGAACAATCTAATAAAATAAGAATAAACATATTAAATTAAGCAGACCAGATGGCCCAATAGTAAGCATTATATACCCCGACATTTCGCCGAGTTATCTATATCCCCCGAATAATGGTGCGGGGGGTCCAATTTGAACCATTCTGTTTCTTAAACTGGAGAGTAGTGGGTAGCGGATTCACCACTTTGCGATTGGATCATATGATGGAACCGAATTTCCCGCGGCTCGATAGATCCTTGACCTAGCTGATGCTTAAAGATAAGGTAAATCCTCACTCATTTCTTACTAGTTTCATCTTGCCTGATGAGCATGCTCATCTCCCTCTCCGCTGTCAGCCAAAGATCTCTCGGATAATTAGCCACGACATATCGGCAGAATGCTCCCGCGTTGCGATAACGAAGAGGGAACCGGATTTCCTCCGAATACCCCATCACGATGATGAATTCATAACGGCGCATCCCCACCTCGTAATGAATCCGTGTGACATCCCCAGAAGGTATAAATTTTGTTCGGAAGTTTGCATGTTGCGTAAAACCGGCAGAATCCACTTTTAACCATTCCTGTAGAGTAAGAACGAAGGTGATTCCAGAATAGACAACGAAGATGAGAGCGACGATAGCAAGCCCCAATTGTCCTTCTAATACGAGCAAGATCAGCAATGCCGTGAACATGAAGAGGTACACCCCTTGGAAGTAGCGAAATGGATTTGGCTTTACGATCACCTCCGAAGGACTATTGACGCTCGGAACGGGCATCGCGACTTTCTTTGCCATTGATGTTGGATAGGATATTGTGTTAAAAGAATATCCTGATTAAGCCGATGCTTTCGGCCGTTGTAATGGCCTTAAGGATCGATTCCTCAGATGAAAAAAGAAATGGGAAAGGGTTTGAGGCCCGAAAGTGCAAAAACTCGCTGATTGAAGCATCGTACAAGACATCTGGCTATGATGGGGGATGAGTTCCCCCCTTCGCGCTTCAATTGAATTAAGAAAGAGGATATCTGGCTCATTTAGGGTGCGCGATCACCTCTTCGCATTTATTAGTCTAACTCCAATAATCTGGCTCTATGAACGTTCATCATCCAAAGTAGAGCTATCTCTCCTTTTCCCATTAATGCAAGTTGAGGTCGCTCGTGAACAAAAAAAGGGTCATGGCCGAAAACGCCAGCGTAGTCCATCCGCCCCCGCAGGATGATTTCTTACACATGGAGAATTCAGAATCATTAACTAATGGTAATCCTCTTCCCTGGATGAATATTGGGGGGACTCATTGACATTAAGACTTGAGAAATGCGTGATAACGGCGCTAGCTGCCATGGCAATATTCAGCATGGTGGTAGCGTTGCCAGTTGCCTTAGGCAGTCTGGCTGATGGCTGGACCGAGACGATGGTCTTCGACAACCCAGACCCATATGGTAACGGATTTGGTGATAATTCCATCGCGGTAGACTCGCAAGGCCATGTCCATATCGCCTTCAGCTATGACGCGAACGACGGAAGATACGAAAGGCTAATGTACGCGAGCAACGAGAGCGGGGCTTGGGTCACCACACTCGTCGATGGCGGCATTCATGTTGGATTCATGAACAGCATCGACGTGGACTCGAACGGACGCTCCCATATCGCCTACTTCGATTACATGAACTATTGTCTGAAGTACGCGACGAACGCTGGAGGCAAATGGGTCAACGAGACGGTCGATGCGACGGAGGATACCGGTTGGTCCATCTCCCTTGCTGTGGATGCTGCTGGTAATCCACATATTGCCTATCGCAACACTAGCATCAATTCCAATGGCGTCCTAAGCTACGCGGAGAAGGTCGGCGGTTCCTGGAGTATCCAGCTAGTGGACATCCCCCGACAACGGGGGCAGATAGGAGTGGATTGTTCCATTGTCATCGATTCCCAGGGGTATTCCCATATCTCGTATCTGAAGGAGCAACACCTTGGCTATGCCACGAACAAGGGTGGATCCTGGGCCAATTATTCTATCGATGACACCTATGGCTCTGGTTGGGGCTCCTCGATCGCCATCGATAGCTTGGACCACATCCACATTTGCGAGAGGTATGGCTCCCCCAACCCGAACACGCTGAAATACGTTACCGATGCCTCTGGCTCCTGGGTAAATGAAACGGTCGATGCGAATCTGGGGAGTGGAGCGGCGTTCTCCATCGTGGTCGATTCCAATGACCACCCGATCATCTTGTGGGGTAATGGCTTCATCGCCACATATACCAAGACGGATAGTAACTGGAATAACGAATATATCGACACCAATAACGTCGGGGATTCGAGGATGGTCATAGATGCGAATGACAAGCTGCACGTCAGTACAACCTACAGGGACTTGTACTACGTCACGAACTCGATCGCCACGGATACCACCGACCCGAGCATCTCGATAACCTCGCCGACCTCCGGCTCCTCCTTTGAGACGACCTCTAACAGCGTGACCGTTTCTGGCACGGCTTCCGATGACACAGGGGTCACAAGCATTACCTGGACGAACTCGGCAGGCGGAAGCGGGTCTGCTAGCGTGGCGTCGACGTGGTCTGTGGTCATACCCTTGCAGCAAGGCTCCAATTACATCACGGTGACCGCACACGATGCCGCCAGCCACACCGCCTCGGACTACATAACGGTGACTTACACGCCATCCTCTATAGATACCACCAACCCGACCATCTCCATCGCTGCCCCAGTATCCGATTCGGCGATCAACAATACGTCTGTCACGATCGAATGGGCAGGCAGCGATAACGTCGGGGTCCAAGGATACCAATATAGGATTGATGGTGGCAGCTGGTCCTCGAATACCACGGACGTGGAGCATACCTTCACTGGCCTGTCCGAGGGCAGCCATGAGGTGGGGATCAAGGCGTTCGATCAAGCTGGGAACCACGCAGAGGCCTATGTCGATTTCATAATAGACACGACCGCGCCAGAGATCCAATCGACCACGCCGGCCAATGGAGCTTTGACGAATAGCTCGTCGATTGCTTGGACTGGCGAGGACGACCAATCGGGGATCCTCTACTACAAGGTCAGGGTCGACAACGGAACTTGGTCTGGGGAACTCGCAACACCTACATACTCATTCAGCGACCTGGCCGACGGATCACATTGGGTGCAGATCAGGGCTTTCGATAGGGCCGGGAACTCCGTGGATTGGTTCCTGTCCTTCACCCTCGATAAAACCCCGCCTTTGGTATCAATAACCTTGCCTACGAGCGGGGCTGCCTATGCCACCAACGTGTCCTCTCTGACAGTTGCAGGCACCAGCTCCGATCTCAATGGTATCGTCGAGGTCAAGTGGACCAGCTCCAGGGGCGGCTCCGGAGCTGCGACCGTCTCCGGCTCCAACTGGAGCATCTCCTCGATAGCGCTGGCGGAGGGTTCGAACACCATAACCATCGCCGCGAAGGACGGCGCAGGCAACACCGCCAAGGCCACCCTGACCGTGGATTATACACCGGATAGCACTGGTACCAATGGTCTGGACGCGGTCACGATATCACTTATTGTGATATTGATCGTCTCGATCGTCCTCGTCGTGGCCTATGTCCTATGGAAACGCAAGCAGAAAGGGAGCCCGTGATCGTTCGTTCGACTGCCCTGAAACCTTTTCCATTCAACTTTTCCTTTTTAGCCAGGGCCTGAAAGGCCTTCATTTTGGATGGGGACCCCAATTTCTCATTTTTCTCAAGTCATCAATGTTCTTTCGTCTTAAATCCTATAATCTTATCCTTCTTTCTCCAAACCTTCATGCTTAAGAGCTAGCCCTGGAAGGAGTAAAAAAAGGAATGGGTTTGAGTGCCTAAAGTGCAAAAACCTGCTGATTGAAGCATCGTGGTCGAAGTCTGGCTAGCTCAGGAGAGCTGTTCCCCCCTTCGCGCTTCTTTTCAAGCCAGCAAGGCGTTTTTCGGTCAACTCGTCTTATTGCCAATGACGGGAAACCTTTTTCTCGGCTCCTGGAGCGCACCCTTATTTGATTGGTCGAGTAAAACGAATCAGATTGGTGCGAGGTCCCTTCATTTAGGCGCTGCCATGAATTGGTGAGCGAAGGCTCTTGCCATTGCGAGAGCATCTGACGCCAATGGCCCCCACATGCCCGTCACGGCCACATGCAAAGCCTTCGGATGAACGCTCAGGCCACGTTCACGCAGGCATTCCTGCATCTTTGCAGCAGCGGTCTTCGAACTATCCTCTATCGTCTTGAGGGTGTTCTTTCGCTTTTCCTCGTCCTTCGACAAAGGGCCGACGGTATCGAAGGCCACGATGGGCCTACCCTTCCATCGCTCTGGATCCAAGCCCTCTAAAAACTCCTTGGCCTCCTTCGTCATTCGACCCCCTCTGGTGGGAGATCCAATGAACATGAACTCGCCCACAGCCTCTCCACCTTTCTTTTCTTTCACCGATACCAGATCGACCTGGTGCCCATCCGAGCTGATCTGCTTAGCGATGGCCTCGGCCACCTGCTTGGTGTTCCCATGCACGCTATCGTAGGCGACCATCCCTTTCATGACCTCAACCCCTATGACCGCAGAGGGCTTCACGCCGATCCGAGTCGATGCGGCCCCGCGGCCTCGGCCGGGGATTCGTCCTCTCATGGCATAAGTCTGTCGCCCGACATGATTCTGGGACTGCCCGTGCGGGTCGAGCGGAGGCCAATCATTTCTTCTATCCCTTCGCCATAACCATGCTGGACAGGATGAAAGCTGGGACGATGATCCGGAGGGTGAGCGAGGGCAACATCGACGACCTGCTGAGGCTAATCGAGGCGCTGGCGCGATTCGAGCGACTGGCACCTCCAGAGGCCGAGGCAAACGAGCGGCTGAGGGCGCACGCCCTTGCCGAGAGGCCTGCGTTCGAGGCCTTCGTCGCTTATTTGGATGGCAAACCGGTCGGATACATCACCTATTACTTCACCTACTCCACTTTCCTGGCCAAGCCGACCCTCTTCCTGGAGGACATCTTTGTCCTCGAGGAGGGGAGGAGGAAGG
>Ga0315295_10004731_pt1 | contig 11618 bp, 10 predicted proteins | sample YL17G14_0_MG_FD_204453 | JGI IMG/M metagenome (GOLD analysis project Ga0315295, IMG submission 204453) | Sediment microbial communities from Yellowstone Lake, YNP, Wyoming, USA - YL17G14_0 | ecosystem: Environmental > Aquatic > Freshwater > Lake > Sediment | place: USA: Wyoming | collected...
GATGCGAAATTCCCTTTTTCGTGCCGCCGAGAACTACCGGTTTCGGGCTCAGAATCCACCCATTCCCTCACAAAACCAGATTATTCCGGCCCCGGAGAGTTGTCAAGAAATTTAGATTTCAGCCGCCAGATCGGATTCAGGCTTTAGGACAGTCAAGATTTGTGACGTATCGGGGACCAAAAAGGGCTTAAAACGGCAAATATGCGCTTAAAGGCGGCGGAGTCCGACTCTCAGCGCAAGTCGTTGATTATCTCGAATCAACAGGGGGGAATTGAGTGGCGTGCCTGAGAGGATTCGAACCTCCCACCTTTGGATCCGGAGTCCAACGCTCCATCCTCCTGGGCCTATGGGGAAAACCCGATTTCCAGGGGGAAATGTCTTGTTTTCCTTTACGCACCTTTAGTCAGAATTAGGCGGGTTTACGCATTTTTTGTGACACGGCTGTGACACGGCGGAGGGGTCTGCCCCGCTATGGATGAGGCCAAGAAAGCTCCGCCGGCCAGACCTCAGCATCGAACACAGCGCGTTCATGATCGGGCCCGTCCCCCCAGCTCAAGATAAGGCAGGGAAATATCCCCTAATCAAAATGCGATACTGAAGAGCATATAGAGTTAAAAAGGGGGCAGGTCCAACTAAGATCGCTATCAACCTCTTCCGAAACAAACACCGGAAGCGGGCTCGACATTCCTCCCTCTGCCTTGAACGAATCTCCATCCCCGCCAACGCTGTTAATCCGGAACGCGTGATCATTAAAAGCGAACTCCAGTGGTGTATCCTCCACAATCTGCGGTATCATCTGCCTAAAATATACTGCTTTTATCTTTGAAAGAACCCGAAGCAAACGCTCTCGAGGAAGAATCAATACTAAAGGATTATCGAATACGTTCCTCCGGGTCCCATCCGGCTTTTCTGGCCTCAGCCAACGACCGAAAATAGCCGGATTCCCGGCGTTTTTTTATAACTTCCTCAGCCCTCTCCATGCCCATACCGAGAAAAGACGCCAGGTCATATACCGAGGCGGTATTTATGTTCACGTTGAGATTCGTTTTCTCGTCAGCCGCCCAGAGCCAACGTCTGATCTGAAAATTCTTGTTTTCGACCCAAAGCTCGGGCCCCACATTCGCGTCGAGCGAATCCAGATTTTCCGAAACTCCTTGGAACACTCCCTCCAGCTTTTCCCGGTATTTTTTCATCATTTCCATGAACGGGATATAATCTCCCATCACACCGGAGTAAGCCGTTTTTTCGTATACCAATCCGAGTTCTTGGGTGATCGTCATTCCCACGGTCAGGTTTATGAATATTTCCAGCAATTCTTTCTTGTCGTCTGGGAATGCCTCACACCACGCCCTGATAAATTCCGTAAAAACCGGTTTTTCGTTGAAACTGGTTTTTTTCTCCATGAGATGCCAGACATAGAAATTTTTCAGCACCACATTCTCGTAGGGCGAGAAAATATCCCCGGGAGAAATCCCCTTCGGAAGAGGCTTTAGAAGGAACGCCTTGTAAAATTCAGCATCCCGATAATTGGCCTGAAGAGCCTTATTTGTGTTGATATGGTAAAATAGGCTTGCCAACATCCCCTCGTTCGACATCATTTGTTGACCGTTTCGCAGTCCGGTAAAATCGAAAACAGGCGATGTATGCTCCAATAAAATCATATCCTCGACAGTCATGTTCTTCTCATTCAGGACCTGCGGCATCAATTTTTGATGGATAAACCTGTTTTGTTTAACACCGGTGATCCTCAGCTCGCGATCAATGTTGGAATGCCACAAGGCGCTTATGATTCGGTTATACATATAGCGGTTATCCAAATTGTGCCTATATTTTTCTATATCGTTTGCCGCGCATTCGAAGTGAATTCCCCAGCCCTCGTAAAACGCCGTGTAATAATCCGTGACGCCCATGCTGACATGCTGTTTCGACGTCATTCTTTCTGGGGCTCTCTGCATGTACCCGGACATGATGTTGTTCATCATGACATGTCCCAATTCATGGGAATAAATATACAAATCGCCCTGTTCCACTCTTTCAACATCCAAAACCAGATCCACATAATTCAAGGCGGGGAAAGCCGTCCTTTTGCCCGACGAATCAATCAGATCCAGCCCTGTTCTGGGAAATCCGCCTTCATCGTCAGATATGAATAGAACATTCGGCCCTTCGCTGTTTCTTGAAAAATTCCGGCTGCATTGATTGAGTTTCATCAAGGATTGATGAAACGGAAGATTCAGGTCTTTCATGATCATTTCATGCACAGGATCCGTTGTTTCCATTATCTTGCCCGCCAACATTTTCTTATCGCCGCTTTCAATGGCCTTCACCAGGCAAACCTTTTGGTCCGGCCTAGGAAAGATGAGGTGAGAATAATCATTCGGTGCGGCTGAGATGAAACATAAAGCTGAGAGAATCATGAACGAAGCTACGAAATACTTATTCATCATCGTTGACGATTTTTGAACCGGATTTGTTTTCACGGATATTCTCCTTTTTTCGCGCTTGTGATGCCTTCAAGAATTTCTTTTTTAATGATATCTCTAAGCATGGTTCTCCTCCTTTATGGGAGTTCCGAATCCGGTAATATTCTTCATATCTTTCGACACAATTAGACAATTCAAGAGTACGAAAAGTTTCATGTCCCCTTACACCGAATCCTCTGATTCCCGTCTTCGCTTCCCGATGGAGCCGGTCATTTTGATGAAACTTCTGTCATATTGGCAGACTCTATATATATGGAGTTCTTTTATGAGGAGATCCGCGTGATTATTCACGGCAATAAGGCAACGTGGATGCTGCCGAACAAAACGCAAGACTGTTTCAGTTTTATTTCGTTTGAAATCCATAAGCTAACTATGTGTTGTTCGAAAAACGAAATATCGCCTGTCGCGGAGTCTCGGCTGAAAATTGGCGCGTTCTCCGGCCCGTAATTCACAAAAGATGAGGAACGCCATGCACTCTCGAAAAAACACAGTTTTTTCCGTAATCATCGGCCTGGCGGCTCTTCCCCTCCTCGGGCAGGAGGTCGCTATGTCTGAACATTTGACCCTCAAGGACTGCATCGTCCGCGCGATCAAATATAACCTCGGCGTGGCGGTCCAGGTGTACAGCTCTGAGCTGGCCGATCTGACGGTGGCGAAAAGCCGGGAAATATATTTTCCCACCCTATCGTTTGATTTCGGCAAGGATAGCCAGAACTCGGCATCCTATTACTGGACCGACGCGGCCAGCCAGAACTCGACAACTGCCATGAATTATAGCACGTCCCTCCGCCAGGCCATTCCCTTCGGCGGAAGTATTTCGCTGACCCTGGGCTCATTTAATTACTTGACTAACGCCCGTTTCCAGATGATCAATCCCCGCTATGGGAGCACGCTCACATTCTCGTTCTCGCAGCCTCTCCTCAAGGGATTCGGTTATACGACGAGCCGGAAAGACATCCTTGTCGCCCGGAACACCCGAGACATCGTCGAGAACGACCTGAAAAACAATTTAATCGAGACTGTCTTTTCGGTCGAACAGGCCTACTGGGATCTGGTCTATCTCAACGAATTCCTCAAGGTCAAGCGCCAATCGCTCAAGCTCGCCGAGGACCTCCTGGACAAGAACCGCAAGGAAGCCGAAATCGGCACGTTGGCCCCGAAGGAAGTCATCGGCGCCCAGGCCGAAGTGGCGAGTCGCCGCGCGGACATTCTTCAGGCGGTGTCGAAGGTCAAGGATTCTACCGACACCCTGAAAGGCCTGATCAACCTTCCCCTGGATAAAGACATCGGCGATATCGTTCCTGCCGATACGCCCGGCTTTGTCAAATGGGACATAACGCTGGAGGAAGCGCTCGTCATCGGATTGAAGAACCGCCCCGAACTCCAATCTTCCGCACTCGAGGTCAAGAACAAGGAGCTGGATTATTCTTACGCCAAGAACCAGATGCTGCCGGCCCTGGACCTGAACGCCGGCTATTGGAGTCCCGGCATCTCGGGCACCCGGATTCTCTATTTGGATAACAACCCGCTGACGGGGATCATCGTAGGGACGCTCCCCGGCGGGCCGTCCCAGGCCATGCGCGACGCCCTGCATTTCAAGTACAAGAACTGGTCGGTCTCGCTCTCGCTCGACATCCCCATGAACTCGGTCTTCTCGCGCGCGGCTCAGGCGCAGGCGAAAACCGGCCTCGACCAGGAGATCGCTCGCATGAAGCAGACGGAGCAAAATATTTATATCGGAATCCGGGCCGCCGTCCGGGCCGTTCAGACGAATTATGAGTGCGTCGGCGCCCGCCGAACCGCTCGCGAGCTGTCAGAGCAAAAGCTCGAGGCGGAGGAAGCCAAGCTCAAGGTCGGACTGAGCGAAAACTTCAAGGTCCTTACATATCAGCGAGACCTGGCGGAAGCGCGGAGGGCCGAACTCCGGGCCCTCATCGATTACACGCTGTCTCTAGGACAGTTGGACAAAGCAATGGGGATCAGCCTGGAAAAGCGGAACATCAAACTGACGGATGCTCTGGAGGTCAAATATTGAAGAAAGCCATCACCGCCCTCATCGTCCTCGTTCTTATTCTTGGGCCGATGACGCATCTCGGAGCCCAAGAGCAATCCCAGACGACGAAGCTGCTGACTCTCAAGAAGGCACAACTTCAATTCGAGAAGACCAAAGGCGATTTCGAACGCTCGCTCAAGCTCAGGGAGCAGGGGCTGACATCGGAGCAGGAATTCGCCCAGACCCGAACCATTTACCTTCAGGCTCAGGTCGATTACCAGCAGGCCCTGATCAGTTTCATGGGAAGCGAAGCCCGGATCGCCGTCGCAAGTGCGGTCAAGTTCCAGGATACGGGCGGAAAGAAGTTTGTCCGAGTGACGCTCCGGTATTCCTCCAAGGAGCTCAAGGAGCTGGCTAAGCTCAACATCAGCGCCGAGGACCTCTTCCCCCTCGATTTCATGAAGCAGATCAAGGAGGTTTCCGTGTCGTTGAAGTCGGAGGGGAAGATCATCTCCGATCCCTACGAGAAGACAATCGCCTCCCTGCCTCTGGAATCTGAACAGAACGTGACCTTTCAGCTTCTCAAGGACGTGGAGGACCTGGACGTCAATGTCCTTTATTCGGGCAAGAGCGAAACGACCTCGATCTACCTGCAAAAGGGCCTAAGCGCCAATATCGTGACGATCAACTCCACCCAGTTCTCGCAGGAGGCCGACCTGGAAAGCGAGGCGACCTACGACCTGTCGCTCGAGAAATTCTCGGGCGAAGCCAACATCTTCAAGCTTGGCATCGCAAATCTCCCGCATCAGATCAATTATGAATTCAGCGACCCCCTGACCAACGCGAGATTGAGCCAGATCAAGTTCACCGAGGGCGTGACAAGCATGAAGCTATCCCTTAAGCTTTACCTGCCCAGGAACGCGGACGCGCAAGTAGTGATCGATACACCGGTCGCCTTCTATGCCCTGGCCCTCGACAACAGCCAAGCCGCCCGGCTCGAAAACATGCTGACTCAAGAAGCGGCGATCGGCCCCCAGGACATCGAAAGCCTCAGGGCCGGAAACGTTAAGCTGGAACTCATTCCGCGGGGCGTGGGGAAGATCGATGTTCAGGCGGTCAACCTCTATCACGAAATCAAGGTCGGCGAATCCGTCAAAATGGAGGTCCGGGTCCGGAACGCGGGTACGCGAAAGCTGAACAACATCCGGATCTTCAGCGACCTGCCCCTGAACTGGCGTTCCGAAATCCAGCCCGACCTGATCAGCGTGCTCGAGCAGAACAAAGAACAGGTCGTTACGATCGAGTTCCTCCTGCCCGCCAATGTCGCCGTCGGCGATTACGAGCCAAAAATCAAGACCGAGTGCAGCGCCGACAACCGAAGGGTGGAATCCGAGGAGAAACTCGTCCGCATACACGTCGGCGCAAGAACGAACATTCTGGGCATCAGCCTGCTCGTGCTTCTGCTCGGCAGCCTGCTCGTTGGCATCGTTGTCTTCGGCATCAAGCTGACGCGCCGTTGAAATCCTTTTAGGAAACGCGACCGATAAGGAAAGGCAATATGAAGCATATCCTGCGAGAGTTGAACACTAAAGGCCTTCGGGCTCGAGCTGTATCGATCTCTCATCTGCCCGAACTCGAAGAGGATATCAAAGAGCGGAGGATTAATGGCGATATCCAGGAGGAGTTTTTCCGAGAAAGATTGACGGATTTCCTGTTCGTGCCTCCCGAGTCCATGCCCAAGGCCAAAGCCATTATTATTATTGCTTTCCCTCAACCAAAAATACAGGTTTCTTTCGATCGGAATGGTGATCCATCACCGCTTTTTATTCCTCCTACCTATCAATTTTATCCCAATACGCTGACAGAGCGGCTTCTAAAAGAAGTACTTAGGCAAACGGGGCATCGATTGGCGCGGGCAATCCTCCCTTTGAAACTCCTGGCCGTACGGAGCGGTCTTGGGTCTTATGGAAGGAATAACATCTGTTATGTACAGGGAATGGGCAGCTATCATCGGCTGATGGCATTCTTTACGGATTTCCCGCTCACTGATGATAACTGGCAGCCCGCGAAGTTAATGGAAAGCTGCTCAAAATGCTCTGCCTGCTTGAACAGCTGTCCGACCGGAGCAATAACGCCGAACCGTTTCCTTCTCCGGGCACAGCGCTGCCTGACTTACCTCAACGAAAGACCAAGCGAATTCCCCGCTTGGGTGAATCCTTCCTGGCACAATGCCCTGGTCGGATGTATGAGGTGCCAGGAAGTCTGCCCTACGAATGCGTCTTTTATAAAATGGATAGAACCTCGGGATTTCTTTTCGAAAGAAGAAAGCTGCATCCTTTTAAACAAAGTCAATCCTGCAACACTTTCACTCTCCATGCGAAAGCGGCTAAAGAATTTGGGCCTTTGGGAGTACATCGACCTCCTGCCGAGGAACATGCGAGTTGTGATGGATGCATCGAAAAAAATCTTCAATTAGGAGAAATGATCATGATTATGAGAATCTGGCACGGCGCCACGAAGACCTCTCGAAGCGACGATTTTTTTAATTATCTGATGAAAACAGGGGTTCCCTGGTACCTCTCCCTTGTTGGAAATCGTGGAGTTATTGTCTTGCGGAGGACGGAGGAAGAGAAATCGGAATTTCTTCTCTTGTCTCTCTGGGACTCGATGGAATCCATTAAACGATTTGCGGGACCCGATATCGATAAGGCAATTTATAACTTCTCCGAGGACAGAGATTATCTCATCGAATTAGAATCCGAAGTCGCTCACTACGAGGTCCTGAGCGACTTCAGTTCTGGAGACCCCCCCCCCGCACGCCGTGGGGAAATATTCTATAATCGTATAACTTTTTAATGAGGGTACCCGTGGATTCCCCATTCAGATTTCAAATTCGTTCAAGCTTTTTGGGAGTAAAAGCGCAGCCTCCGAATAGAGAGAATTATCTGAGCTTCAAGGACTGGAATTGAAACTTTATGCAAGGAAGACGCGTCTAACCACTGACAGGATGTTAGATGAAAAATATGCCGATGATCTCGGTGATCGTAATTTCCTCATGTCTTTTCTTTGCAGGGACGAAGCACACGAGCTCGTTGAAAGCGAATCACCATCACGTCCATGATAAGAACGTTTGATTATTATTTACATGATTAAGGATATCCAATGAGTTTTAAAGCCTCAAACCAACGGCAAAGACTTAATAACATCGTTCCTGGATATGGCGCGCTATTTTCAAGCTTTGATCATGCTGCATATCATTTCTATATGAGACACAACGGAGAGACCGCCTCTGTTAATCTGCGAGATTTTCTCGCCCGCTTAGAGCGGGCTGTCATTTTTATAACCTTGGCCAACACAAACGGAAGCCAAAAGGATACGGCCCGCTTGCTAAAACTTAAGGTAACAACTCTGAACTGGAAAATCAAGAAACTTAACATCCATATAGTCAAAGTACCAAAGGTAAACGCGGCAGGAAATGAGCCAGGCGTGGAGAATTCATAGAAGAATATCAGGATGATCCTTTTTCCCAACATTTCGCGGATTAGCATTCTTAGAAAAACGCGAATATGGCTAATAATCGGGGTATTCAGCCTCCTTTTTGCCTGTTCGATCAGGGGAAACAAGCACTCCGGTTCGTATCGAATTGAAAAATTGGCTCAACATCTCTATGCGGTTATCGATCTCTATCATCCGTCGCCGGGCACAACGGTGAATGCCGTCTTTTTAGCCACGCGGAACAGCCTGGTTTTCATCGACGCAGGTATGAATCGGGATTCGGCCGAGGCGATCTGGACCGAAGCCCACAAGCGATTCCCGGGAAAGACGAAGAATTACCTGATATTGACTCATTTCCATTGCGACCACACGTTCGGCATGGGTTTCTTCAAAGCCAGAGGAACGAAGGTCATCGCCCACAGGGAGATCGATCCTTGGCTTGATCAGGAAAAATTCAAGAAGCGCCTGTTGAAGACGACGGGAAAGGCCTGGACTTTTCCCCAGGTTATCGCTTTCGAGACATATCCCAGCCCGGCGGAAGCGGAAGAAATTCTGGGACAAGTCGAACTCTCTAGCCCCGATGTCCTAATCACTCAGGATCAAGTCATTGAAGTGGAAGAACTGAAACTGAGCGTTCTTCATGTACCGGGGCATTCTCCCGACCTCCTGGCCGTTTATGAACCTCTCTCCCGGACTCTGTTCGCCAGCGACCTGGTTTACAGCCGCCAAGAACCCTTCCTTCACGATAAGACCAAAACGGGTTTCGAAGATTGGATCGCAAGCCTGAACAGGATCCGGGAGCTGCCGATCCTGATGGTTGTGCCCGGCCATGGGCCGGTGAGCGAAAAAAATGTGATCGATGAAAACATCCGACGTCTTGAACTTCAACTCCAGGAGTTCATAAAATGAGTTCTCTCGAAGCAGGGGCACCCGCCGAGGGAAAAGAACGGGCGAAAGGAGTTCATGTGGAGACGGTTCGGGTTAGAGTGGAGGGAAAATGAAAACATTCCTGGCGTGGTTTACTTTAAGCTTGACTTGCGGCGCGGGGGGAATAGCCCAGGACCGACTGCCGACGGAACTCCGGACGCTCTTCGATTACGACGCGAAAGTGCTTCTGGACGAACAAAGTCGGGAAATCGCAACAGTCAACGGCGTCCGGCTGTTCGAGATATCCTACGCCAGCCCGAAAGGCGGACGAGTTCCGGCCTATCTTGTCGTCCCCGCGGGGAAAGGTTTTTTCCCCGCCATTCTTTACGGCCCTTGGGGATACGGAACACGCACGGAGTTCATGTCGGAGGCGTTGTTGTACGCCGAAGCCGGCGTCGTCTCGCTCCTTGTCGATTATCCCTGGGTCAGGCCGCTTCCGTGGCGCAAAAACGTCGGCGATTTCCGACGACCCGAATCGGACTGTGAGGCTTACATCCAGGCCGTCATCGACCTCCGGCGCGGCATCGACCTGCTGGCGTCTCGCCCGGACGTCGACGCGTCACGCCTGGCTTATGTCGGCCACAGCTCCGGCGCTCAGTGGGGAGCTATTCTCTCGACCGTCGACAGGCGCGTCAAGACGGCCATTCTCATCGGCGGCGCTCCTTCAGCGGGGGATATCTACCTCAATAGCCAGGTACCGGAAATGGTGGAATTGCGCAAGCGGTTGCCGGGGGGTGCCTTGAATACATACCTGGAGATAACCGGAACGCTCGACGCGGTCCGCTTTGTCCCCTATTCCTCTCCGACGCCCCTCTTGTTCCAGTTCGCCCGGGCGGAGCGTTACTTTGACGATAAGTCCATGCAGAGATATTTCCAGGCGGCCGGCGAGCCGAAAGCGGTCCGCTGGTATTGGACGGGACATGAACTTAACGATGTTCAAGCCCTTATCGACAGATCCGCTTGGCTGAAGGACAACGCGGGATTTCCGTCCCTCGGGCCGATCCTCAGACAAAAATTCGTTCAATAATCGGAGGTTCCAATGTCGCGTAAATTAATTGTCCTCCTGCTCGCCGTCGTTTTATCCCTGGTCGCGGCGGCGCAGCAGCCACCCGAACTTCTATTGAACTCCGGCATTACCGGCTCTTACAATGGACCGGACCGGCTGGAGCCGAGTCGTGTGCTCCGCGAGCCGCGTGTGGTGAGATTGATGCTCGATCTCGCGGAGACGCCGCACGACCGCGCTTGGCTCGAATCCAAGCTCGCCGGCGGTGAGATCACGCTGGACGACCTCAAAACTCTCGGACTGGTTCGTGAGGAAAATGGCCGCTTCGTCATCGCATTCAGCTTGTTCACGCGCGCCGATGTCACGAAGGTGCGGCAGGCGGCCGGCCTGCGCACGGAATCTCTCGCCGAAGCGTACTTAACGCATCGGGCCGAGTTTGAGCAAGCGTTGGCACGCTATAATATGCCAGGCGTGGACCGCCGGGCCATCGCCTATATTCTTATCGGCTGCTTTTCGCTCGACTGGGACGGGCTGGACGTAACAGCGGTCAAGAAATACCGTGTCGCGGTGCGCCCACGACCCGGTCTCGGAACGTTCGGCGTTTGGGCCGAAGAAGAGACGCCGGGACTCTCGCTTGAGGGCGTTTACTGGGGAAGTCATAACGAATATTTCCCCGATGTCGTCCTCACATCCTTCGGCGACCATTTCTCGCTCCCGCGAAACGCCTTCCCGGACCTTCTCTGGCGGGCGGACGGCACGAACTGGCCGGCGAAGATGCCTGAGCCGTTACGTGACTCACTCCGTTTAGTCGAAGTTGACGGCTGGACGAACCAAGTCAGACAGATCGGACGCCTGATGCTGGCGCTTCGCGATGGGCCGCGCGCGGCGGAAGAGCTCGCGAAAACTGCCGGTTTCGATGAGTCGGAGACCCAGCACGCCCTTGCCCTACTCGCCGAGGTTGACTATATCCGCAAAGAAGACGGCCGCTATACGGCCACGATCCCGGTGCTTACGGCCCGGGATAAGTTGATGATGGACGACGTGCTCCGCATCAGTCGACAAATTTTCTCCGATTGGCTGGCCGCCAACTATGAGCCCATCCGGGAGGATCTCGCCGGCATCACGCCCTTGCGCTACGGCGTGCCCTACGATGAGGTCTTCACCCAGGTGTGGCATTACCTCTTTGGTATTGCCAACAAGCGCTTGGTTGAGAACGCCCTACTGGCCGATCCGTACGCGCCGGACCGGAAGTTCAAAGGTTTCGTGCCTGCGGTCTGGGATCGGAGCCTCAGGAATAGTCGTTAACAATTCGTAGCTCAGCCACCAGGCGAACACGGCCGTAATAGAAGGCCATTCCACGAAAGGATGCCGCCATAAATGAACCAAATCAGAGGGTAAGTCCAAAGGGCCTTATTCCAAACCATCATCCCCGCTGAGAGAAGGCCGAGAGAACAGAAGGGACAACGTTCTTGGTTTTGCGGACCCTTTTTTATTTTCTTGACCTCTGAAAGGAGGGATTTGCTTGTGTAAAAAGATATTATGCGGCCTGTGCAATGCAAAAGCTGAACGATACTCCACGGACGACTGGCAAAAATACGGAATTAAATGTACGTTCTGCGGAGAGTACCACCTGACGGAAAGCGCAAGAATAGTCCTCGATCTCCTCTTCAACGTTGATAGAGCGATGTTGGCAGCTTATGTAAGAAGCGAAGCAAGA
>Ga0315295_10004732_pt1 | contig 11617 bp, 9 predicted proteins | sample YL17G14_0_MG_FD_204453 | JGI IMG/M metagenome (GOLD analysis project Ga0315295, IMG submission 204453) | Sediment microbial communities from Yellowstone Lake, YNP, Wyoming, USA - YL17G14_0 | ecosystem: Environmental > Aquatic > Freshwater > Lake > Sediment | place: USA: Wyoming | collected...
CGGGGCTTCAATCTTTAAATTTTGGATTTTAATCTTAATCTTCCCCCACCACCTGAATTTCCATTTCCAGCCATACACCCTTCTCTTGAAAAACCTTTTGCCGCACCAATTCGATGAGAGCCAAAATATCCCGGGCTCGCGCCCGGCCCCGATTGACGATGAAATTGGCATGTTTCTCGGAGACCTGGGCGTCTCCGAGGCGATGGCCCTTCAATCCTGCTTCCTCGATGAATCTCCCCGCTGGGCCCTGGGGAGGGTTCTTGAATACCGACCCGGCGCTGGGGAGATGATACGGTTGTCTCTCCATCCGCCGCCGCAGAATCTCTTCCACCTTCGATCTCACCTGGCGGCCATTCTCTGGTTTTAATCGAAATTTCCCCCCCAGAATGATCTCCCCTTTTCGCAGCTCCATGGAGCGGTAAGAAAATTTCGACTCCTCTTTCCCCCTTTCGCGTACATCCCCTCCGGCATCCATCAGCCGAACAGACTCCAGGACATCTTTTATCTCTCCCCGGAAAGCTCCCGCATTCATGAAGAGCGCTCCGCCGATGGTCCCGGGAATTCCGGCGACGAATTCTAACCCCATCAGTCCCCTTTTCCAGGAAAACTCCACAAGCTTTTCCAAGGACTCTCCGGCTTCGGCAAAGATCAAGCCTCCCTCCGGCCCTCTCTCTACCTCCTCGACCCGGAGAAACCCCCGGGACAAAGAAATGGCCATGCCGCGAATCCCCCCATCTCGCACCAGCAGGTTCGTCCCATTCCCGAGAATCATGGTTTGGACCCCATGCTGGCCACACCACTGCAAGAGGTTTTGCAAGTCTTCCAGGTCCAGGGGAAAGGCCAGATAATCAACCGGTCCCCCTACGCGAAAGGAAGTGCACTCGGACATGGAAACTGAAGACCGGATTTCCCCTTTGAACTTCCCAGCCAGTGAATCTATTTCTAAACCCATTTCATTTCCTGATGATGAACCGGACCTCTCAGCGCCCTCTACGCTTTCGGCGATGCGCGGGTATTTTGGGCCGGGGTTGCCCCTCCTTTTGTAACCGCTGAATCAAGGCTTCGCCCACCTTCCAAATATCTCCCGCCCCCAGGGTTAAGACCATATCCCCGGGCTGGAGACGGGGGAGAAGTCGTTCGAGAATCTCGCTCTTGTCCAGGACCAACGTCACATCTTTGTGTCCATGCCCCTTGATCCCCTCGTAAAGCCCCTGAACGCCCACCCCTGGGATGGGATCCTCCCCGGCGGGGTAGATTCCGGTCAGGACGAGGACATCCGCCTGGTGGAAAGAAGTCAGGAAATCTTTGAACAGATCCCGGGTGCGGGTATAACGATGCGGCTGGAAGATGACCACGGTTCGCCGTCCCCATCCGCTCTTAGCCGCGCTCAGGGTGGCTTTGATCTCCGCGGGGTGGTGTCCGTAATCATCCACCACCATCACCCCCGCCAATTCCCCTTTGATCTGGAACCTTCTCTGGACCCCACTGAATGCTCCTAGCCCTTCCCTCACTACTTCGAAACTCAGGTCCAGCTCTGAAGCCGTAGCCAGAGTGGCTAAGGCATTGTAAACGCTGTGTAGCCCGGGCATCTGAATGGAAATCTGGCCCAGTTCCCGGTTATTTTCCAGGGCCCGAAAGGAAGTGGTCAACCCATGGAAGGATATATCCTCCGCTCGAAAGTTTGCCTGGGTGCTCAGGCCATAGGTCACATACCGTTTGCGGACCCGGGGGATCAAGGCCTGGACGTTTTCATGGTCGAGACAGAGCACGGCCAACCCATAGAAGGGTACCTTGTTGATAAATTCCAAGAAGGCAAACTTGATCTCCTCAAGGTCCCGGTAATGATCCAGGTGTTCCGGATCGATGTTCGTCACCACGGCAATCGTCGGCGAAAGCTTCAAAAATGAGCCATCACTCTCGTCCGCCTCGGCCACCAAAAGTTCTCCTTGCCCCAGTTTCGCGTTGGACCCGAAAATGTTCAACTTCCCCCCGATGACCGCCGTGGGATCGAGCCCCCCGTGGGCCAGTACAGTGGCGATCATCGAAGTGGTGGTGGTCTTGCCATGGGTCCCGGCAATGGCCACTCCGTATTTCATACGCATCAGCTCCGCCAGCATCTCGGCCCGCGGAATTACGGGTACCACGCGCTCATGAGCGGTGATGACCTCAGGATTATCCTGCCCCACCGCCGAAGAGATGACCACCACATCCGCATCTCTCAGGTTCTCCGGCCGATGTCCGATGAAGACCTCTACTCCCAAACGTTGCAACCGCAAAGTGGTTTCCGATTCCGCCAGATCTGAGCCGGCCACCCGGTATCCTAAGTTTAAAAGGACTTCGGCGATCCCGCTCATGCCGATCCCGCCGATGCCCACGAAGTGTACTCGGGAGATTCTGCGCTTCATCCCGAAGGTGGCCTTATCCATGGTTCACCATCTCATAGCAGAGGTTCACGATCACTTGCGCGGCATTGGGTTTGGCCAGGGCCAGGGCCTGCTCCCCCATCTCCTTTAACCGCGCCGGATCCGCGCTGAGCTGCCGTACAATTTGGCCAAGCCGGGCTCCGCTCAGGTCCCCATTCGCCACCATCATGGCAGCGCCGGCATCCACCAGGGTCCTGGCGTTGAGCGTCTGATGGTCATTGGCCGCGTACGGATAGGGCACCAAGATCGCCGGCTTACCCATGGCCATCAACTCAAAAAGGGTGGTGGCTCCGGCGCGGCATAAAACCAAATCTGCCATCGCATACGCCCGATCCATCTCGTGAATGAAGGGAGAAACTTCCGCCTCAAACCCTTCTCGCCGGTAGGCCTCCTTCACTTCGACATAGTCTCGATCCCCGGTCTGATGAATGATCCGTAACCTTCCCTTGAGTTCCTTTAGATGAGTTAGAGCCTCCTCCATGACTTGGTTCAGTTGATGGGCCCCTTGGCTCCCCCCAAAGATAAAGAGGGTAAACTTTGATTCCGGCCCTGACCTCTCAACGATCCCCCTTCGATGCATCCTTTTTCTCACCGGATTGCCCGTGAGGACGGCCTTTTTCCGGGGGAAGTGCCGGGCCGAGACTTGGAAAGAGATGAAAGCTCGGTCCACAAACCTCCCGAGGATTCGGTTGCTTAGCCCCGGAAAGGCATTCTGCTCGTGGATGGCCGTCTTATACCCTAAGGCCCAAGCCGTCAAAACTACCGGCCCCGAGGCGTACCCGCCGACCCCCAAGACCATATCGGGCCGGAAGGAATGAATTAACCGCCCCGACTGGACGAGGCTCCGGGGAACAGCCACCAGGCCTCGAACCTTCCCCCAAAAAGATTTCCCCTTTAAACTGACCACTTCGATTGCCCTCAGGGTATAGCCTTCCCTGGCCACGATGCTGGCCTCCAGTCCCTTCCGACTTCCCACCAAGAGGATTTCATTTTTGGGGTCCCGGTCCTTAAAAGCTTCCGTGAGAGCCAGGGCCGGGAAGAGATGCCCGCCCGTCCCCCCCCCGGCGATGATGATTCTCATCGCGCAATTCCCCTCCCTGGGATGAAATATTCAGAAGGATTCCCACGGCCATCAAACTGATCATCAACGAGGTTCCCCCGTAGCTGATGAACGGCAGGGTTGAACCCTTTGTAGGGAGCAAGCCCATGACCACCCCCATATTGAGGAAGGTTTGGATGGCGATCAGGAGCGTCATCCCCAAGGCCAAATAAGTCCCGAAGAGGTCTGGCGCCCGGTAGCAAGCCCGGAAGCCCCGAATAATCAAGAAAACGAAAAGTCCGATGACCACGGTGACACCAACCAGGCCCAGTTCTTCCCCGATCACGGAAAAGATGAAGTCCGTGTGCACCTCCGGAAGGTAAAAAAGCTTCTGCCGGCCATCGCCCAGTCCTACTCCGAATACCTTTCCCGCCCCAAAAGCCAGAAAGGATTGAATGATCTGAAATCCAGCGTTGCTCGGATCATTCCAGGGGTTCAGGTAAATGAGCAACCTTTCCATCCGGTAATGGGCCCGGGTGGCTAAATAAAAAAATGCGGGAACCGCCGCCAGAACTGCGGAACCCAAGAAAAGGAGTCGCGTGCCGGCTGCAAAAAGCAGGAGGAACACGAGCGCAGCCAAAACGATACCCGTCCCAAAATCAGGCTGTTTCAGAACCAGGGCGAAAAGAACCCCCAGCACAATGACATGGGGGAGAAATCCCATTTTAAAGCTCTTCATCTTCCCTTCCTTCTTGGTCAGAGAGCGGGCGAGGTAAATGACCAGAGCGAGCTTGGCCAGTTCCGCTGGCTGGAAAGACAAAAAGGAAAACCTCAGCCACCGCGCCGATCCACCGATCTCGTGACGCAGGCCGGGGAGAATGAGAATCCCGAGGAGCAGTCCGCTCAAAGCCAGGAGAGGAAGAGCCAAAATTTGCCAGCGGTGGTAGTTCATCTTGGTCACGAAGAACATCAGCCCAATCCCCAAGGCAGCGGCCATGGCCTGTTTCTTCAGGAAATGATAAGAATCCCCGAACCGCTGTCCGGCGATCACGAAGCTGGCGCTGTAGACCATGATGATGCCCAAGCTGACCAAGATCATCGTCGTGACGAGCAGCAGCGGGTCAAAGCGGCGCCCGGAGCTCATTTGCTCCAGCCTTCCCTCCTTATCTCGGCCCGGTGAACTCATGGCCCTCCAACCCATAGACGATGGATTTGAACCTCTTTCCGCGCTCCTGATAATTCTCGAACATATCGAAGCTGGAACAGGCCGGCGAAAGCAGGACCACATCTCCGGGGACAGCCTTGGAAAATGCCCAGTGGACGGCGTCTTCCAGCGTATCCACCTTGACCGTCTCCGTCAGACCCCCCAGCGCACCATCCATTCCCTCTTTGGCTTCCCCGATTAGGGCCATTCCTTTGACCCGTTCGGCGATCAGCCTTTTCAGGGGACCATAATCTCCGCCTTTGTCTCTTCCCCCGGCGATCAACAGAATGGGCCTTTGAAAGCTCACCAGGGATTTGACCACCGCACCCACGTTGGTCCCCTTGGAGTCGTTAAAAAAGGTCACCCCGTCCATATCCCGCACCCACTCCAGCCTGTGCTCCAGCCCTGGAAATTCGTCGATCACCCCCTGGAGGGCCTCCGGCGGGCAACCACAAATCATGCAAGCAGTAATGGCGGCCATCAAGTTCTCCAGGTTGTGGGCCCCTCGAATTTTCAACCGTTCCAGGCTGAACCTCGTTTTCTTTCCGTCCGCTCCCTGGAAAGAAATCCCTCCCTTTTCCAGGAAACTCCCCACCGGCACCGGTCTCTGGGCGCTGAAAAGAATCACTTGGCATTCTACCCGGTGGGCAAATTGGAAAGTCAGCGGATCATCCGCGTTGAGCACCGCCCAATCTTCTCTATCCTGGTTTTGGAAGATCATCCCTTTAGCCCGGATGTACTCCTGGAAATTTGGGTATCGATCCAGATGATCCTCGGTGATGTTCAGAAGGGCGCTGATTTTGGGCCGGAATTTCAGAGTCCCTTCCAGCTGGAAGCTGCTTATCTCCGCCACCACCCATTCTTCTTTTTGCGGGGTCGCGACATACTCAATCAGCGGGTTCCCGATATTGCCCCCCACAAAGGCACTCTTCCCGCAGGCCCGGAGCATCTCGCCGATCAGGGTGGTGGTGGTGGTTTTCCCGTTTGTACCCGTGATGGCGATCAGAGGCCGGCGCAAGAACCGGGAGGCCAACTCCACTTCGCTCATCACCGGAATCCCTTCGGCCCGAGCTTTGGCCAACGGTTCCACATCCATGGGCACGCCGGGGCTGACCACGATCAGGTCCGCTTTTAAGAATGTGGGAAGGGTATGCCCACCCAGCTCCCACTCCACCGGTAGGCCCCCCAGGGCTTTCAGGGCGGCCCCGAGCTCCCCAGCGGGTTTGGCATCCGATACTTTCACTCTGGCTCCTCTTCCGGCAAGGAAGCGCACGGCGGCCACGCCTGTTCGGGCCAACCCGACGACTAAAACCTTTTTATCCTTAAGGTCCATACAGCCCAAATGATTTCGGATTACAGATGGCGGATTTCGAAATTTAAAAACTAATACCAACGCAATAAATTTCTTTACAAGTCATTGCGAGCCCGAAGCCCTGCATCGCCATGGTGTACAGGGCGAAGGGCGCGGCAATCTCATTCTTCTTGGGATTGCTTCGTCGCTCCACTTCTCGCAATGACCGTTCATTCAATGCCTTTGCAATAAATAGGGATCCTCGGTGCTTCATCTCATTCCGCAATCGGTTTTCTCTCATCTCAGCTTCAGCGTACTCAGGGCGATGAGGGCCAGGAAAATGGTGATGATCCAAAACCGCACGATCACCTTCGGCTCGGCCCATCCCTTTAGCTCGAAATGATGATGGAGCGGGGCCATGCGGAAGATCCTTTTCCGCCGCAGCTTAAAAGAAGCAACCTGGAAGATGACCGAGAGGGTCTCCAAGACAAATAGCCCCCCGACGATCGCCAGGAGCACCTCCTGCTTCGTTATGACTGCTGCCGCACCCAAAGCCGCTCCTAAGGCCATCGAACCCGTGTCGCCCATGAAAACTTGCGCCGGGTAGGTGTTGTACCATAGGAAGCCCATCGAAGCTCCCACCATAGCCCCGCAGAAAATGGTCAACTCCCCGCTTCCGGAGACATAGGGAATCTGAAGATAACTGGCGATTTTCACGTTTCCGGCCAAGTAAGCTAAGACCATAAACGTCCCGGCCGAGATGAGCACAGGCCCGATGGCCAGCCCATCCAGGCCATCCGTCAGATTTACCGCATTCGAGGTCCCCACGACTACAAAGACCGCCAGGAGAATGTAAAAGGTTCCCAGGTCCGGCATAAATCCCTTGAAAAAGGGGACGCTCAACGTGCTCTTGAACATCGGGTAGGAATAGAGCAGGAGGGAAGCCGCCAGCGCCACCGCGACCTGGTAAAGCATTTTTTCTCTCATCCCCAGGCCCTTGGAGTTTTTTCGGGTCAATTTGCGGTAATCGTCCGCAAAACCTATGACTCCGAATCCCACGGTGACCAGCACGATTACCCAGATATAAAAGTTGCTCAAATCCGCCCAGAGAATCACGGAGAGAACAATAGAGGAGAGGATCAAGGTCCCTCCCATGGTGGGTGTTCCCTCCTTTCCCAGATGCCCGCTCGGGCCGTCGTTCCGAATATATTGTTTGACCCCGAGTTTCTGGAGCTTCCGAATTACCCAGGGGCCGCAAAAAAAGGAGATCACCAGGGCTGTGAGAATGGCCAAAATCGCCCGAAAAGTAATGTAGCGAAAGACGTTAAAGAGAGAAAATTTGCTATGCAGGGCATAGAGTAAATAATAGAGCATGGCCTACGTCCTTACGCCCTCCCCAGGCAATTTTCCAACCCGGCGATGATCCGCTCCATCTGCATCCTGCGAGATCCCTTAACTAAAATCCAGTCTCCCTCCCGGACAACTTTCCGCAAGCCTTCTAAAGCTTCCTTATGGCTTCGAGCCACATCCACCTTTTCTCCACTCATCCCGGCGGCCTTCGCCCCCTCCGCGAGATGCTGGGCTTGTTCCCCCAAGAAAAAAAGATGCCCAAATTTCATCTCGCCCATCCACTCTCCAACTTCTTTATGGGCTTCAGCCGAGCCTGGGCCAAGCTCAAGCATATCCCCCAACACCAGAAGACCCCGGTTTTTCCCTTTCATCTCAGCAAAGGCCGAGAGCGTGGCCTTAAGAGAATCGGGGTTGGAGTTGTAGGAATCGTCCAGGATGCGCACGTTCCGGCCAATTCGAATGACCTTTCCTCTCCCCGGGAAAGGTTGAAAATCTTCCAGCCCCGCCCCAATCTCTTCTTGGCCTACCCCCAAGATGGTTGCCAAGGTCGCCGCCGCTAACGCATTGTAGACATTATGCCGCCCAAACGTGGCCAAAGCTACCGAACGCTTCCCCCTTCCCAGGCTGAGAGTGAACCGAACTCCTTTCTCGGATTCCAGGAAGAGATCTTCGCCCCGGACATCCGCATCCTGTCCCATTCCAAATGTTTTCTTCCCGCATTGGGCGGAGGCCGCCAATTCGACCACTCGCGGATCGTCCCGATTGACCGCAATCCAATCCTCTTTCCTCAATCCTTCCCAGAGTTCCCCTTTGGCCCGGGCCACCCCCTCTAAGCTCCCCAGGAATTCAAGGTGGGCATGGCCGATGTTGGTGATCAGTGAAACCTGGGGGTCGGCGATTGCTTTCAGCCTGCGGACCTCCCCACGTTCGCTCATGCCCATCTCCAGGACAGCCACATCATGCTCCGGTGACAACCGGAGGAGCATCAGGGGGAGGCCGATGAGGTTATTCAAATTCCCCTCGGTCTTCAGGACATTGAATGTGTCGGAGAGGATGCGGGCCGTCATCTCCTTGGTGGTGGTCTTTCCATTACTGCCGGTAATGGCCACCACCTTCGAGGGTTGTCGGGCGCGCCAGAATTGGGCCAGGTCGCCGAGGGCCTGCAAAACATCCTCCACAACGACGAAAAACTTCCCGGGAAAATCGGCCGCTGCGGCACTCTCTTCCCGGCCCCGCTGTAAAAGTGCCCCCGCCGCTCCCTTGGCCATGGCTTCCTTAATGAAGTTATGTCCATCGAATCTCGGCCCCTTCAGGGGGATGAAAAGCTCCCCCTTACGCACTTGCCGGGAATCGCTGCCAACCCCTTCGGCCCTGGAAAGAGGATGGCCAAAAAGAAGCTTCCCTCCCGTTGCCCGGACAATTTCGCCAGCAGAGAGATTAACGATCTTCCTGCCCCCCGAGAGAGGCTAAAGCCGTCGCCGCTTCCTCGCGGTCGTCAAAATGGACCTTTTTCCCTCCCACGATCTGATAATTTTCATGGCCCTTGCCGGCAATTAGGACCACATCCCCCCGGCGCGCCGCGCCGATGGCCAGGTGAATGGCTTCTCTGCGGTCCGGGATAACCAAGTATCCTGAATCCGTCCATCCACCGGACAAATCGCCGGCCCGATATTTTCTCCGGCCCGTCTCCCGAATCCCCTTCTCCACCTCCTCGATAATCTTCAGGGGGTCCTCCGTGCGAGGATTGTCAGAAGTGACTACCGCCAAATTGCTCCCCAAGGCCGCCACCCTCCCCATCACGCTGCGTTTTCCCCGGTCTCGATCTCCGCCGCAACCGAAGACCAGGATAAGCCGCCCGGATTGCACCCTCTTCAAAGTTTCCAGGGCTCCTTCCAAAGCATCTCCGGTATGGGCGTAGTCCACAAACACCCGGATCCCATTACCCCCCTCTACCCGCTCCAGCCTTCCCGGAACTCGGGCGAGTCTTTCTACTCCGTCGGCAATGACCTTTTGGGAAAGCCCCAGAACTTCACCCGCACCCACGGCAGCCAGGATATTATAAAGATTATGCCTGCCGATTAAAGGAGAAGCGAGATCAAAAGAACCCCTGGGCGTCGCGACTCGGGCCCGCAGGCCTTCGGGGGTCTCTTCAACTTTTTCCGGCCAAATTTCCCTCCGCCTTTTGACCCCATAGCCGATGATTGTGCCGCAGGCCATCCTGGAAAGCTCTTCCCCCTTGGGATCATCCAGATTGATCACGGCGAAATGGGGTTCTTTCTTACTCTCCGACAAACACTGGGTGAAGAGCAGTTGTTTGGCCTGAAAATAATTTTCCATCGACCCATGATAGTCCAAGTGGTCCCGGGTAAGATTCGTGAAAAGAGCCACGTCAAAATCACAGCTCCGCACGCGCTGCATGTCCAGGGCATGGGAAGAGACTTCTAAGATGGCGTGGGTCACGCCGGCATCTCGCATGGCTCGCAGAATCCTCTGTAGGTCCAGAGATTCGGGCGTGGTGGTCGGAGCGGGCTGAATTTGACCCTGGAAACGGTAGTTGACCGTGCCCATAACCCCAACCTTCTTCTCCCCCTCCTTCAGGATCGACTCGATGAGGTAGGAAGTCGTTGTTTTTCCATTCGTTCCCGTTATCCCTACCAGAGTCAGGATCGAAGAAGGGTCTCCATAAAAAGCAGAAGAGAGCCGCGCTAAAGCTTCCCGCACATCCGGAACAACTACTTGGACCACCTGGGGGATTTCCAGCGGTTCATCGACCAGGAGCGCCCGGGCTCCCCTCGAGAGGGCTTCCGGTACGAAGCGCGTGCCGTCTTCCTGCGAGCCGCGGATGGCCGCAAAAAGGAATCCTTCCTCCACTACCCGGGAATGGTAGGCCAGCCCTTTGACCTCCATTGCCGGGTCACCGATGACTTCTTTCACTGGCAAGCGGGAAATGAGTTCCCCCAACCTCACCGGCCCCCTCTCCTTCCGCAGCGTTTTGGTTTTTTATTATATTCTATTTCTTAACCGGGTCAAAAACGTTGGGAGCAGCTTGGGAAGCTGATCTTCGGCCGGCAACACCACATCAGATCTCCGACTGAAACCTGACCACGCCCTTTATATTACCCTGGAGGACCTGGCCAGCCGCGGGGCTTTGGGCCACCGCTCTCCCACTCCCAATGAACTTCAAATCCAGCCCTAACCTCTGCGCCGTTTGCACGACCTCGCGTATGGATTTCCCGGAAAAATCCGGCATGATCCCCGGCTCTTCCGAGACCTCGGCTGCTTTGGGTTGGGAAGGAGGCGGGGACATTCTTTTTTCTTCATCGCGCAGATTGCGGGGAGCTGCGTTTACCAGATAGGTCACTCCTTTGGGGTATACCCCCATGTAGGGCAAGACCTGTTCTCCAATCCTTTTGAAAGCTGGGGCCGCCACCACTCCCCCGTAACTGATCCCCTGGGGTTCGTCGAGGATCACCGAAATGACCACCTGGGGATTCTCGACCGGGGCGAACCCGATGAAGGAACTTATGCGTTTATCCGAATAGCCCCGCCCGTTGACCAGAGCTTTTTGCGCCGTGCCTGTCTTTCCTGCGGCTTCGTAACCCGATAGGCCGGCGGCTTTTCCCGTCCCCCCTTCTTCCATCACCGTCTTTAAGATCGAGGACACGGTTCTGGCCGTCTCCGGGGAGATCGCCCGCCGCAACGCTCTGGGTTGATTTTCCTTGAGGACATTGCCCTGCCGCTCCAGCACGGTTTTCACAACGTAAGGCTTCATCATGACCCCTCCGTTGGCAATGGTCGAAAGGGCCGTGGTCAACTGCAAGGCCGTAAGAGAAATTCCCTGCCCAAAACTGATGTTGGCCAGCCCCACCTCCGACCAATGCTGGGGAGCGGGGAGAACGCCCGGAACTTCTCCCGGAAGATCAATCCCCGTCTTGGAGCCAAAACCGAAATTCTTGAGATAACGGTGGAACTTTTCCCTTCCTAACTTCTCCCCTACCTTGCTGGCTCCGATATTACTCGAGACTTTGATGATTTCCCCCAGAGAAAGCCATTTGTATTTGTGGTCATCGTGAATGACCTTCCCGCCCAGGGGATACGTCCCCTGCTCGCAGAAAAAGACATCGCCCGGTGTGGCCACTTTCTCCTCCAGGGTAGCAGCCAAGAGAAAGACCTTGAGAGTCGAGCCAGGCTCAAAAGTATCTGTGATGGTCCGGTTCCTCCAAACCTGGGGGGGGAACCTAGCAAAACGATTGGGATCGAAGGAGGGCTGGATGGCCAGGGCTAGGATTTCTCCGGTCTTCGGATTCATG
>Ga0315295_10004733_pt1 | contig 11617 bp, 10 predicted proteins | sample YL17G14_0_MG_FD_204453 | JGI IMG/M metagenome (GOLD analysis project Ga0315295, IMG submission 204453) | Sediment microbial communities from Yellowstone Lake, YNP, Wyoming, USA - YL17G14_0 | ecosystem: Environmental > Aquatic > Freshwater > Lake > Sediment | place: USA: Wyoming | collected...
TGCACGACCCTGGTGGGGTGTTGATGTATGGGATCCCAGAGTTTCGTCTTCCAAAGGCTATTGTGAAATCTGAAGTAGAATATGTGAAAAGTCTTGGAGTTGATATTAATTATGATGTGGTGGTGGGAAAAACCATTACCGTTCAAGAATTGATGAATGACTATGATGCTGTGTTTATTGGGACGGGTGCGGGGCTACCGAATTGGTTGAATATTCCCGGTGAGAACCTTGATGGCGTGTATTCAGCTAATGAATTTCTTACTCGTGTGAATATGATGAAGGCGTACCGGTTCCCTGAGTATGATACTCCTGTAAAAATCGGTAAAGTTGTTGTGACGTTTGGCGCTGGGAATGTTGCAATGGATTGCGCACGAACATCCTTACGGTTAGGTGCAGAAAAATCTTATATCCTGTATCGGAGAACAGAAACTGAGATGCCGGCGAGAGCTGAAGAAATTGAACATGCAAAACAAGAAGGAGTTATTTTTAAGTTGTTAACAGCACCGATTCGGTTCATCGGCGATGAGAAAGGAATCCTTAAGGAAGTTGAATATCTAAAGATGCAGCTGGGGGAGCCTGACGAGTCCGGTCGGAGACGTCCGATTCCGATTCCTGGTTCTGAGGAAACACTGCCGATTGATACCGCGCTGGTTGCAATTGGTCAAAGTCCAAATCCGCTAATTCCACAAACCATGAAAGACCTGAAAATAGGAAAACATGGGAATATCATCACTGAGGATGATGGCCGAACATCTATACCAGGTATTTTTGCAGGTGGAGACATTGCTACTGGTGCTGCAACGGTGATTCTTGCCATGGGTGCTGGGAAACGAGCAGCACGAGCAATTGATGCATATCTGAAAAATTCTAAGTAGAAGTCTCTTTTTTGGTTGAGAATGAGTAACTAAAAAATTTAATTTCACAGCAATGAGATAATAATAATGTAACCGATTTATTCCTTCTTTTTCTTTGCTGCTTTTAAGAGTCCATCAAAAAGGGGAGCTGGTTTCATTGGCCGTGATTTAAACTCCGGGTGTGCCTGCGTAGCGGTAAAATACGGATGACCAGGGAGTTCCATGAACTCCATCAAGATACCATCTGGTGACCGCCCAGAGAATACAAGGCCGTTCTTTTCTAAGGTTTCAACGTATTGTGGGTTGACCTCGTATCGATGCCGATGACGTTCATAGACCTTGTTTTGATCATTATAGAGTTTATGGATCAACGATCCTTTCGTAAGAATCGCTGGGTACGCTCCTAACCGCATAGTCGCTCCATAGCGTGATTCTGTGACGATTTTTACCTGATCAGGGATGAAATCAATCACCGGGTATGAAGGGTTTTTTTCAACTTCTGTGGTGTTTGCACCTTTCATTCCACAGACGTTTCGCGCGTATTCAACGACAGCAAGCTGCATACCTAGACACAATCCAAGATAAGGAATGTTATTTTCACGCGCATATTTTATCGTTGAGATTTTCCCTTCGACACCAGATAACCCAAACCCACCAGGAACGATAATACCGTCCACTTTCTTAAGGTTCACAATCTTCCGGGGCTGTTTCTCAAAGATTTTTGAGTCAATCCATTCGATTTCAGGACATAGGTTGTTATTCCAAGCAGCATGTTTCACTGCTTCAATAACAGAAATATATGAATCAGAAAGCTTAAATGCCCCAATATCAAAATATTTCCCAATAATACCAATTTTTACTTTATTGTCCAACTTACGGATTTTCGCAATATAATTCTTCCAAGCATTAAGGTCTAATTCTTCTTTGCGTAAACCAAGTTTCTTTAAGATCTTCGTACAAAGTTCCTGTTCCTCAAACAACAAGGGAACCCCATACACGTTATCGATATTAGAATCAGAAATAACATCATCACCAGAAACATTACAAAACAATGCTATTTTTTCCTTTCGAACATCGTCAAGCGGTTTTTCTGAACGAGTGATAATGAAATCAGGCTGAATACCAATTTCACGGAGCAGTTTAACGGAGTGTTGTGTTGGTTTCGTTTTTGCTTCACCAAGTGATTTCAGCACTGGAACATAGGTGACATGGACATAGATAACTTTTTCTCCCTCAAGTTTCATTTGACGAACCGCTTCAAGAAATAAAACGTTTTCATAGTCACCGACGGTGCCACCAATCTCAACAAGAACAAAATCAAATTTAGTTTCTTCTGCTGGTGCTCGAATCCGTCGTTTGATTTCATCAGTGACATGCGGGATTGGCTGTACGGTTTTACCAAGGTATTTACCATTTCGTTCCTTTTCAATGACCGCACTATAAACCTGACCTGTAGTGATATTATTACACTTCGGGATATTAATGTCTAAAAAGCGTTCGTAATGACCGAGGTCCTGGTCGATTTCCCCGCCATCCTCAGTTACCCAGACCTCTCCGTGTTCTGTTGGTCGTAGGGTTCCTGCGTCAAAGTTAATGTACGGATCAATCTTCATTGCAGTTACTTTGTATCCGTGGTTTTCAAGAATTTTCCCTATGGATGCGGTCGTGATTCCTTTTCCTAACCCAGAAATAACTCCACCGGTGACAATAATATAATTAACCATCCCAATCAACAGGAAAACAGAATAAGGTAGGTGATTTAAATGATTTTAGTGTATTCGTACACTAAATTTAAATTACTCTTTTCCCTTTGTTTTCCCCTCCAAAATAATAGCATATAAATTTAATTCACCAAACGTGTTAATCGTTGTCATAATCGCTCCAGCCTCCAAAGTTTTAGGAGGAATATGATGTTCGCTATATAATCATTCCTTTTTTATGACAAAGAAGCATTAACACGATTTAGTTTAGGTTTTGAATTAAATTTCAATTTTCAAAATACGGTTCTCCGCAATTAGGACAACGTGCTAGTGTCCTTTGTGTCCTTCTCGTCAATCCTTGTAAACAAAATTTACAAAATTCATAATTCTCTTGTCCTTTTTTTCCATCCATCTTATTCAACTCCTTTTGACTCTGATTATTCTTCTCTTAATGATACTATATAAAAAGTACTTGTCTAAATGTCAAAACGAAAAAAAACTATTAGGAGATGTAACTCTGCTGGTCCCTTCTTCGGTACACATCCGTAGAAACAGAAGCATTGAACCAACCGGTGCTGGTGAACTACAAATAAGAAAGTATTTTAGTTCAATGCAACTTTAGCCCTGTTAATGTCTTGGTATCTGTTATACCATCTATTGTTCTAATCTTATTAACAATGATTTCTCCGATGCTTTCATAATCTTCTGCTTCAATTTTTGCTATTAAATCATATTCTCCAAATAATGGATGAAGTTCCCTAACCTCATGGAGTTTCGAGAGTTTATTAAATACTTCATATTCATGCAATGGTGAAACATGCATAAGAACAAAACCTACTACCACCTTTATTCCTCCTTTATCATAGATATCCTAACATCTCGTTCCTTAAAAACATATCTTTAGAAACAGTTCTTTCCCTTCAAAGCTGAAAGCTGGTATTCCCAAAAGGAATTCGTCTCCGTTTAGGGTGATGGTGGATGGTGAATAAGGGGTCATTCTTCTCCATATATTTGACCTCAAATGAATAACCAGTATACCGCATTTCAAGACCATGAGCTGTCTATCACAAAGACATGACAGAAAATAAGCATAGAAAAAGACAAAATAAAGACTGCGCATAAACGTACTGCTATGAACGTATTTTCTCTGTCCTTCGTTGTGCTGAATTCTGATACAACCAAAAGATTAGGAGCACAGCGAGATTTGTGAATATGATCAATCTTAAACCATCCTTCCCAATTTCTTGTAATATAGTAATAGGGTCTATACAATCAATCAGATATTCTGGGTTAGAACAGTCTGATATAATACCAAAAAATTCGACACTATACTATGTTAATTGAGAGTTTCGAAAAAAACTAAGCCACATCCAAACCAAGTAATGCACAACAGGTAAAACCAGACATTTTCAAGTGATACTACGAGTCCGATAAGGAGGACAACCCATGGGAGAATAAGGAGAAATAATGCCTGCAATAAGCTTCCAATTCTTTCAGAGAGATTTAACTCCATACGCCATCAAGATCCGGATAAATCGATTTCGTATATTACATGATGTATTTAAGATTAACTTGCCTATAATCGTAATTCATTTTATATCTTTCAGGTCTTTTACGTTCCCAAGAGCAGATCCATCCAGAAGATATACTTCTGCGTTTTCTATGTCTATCAAAGACCGAAACGGACCAAGTAAGGGGTCTCGGTTGACCGCGATGCCACCACACAACGGATTAAACGCTGGCATCACGAGAATCTGTAAAGTATGTGACGTGGGGTACTTTTCAATAAGCGTATCAGACAGGGGAACGCTTCGCAACCAACATTGTTCAAACGTCCGATAACCTAGACGATCAGTAAGCATCACCGTAGGATGAGTATGACCGATGACAATCTGTTCGCATTCCATAATCTCCTTGTTTGGCTTTCGGTGACCATGGGTAAAGCCTATTTCTTCAAAAACAAAGCCATCAGAGGGATGTAATGTAACAGTCGATGGAAGTAATCGATTGATATTTCCATCATGATTCCCAGGTAGAACATGAAGAGTACCATATGTTTCAATAGTGCTGAGAAATCGATTCACATCAGAACGCTCTTGAATGGTTGATGAAGGAATATTGTGTTTAATATCACCAAGCAAGATAATATCATTAACAATATTTGTTGTTAGAATCGAGATTAATCGTTGTTCCATCACATTTGTTTGTGATGGCACCTGTAAGCCGTTTTCTCGTAATTCGCTTTCAATGCCAATGTGAAGATCTGCAATAACAAGGAGTTTTTTTTCTTTGACTAGGAACGCGGGTTCATCAATGATTGGTTGAAGCTTGGGTAACATGAGTCATCCTATAGGGGAGAGGTTATTAACTAATACATTATAGGTATTTTTTTAACACTGCAGGGATTTCATCGACTATATCGGTTGCAATCAACCCGTAGGATTTTTTCTGAAACGCTTCATTGCCTGCTTCACCGTTGAGGAAGGCAGCAATGCGGACTGCATTGAATGGTTTCACTCCTTTTGAGAGGAGTGCTCCAATGATGCCTGCAAGAACATCTCCAGTTCCACCAACCGTCATGGCTTCGTTATGCACTTTATTTTGTTTAATATTGATTCCGTCACTGAGCACGTCGATATACCCTTTCAGAAAAATTGTTATCCCGATTTTTTCAGCCCATTCTTTTACCGCATTGATTCTCGTGTTGATATCTTGGGAAAGGGTAATTCCCGTGAGTTTTTTGAATTCACCGACATGCGGAGTCACTACGATTGTTGAGTTCTTTATACACAGCAGGTTTTCTCCAACTGGTTTGATGGCATCGGCATCGAGTACCAATGGTTTCTTTTCTGTAGTGATTCGTTTGATTAGCGGGATAATTGCGTCCTCGGTTTCTTCTGCGGTTCCGAGTCCTGGGCCAAGAACAACCGCGGTGCATTTATGGAGAAGTTCTTCGATACTTGGGATATCGTTTTTTGTCAGAATATCATAATGGAGGTCTTTTACGATGAAGTTTGGTGAAAACGCAGCAACGGATTTCCAGGAGCGTTTTGGTGTCGCTATGTATACAAGGTCAACTCCGGTTCGGAGTGCAGCAATACCGCAGAGAGCTGGTGCCCCGATGTAGGGTCCTCCACCGATGATAAGGAGGATGCCGTTATCTCCCTTGTGTGATTTTTTTACCGGACGGGGATAATACACCGAGAGTTCCCCTGGTCCAACGTATGTTATTGCTTCTTGAGGGATACCAATGTCGATGATCTGGATGTTTCCGCTGTTTTTTTTATGCATTCCTTCCTTGATGTCATGAAAGGTAACGGTGTGATCGGGAGTTACTGATTGAGTAGTACCAAGTCCGGTAGGAACATCAACAGAAACAATCGTTTTGTTCTGTGTTGCATTGATTTTTTTGACAATAGAGGCGTATGGTTCTTTTAGCTCGCCGGTAAGTCCAGTTCCAAGGAGTGCATCGATGAGAATATCGTTTTCTGCAAGGAGTGTGTCGATGTCATGAGATGAGGTGAAGATTTTGACATCGTAGGTTTGGAGTTTCTGATAATTTTTCTGTGCTATCTCTGTTTTGATTTTGGTGTCTGCAAGAAAGATAGCGACCTTGTAATATTGCGTCAGGTACCGTGCAGCAACAAATCCGTCTCCACCATTGTTTCCAGCCCCACATAGGATAAGGATGTTTTTCTTTGTACTTTTTACTGTATATTTAACGAACTCAGCGACGCCTTTTCCTGCATTTTCCATGAGGTGCAATGTTGGTACGCCAAAGTACTCAGAGTTTCTATCCAAGACCTTTATTTCTGCTTCTGAAATCATACCAAAAATGTTAAACGAATAGAACTCTATATATGCTTCGGAACTAGACCAGGATTTGTTGAATATGATGCCAAGAAACATGAACAGTAAGCAACTGAATCAGATGATGAAACGCTTCGGGATCAATGTTAAGAATATTGATAATGTTGAAAAGGTGATTATTCAGACGGATACAAAGGAGTATGTGTTTGATGCCGCAGAGGTAACAGTGATGGAGGCACAGGGACAGAAGACGTTTCAGATTATCGGTGAGCCGACCGTTAAAACAAGGGGCGGAGACAGTGAAACCACTCAGAAAGAAGATATCAAGTTAATCATGGAACAAACCGGTAAGTCAGAGGCAGAGGTGCAGAAGGCTCTCAAGGAGACGAATGGTGACCTTGCAGAGGCTATCCTGAAGCTGTCTCAAACATAATACATTATTTTTTTGGAACGTATGACCTCATTTAAGGACGCGATAAAAAGCTCAAAACAAGGTGTTATTCTTTGTCTGCATGTGGTGCTAGGGTCATCTCAGGTTGTTTTCCCTGCCGGGTATAATCAATGGCGGAAATGTATTGAAATTAAGGTACGTTCTGAGGCAAAAGAGAACAAGGCAAATAATGAGGTGATTGAAACCGTCGCAAAATTTTTCCGGGTATCAGAAAAAGATGTGATTTTAATGAGTGGGCAGAAAAGTAGGGAGAAAATTATTTGCCTTAACAAAATCTCTGTTGAAATGGCGAGTTCTCAGCTTGAGGAATCATTTCATGGATTATGAACAAACATTAGAGGAACTTGAAGAAGAACTTACAGAGTTACGAGAAGAGAATAAAACAGTACCCATTATTGTAGAAGGGGACAAGGATATTGCGGCGTTACGAAAACTCGAAATATCCGGTGAAATCATTCGGTTCAATAAGGGACTATCCGTTCCCGATTTCTGCGATATCATTGCCCAGAAGCATCAACAAATCATTATTCTTACAGATTGGGATTGGCGAGGAACCAGGTTATGTTATTCAATTAAAAAACATCTTGAGAATCGCGTACGTTGTAATCTGAAACACCGTGAAGTGTTTGCAAAACGATGTAGTTGCCGCACAGTTGAAGGGTTGCCGTCGTGGACAGAAACACTTAAGAATAAAACTCATCCTGAGTAACTGAATACTTTCAGTACACTCTAAAGTATGATTAAAAGATAAAGATTTGATGGGGGCTATCGTGCAAAATCTTCTAAAAGGACAAAAAAAATTAATGCCAGCAGAAAAAAAGAAAGGAACAAGTGTGTGCGCACTCTGCCGGGGTACAAAATTCTTGTGTGGGAAAGCCCGCTGTCCCGTAATAGTTCGGTTTCATTCCAAAGTGAAAATGAAGCCGTTTGTCAATAGTTTACGCTTGGCGGGCGCATCACCACCGAGCGTTTTTATCGGCAGGATTGGGTATCCAAAAGTTGCTATTGGTCCCATGATTCCTCCAGTAATGGGTGACACCTCTGAGATCGATACTCCTGAGAGATGGCTGGATAAAACTCTTGATGATATCGTTGATTTCCGTAGTCAGCTCGTACGCGGAAAATTCACTGTAAATATAACCAACGTAGAAAGCACGAATCGTGTCGTCGAGAATACCAGGGAGTTAGCTCTCTCAAAGAACGCGGTATTTGCTGATGCACTTTTCGAAAAAAAACCCTATGGAAAGATAGCGTTTTATGATGAAGTGCAACCGCATGGCCCATCTGCACCGTTAAAATCCCTGGATATCACCAACCCAAAATATGAGCAACATATCGAGAAAGCATACTATGATACTGATTTGAAAGCAAAAGATGCGATTTTTGATATCTATAAAAACGGGGTGTTTGTGTCAAAGATCCAGCGCGCCTTTAGCGTGGGCGCGTTTGGACTAAAAAAGAACAGACGGTTTGTACCTACCCGATGGAGTATCACCGCAGTGGATTCAACCCTTGGTGCTGAACTTATAGAAAAAACAAAGACATACCCATTCATCAATGAGGTTCGAGCATACTTTCTTAATCAATTTGATAACCGCTGGATTATTCTAATGACACCATCGGAATGGCAATATGAACTCATTGAGGCGTGGTACCCAAATACAACATGGAATCAATATGGGACTGCGATTTCGATTTTTAACAGTTACGAGTTTTACGATGGACGAACGACGTATGCCGAGATCGGTGGGTGTTACTACGCAGCGCGACTCGCAGTCAACGAATTACTCAATAAAGAGCGAAGACAGGCTGGCGTTGTGATCCTACGGGAAGCACACCCAGGATATATCATGCCAATTGGAGTATGGAACGTCCGCGAAAGTGTCCGGAGCGCTCTTTCCCACCCATATCAGAAGTTCAATACGATAAATGAATCACTCATATATGTATCGGAGATTATGGATATCCCAGTACAACGATGGATCAGAAACAGCGCAGTACTCAAGAACCAGTTATACCAACGGCGATTAGAAGATTTTCTGGTGAGATGACATGGAAGTAAAACAAATTCAATGTAAAACAGCGTTATCACCTTCCTTGTTGCCTGGCCTTTCATATTCACTGAATCCCTACAGAGGATGTCAACATCACTGTGCGTATTGCTACGCCCCAAACGTTCTTCGAATAAATCAAGACCGTTGGGATAAAACAATCGAAGTAAAAACAAATATCCCGGTCATTCTTGCAAAAGAACTAAAAAGAAAAAAAATAGGTGTTGTTGGTATTTCTACAGTCACTGATCCCTATCAACCACTAGAGCAGAAATATCATCTAACAAGGTTTTGTCTCAAACAACTCTTGAAGGTTGATTTCCCAATCCATATTCAAACAAAATCAAACCTTGTCACACGAGACATTGATCTTGTCTCGCGATTCTCTGAGTCGCAAGTGATGATGAGTATCGCAACAATTCATGACGAACAAAGAAAGTTACTTGAACCATATTCTTCCTCCATCAAAGAACGATTACACGCCTTACGGACTTATACCGATGCAGGCGTAAAAACAAGCGTGTTCTTTGGCCCTGTATATCCAACGACTTCAGTAGAAGAAATCCCATCAATCCTTGATACGTTTCGAGAAGCAGGTGCCACAGAGATATGGATTGATTTACTCCGACTCAAACCAGGCATCTGGGAGAACATCAAGAACGTATTAAAACAGAACCAAGAGGTTTTTCGAGTTTTTTCACAAAACGTACTTGAAGACGAGAACTACTATATCAACATCCGAGAAGAAATACAGAAAAAAGGAAAAGAATATAATCTAAAAATATTAGATGCTTTTTAAAAATCTTTTTTCGATGACTCCAGGGTTTATTCAGGGTCAACTACTAGTAGCATTTAAATAGAATAACTCTATTACTCCAAAAATCCTTTAGAGGAAAGTAATTAAGTATAAGTGATACGTATGGCCAAAGCACGTGCACGGACGACTACAAGAAAAGTCAAAGATCGATGGAAAGCAAAAAACTGGTACCAGATCGTCTCTCCATCATTATTCAACAACGTTGCGGTTGCTGAAACCTTAGCAGAGACTCCAGAATCTCTCATCGGCAGAGTCACAGAAGTTTCCATGCAAGATCTCACCAACGATTTTCGAAAATCTCATATTAAACTCCTATTCACTATCGATAAAGTAGAACAAAACATGGCGCACACACAACTCAAAGGGAGTGTGCTCACCTCAGATTACCTCCGACGGATGACCAGAAGAAAGAAATCCCGCGTTGATGGTGTGTTCAAAGTACAAACCAGAGACAACGCGCTTCTGCGAGTAAAACCCTTTGCTATCGCAGAGAAACGAATTCAAAGTTCACAGAAGAAACTCATCAGAAACGTGATGAAGGAGGTCATTGAAAAAGAAGCAAAAACAAAAACACTCAACGTCTTTGTTAGAGACTGCCTTGAAGGAAAAATCGGCAGCGAAATTTATAAACACTGCAAAATTTACTACCCAGTAAAACGTATTGAAATAAATAAAACAGAAATCATTCGATTACCAACAATAATCATAGAAGACGAAAAACCACCAGAGAAAATAGTAGAAGAACCCAGTAAACCGAAAGAACCAAGTAAAGAAGAATCAGAAGTACCAGTTGAAGAAGAACTCACTGAAGAAAAACCACAAGAAGAGCAAGCAAAAGAAGAAAAAGAAGTGCCTGTCGAAGAAGAACCTACCGCTGAAGACCGAGAGATGGTAGAGAAACCTAAGAAGACGAAAGCAAAGACAACGGCTAAGAAGAAAACGACTAAAAAGAAGACGGTAAAGAAGAAGAAAGAAGTGACACCGGAATAATCATTGTTCAAGGAGCATACTTTTATATATCTGGTTTTTCATTTTATAATGTTATGGTACGTAAGGAGAAAATATTGCTTTTCCTTTTCATTTTTATCCTTGTTGTTTCTAGTATCGGCATTCCTGTAGGTAAAAGCTGCAAAGATATTGTAATAACATCAGCAGCAACCGCAGGTGATTATAGTCTTCTTTTAAAGGTGCGAGATCCGAGTAGATCAGGTCTGCAAGTACTCTGTCGTGTCCCATCCGGCACACATTATACCTATCATCATCCTTGGACTGGAAAACCCTGGGATTTTATCGTAACCCATACCTTTCTGGGCGTCGCAACACAAGGAGATACGCTTCCGAACATCGTCAAAGCCGGTATGGTTCTCACTGACGCGGGTCTTGCTTTCGGTGATGCAGATACGCCCTCAAATTGGGTAAACCCGACGAACCATGCATGGGATGATTTTGATTGGATTAGGTACGCATGCCAGACAGCAAACAATGAGAATGAAGCAATTGATCTATTGACCACGGAGGCGATATATCAACTTCATGCGACCGGGGTTTCTGAGAACTTGTTTTTGGTAGGTCCACAACAAGCAGTAATCATCGAAGCAGACGCAGTACGCCACACGATACATACAATCACTGATGTCCTTGTCATGTCAAACTATGCAAAAGATCTCTGGCGAACACAACTACTGAAATCTCTGCCCGTTGCATCTTCGTTTGAAACAGAGAAAGAAACATGGGTGCAACGTGGTTCCGTCGCCCGCCTTGACTCTATCTGTGGGGTGAAAATCATTAACATAACACAATCTTCGATTACCGCACGGGTAGTGCCCTCGTTTGTTTTTAAGCAATCTGGACAAGACAAGGATGTAACGATTTATTTAGGAGAGCGAGCTACCATTGGACCTTATAACGTCAATCTTCTTGATATTAATGGTAAT